>QQTW01000606.1_pt1 | contig 22938 bp, 29 predicted proteins | sample 1904831 | NCBI WGS metagenome assembly QQTW01 (sample SAMN09435610, study PRJNA476489) | Subsurface metagenome, whole genome shotgun sequencing project. | reverse complement strand
CAGACTTAGAGCTGCATAATCCAGATGGAGATGGAGAACTGCATTCGAAACAAGACCCGCTGGAATTAAAGAGAACGGAGGAGGAGGAAGAAGAGGGGATGTTGTTACTTGTTACATGGTAGATGCCGGTGGTGGTGGTGAGGTGTCGCAGTAGAGCTAGTCGAATATATCGAATATAAATATTCAGAGGCTAAATATCCACCATCTACTTCACTTCCCTTGCAACAAGTACCATACAGCAGTTAGAACTCCGTCAGTTAAGCTAGCCAGAGCTCTATCTCCAGGACCATAATCACAGCCATTCATCCTGAAGATGCTCCATGGGAATATATCCCATATCCCACAACGTACGGTAGATCCATCATCATCAGGAAACAAATAATTTAGATTGTGGCTCTCTTTCTGATTCCACGGATTGATACTTACCGTACACACATCTCCCCATGAAGGAAGTTCGCGGATCATCCCAGCTGTCTTGTTCTAATCCGTTCATCATCCTAATCCAATAATCCATTGCTTGACTCGCCGTGCTCGCCTTCTTGATAGGTGTCTAGAGGTACTTAAAATTGAACGATACTAGACAAGACATACATAAAATCATGGGTCGTCATTGCACGAAAAAAAGCGCGCGCAAGAAAGCTAAGAGAACTGGGGATGAAATCACAGACTTAGAGCTGCATAATCCAGATGGAGATGGAGAACTGCATTCGAAACAAGACCCGCTGGAATTAAAGAGAACGGAGGAGGAGGAAGAAGAGGGGAAGGGGAGGGAGATGAAGAGATATAAGCGACGGGGTATGTATTTTACTTTCGTAAGCTTCCGTTCAGACGCTGTATCTGTGATATATCATTCGAGATCGTCCTCTACCTCTAATCACATTGCTTGGAAGGGCAGCTTTCTCTATAGAAAATTATCTCGCTCATATTATTTGCCTCATCCTGTCCTGATCGACGAATCACCTTGGTTTTATATGAATATCCCTCCAACCTCGTTGTGCCCTCGTCGAAGAATCCCTATCCCTATTGAGAGATAGATATATGATGATCATATCTGAGGGTTGAAGTAACTAAACTAGAGATATTTGTGTAGGTGTCTCAAGAGACGGGGAGAACTTGAGAAACACGGCAACTCAAGAAGGATCAAATCCATCTGATGTGTCTACTCCGGGGAATAAAAACGGGGCAGCTCTAAAGCCTCGCAACGATGACGAAGCAGAAGAAGAAGAAGAAGAAGGCACACAAAAGGTTTGATAGACCACTTTTTTTTTGGTTCTATTCTTGTCCACTCCGCCATGCTATGCTTTTCATCAGGATGGAGATATCCTACCTATTTACGGGGCAGATCATATCCCCCATGATATGCTACGCTAACAGATCTTGTATCCGGTTTTCAGAACGATGATGATAACCAACACTCCATCGCTCACTCAACAACAACAAGGAAACTGCCGAAGAATCCTGATACCACCGACACGGATACCGAAATGGACGATCTGGACGCTAATCCAAACCACCCCGACGCAATGGATGTTGACGAGCACCAACCCATAGCGAGCACCACTTCCATCACCAAAACCGTGAAGCACAAGACGCCCGGGAATCACACCACCAAATCACCGCTACAGCCCGAACGCGAACCCGAAGAACTCGAACCAGAAAAGATCAACGCTTTATTCGAGAAATACTACCTCCACCAACTCGCCACTGAATACGCCGACGAACTCGACGCGTTACGATCCGCCGATGATTTCACGGACGCGAGTTTACCCGTGTTGATGACTGCTCTGAAACAAGGGATTGAGCTTTTTGAGGAAAGGGAAAAAATGGGGGTTGTTTCGTACTTACATCAATGTCAACATCAACATCAGGATCTTCAATACTAGAAAGATCACTCTAACGCTCCGTCTCTTTCATGTCTTGTTTTCCTTATTGAGTGCTCATCCTCTACCGTTAATGTGACCGTCTCTCTTTTTTCTGACGGTAATCCCTGGTCCATACTTCTTTGATCAATTGGAGTCGATTGGAATCTGTCCCCTGAGTGGTGAATGTCAAGGACGGCGTCATCTTTTTTTACCCTTCCCTTTGTTCTTAGTAGCCTTGCTCGTCGCTTTATCAATAGGTTGAGCATGTCCCAACGTATTGATATGTTCGAAGAGCTTGGTTCTGGATGCGAAACTTGCGGAGCAGCGGGCGCATCGAAACTATATTCAGCGCGCAAGCACGTTATCAGCTGGGTCTTGTTTTCTTTCTTCTTTGATTGATGTGCAAGTCGAAGTCAAGTGGTGATCACATTCCGAGGGATAGTGGGATCAACTCACGTCACTCGCCGCGGATGCTTGTTGTTGAGCTGCTTTCTTGGCTCGTTTCTGCTTGGCTTTACCACCTCCTTCTTCTGTTGTCGACTGCTGCGGTGCAGGGATCTGATCCTCGTCTTTCTTCTCCTCCAAAGTCATGTCACCTGTATCATCGACCAGCCCATCCATTTCATCGTTGTCCTCGAATTGTGATCGCTGCTCGGGTGAAGTAGTCCCGTTCTCGCGAAACACTCGACCTTCAACTTCGTGTCGAGGCGCATATTCATCGTCTTCTGTATCATCTTCTCCTGATCCTGATAGCGTCGATGATGGTCGCAGAGTAGCATCGATCGAGCAAAATGGTTGTTGTAATATAATCGTATCGTCTGATTGGGGTGATTGACTTAGCTTCTCGCCCTGAGCTGATGATTCTTCTTCTCTCGTATCTTCGTTGTCTTCAACTGAATGCAGAGAGCCGCTGATTTCCGTCACACTGTTGTGATCCAGTGGCTGTTCTTCGCTCGCACTGTCCACCTCGTTGCTGACATTACTGGTTCTCACTTCTCCTTGGTCACCCCCATCTTCTGCAGTATCATCACCACCCTGCGCATTCAGCTTCCTCTCTTCCTCCAGCATCTTCCGCCGCAAATGTTGCACTCTCTTTCGATGTTTTCGACTCTCCTCATGCGCCTCAAACTGTCGCTCGCTCTTGAACGTCTTCCCGCACGCGACGCACTCAAAAGCCTCATCTTCCTCGTCCGCACCGGACGTCTCGCTCTCCGTCGTCGTCGACGATTCCCCTTTACCAGTCACCCAGTCCGGCTGCTTCTGCTGCTCGAGCTTGACGCGATTCGCAGCGCGTGACCGAGCTGCTTGCGCAGCCGCGGCATCTCTCAACGCCTTCTGTCGCTCTTCTTCCGTCTGTCGATTCGGCAAATATCGGCGATCCCGCTTCCGAACTCGCGAGAGCAACGCTCGAACCACATCATTGTATTCTCGAATTCCCTCGTCTCGATGCCGCTTGTTTTCCTTCTCCATCGTGCGTCGTACTCGTCGATCGGACGCTTCCGAGAGCTTGTAGACGTCTCGCCACGCGAATGTCTTGCGTGTCGAGAATCCCATCCAGACGGCATAAAACGGCTTGACCGCGCCTTCGTAGTCGTCGTCCGCATGTCCGAACGATGGATAGTCCGGTGCGGTAACGCCTTGATCATCCGCTGCGAGGTATTCCTCCTCGGCGATCTGGTCAAACAGTTCTCGCATCGTCGTGTAGAATCCGCTGGTCGAGTCGGTATAGTCTGCCGTCGAGGGGAGATCGATAATCACTTGGATGAGATCCGCGACGCTCAGGCCCCCGACGGACGTTCCTGCGCCACCGTACGACGAGTCCTTGGCTCCATGCACGAGAACGTCCTGGTGAGAGTCGTACCACGCTCGCTCGTGCGGGTCCGAAAGCACCTCGTAGGCCGTCTGGACCTCGGCAAATAGCTTCGTCGCATTGTCAACATCACCATAGTTGCGGTCGGGGTGCAGTTCGAGTGCTTTCTTGCGATAGGCCTTCTTGATCCTGCGCGCAGGGTGAGTTAGTGGATGGTGGGGCTCATAGTGGGGGAGCAACTCACTCCTCATCTGTGGCTTTGCGATCAACTCCTAGTAGCTGATAGTATTCCTTTGACGCAGATCCCTCCCGAGCACTACTCTCGCCCCGGCTGCTCGACTGTTCGGCCCCCATCTTCAGTACTATGCCATGCTACTACTGATGGACCTGCATGATGACTCTGAATCAACAATATTCTGACAATATGACAAACTTTCGGATAAACGATGATTCAGTTCCGGGCGGAGACTCGATCTTCCGAAAGCCTTTTTGTTATCCCGCAGAGCCTCAGGCACAGATTACATAAGCACGATTCGATGTCAAAACGGCCTCGGACACGTTCCTATTGTTCCTCTGGATGTTTGACGAAAATCTGGACGCTTCGAGTTGCAACACATGTGATCGGAGTACTATTAGTCAAGTTACACGCATCACCCCTAGGACTACGCTTCTACATTCAACATACAACACCGGGTTGGTGCATTCCCTACACATATGCTTGGAAGGCCGACAAGAAGAGCCCTCGCTTGGAAGATTCCTCTCCTACCGGCTCAAGAGGGCAGGCTCTCTTTCAGAAGGCGCTGGAGATATCAGCTCTATGGATCGCTCATCCCACGAGCGAATGGACGCCAGAATATGATCTCCATCATAGCTTCCTTCCGTTGGATTGATCATTTCGAAGCAGCTGTCTTCGAGGATGTTGTTCCTTCCGTTTCTTTTATTTATGGTAGTTGGTTCGAAGCAACTGTCTTCGAAGACGTCGTTCCTTCCTTCATTCCTACATCTGTTGGGGTAGGCGTCAGACATCGCCGGGATGTCGACGTTAAAGAGGCTCTCCTTTCCCATTTCCAGGTTCGTTCGAGCAGGTATCATTTCTTCAGCCAAGGCATTCAAGCATCCAACATTACTTCTATGAAGTAATCTCTTCAAGGCATCATTGTTCCACGATAAAATCAGAGTCTTAGTCTATTCATCTAGTAGCTAAGCTCACGTCCCATCACGCCGAAGGTCCTATTTACTCGACTGCCAGCCATGAGGTTCGGTGACGAGCTTGACCAAACTTTGAGGAGCGGCGAGTTTCCAGAGTCTTGGACGCAGGCCGCCATCTCCTACACCCCGCTCAAGGAATGCATCGACAAGGTGCAGGCGGAGTTGGCGGATCTCGGTCTAGACACGCCGATCATTAGCGAGCTCATCACTCCGGTCGCTGCGAATGATGAGTCCACTACGGACAATGGACCCGCAGCCAGTGAAGGGTCCGCAGCGAGTGATGACTTCGCTGCTAGTGATGACTCCCCTGCGAGCAATAAGTCTGCATCCCCGTCATGGCTCAAATCCAGGATTCAATATGGTATCATTGGTGAGGATCATCACGGCCGTCGGGGGTATGGTCATGGCTGAGAATCATCAGAAAGGGAGCAGGGCCTACATCCGCATCTATCCCTCTATCTGGTGAAAAAGAAAGGACAGCTCGCCGATGCTGGCCTCTCGGAGAACACCAAGAAGTTCCTCCGCCAGGTAGCCGACCGTGGGACATGTTCCAGAGTGGAGGAGGTCCCTGCCGGCACTTCTGAAGCCTCTCCCTCTCAGACCGTGGCGGTGTCTGGACCCGACCAGCTGAGCGAGTCAACGCCGACACCCTCTCAGGTTGATGGGGCCGCCGACCACCACGAGGACGCCATCAACGTCGTCTCAACCACCCGCTGGATCCTGGTCCCATTGACCGCCGATACCGAGTTCTTTCAACAGCTAGTGTCTGACCTCTCTGCACTGCATTGCCTTTTCGAGCGGGAACGATGGTATTCAACGATCCAGATTATGAAAATCGGCGAGTTGGTTGCGGAAGCCACCAGTCCAGGCAACCATGCGGCGGCGAAGGATCTCCAACGTTGGCGCAGCATTCTCGAGCTCTATGTCCAAGCCGAGATCTTCTTTACTGGTACGGAAGAAGCACCAGTTGCACAGAGCGCCAGCTCGGCAGCTCAGCGATTTGAGTGGTTCACGAACCAGATCGACCAACGGCAGCTCAATCGGCGTTTCAAGATCAAGGAAAGCGCAGATGCGCTGAATCAGTTGATGGGTTTGCACCGCGGACTGCTTTGCAGCCTTCGATTCCAGGAGCTTAATCGCACGGCGCTGAGCAAGATCCTCAAGAGTATGGTCATGGCTTCCCCACGCTCGAATATCGAGAGTTGAGTAGAGAGACAGAATTCGACAAGCGGACCGCTCTCGGCGTTCGCGATCGCTTTCCCGCTGCCACCGTGGGGGAGACTCTCCTGAGCGAACGAATCATCAAGGCACTATGTGCCAAGCTGGCCGAACAGGTCCTTGCATGTCTTCCTCGTCTGAGCGATTACCTCTGTCCCGTCTGCGCCAAGGTCGCCTTCCAGCCCATCCGTTTGAACTGCAACCATGTTCTCTGTATGCCCTGCATGGTCGCCATGCAGCGGACTCGCAGTGAGTTTTGTCCGATATGCGGGAATGCTGGGATCCTGATCGCCGACTTCTGTGTGTTCCCCTTCCTCCCTTCTTTAATGTTTTTTGCGAAGCGAGCGGATTTCAGCCTGCTGATGCTGACCCTATACCTGCTAGACAATCTCGACTTGGATCTCTGGTATCACCTTTGCTGGTACTTTCGCGCCGAAGTCAGGGCGAAGCAGAGAGTCAATGAGAAAGCTGTGGTTGAGAACTACTTGGGGAAAACTATGACGCGATGTGTCCCTATGTGATGCGGTCGAGCCAGGGCAAAATTCGCACTGGGCGGATAACCTAGTGGTCCGCTCTGTGGATCTCAGAGCCTAGGGGTTACCAGGGTTCTCACGTCAACGTCGTTGGTGTTGGTAGAAGGAGGGTTTCAGGTCAGGTATGTCTTGCGCTCTCAAAGCAGTTCAGATGCTTATGGCTGGCACTGATTCTTATCTCCATCAGTACGAACGTGGACGCACTCGTAGGGCGAGAAATCGGTGGTTTGATTATCATTATTACGGCATTTTCACGAGGTCTTTTGAGATTGTATTTGTTAGTGGAGAAATTGCTATCGAGGCGGATACTGTATTGAGAATTCATATCATTATTGTACTTTGCACTGATCCTAGAACTATGAAGTTGTTCTAGCCTGCTCCTCGGAGACTTGCTTCGTGAAGCCTATCCTCAAATATTCAGCTCTTTGGTTTCGTACCCTGGTGCTCCTGGCATCAGAACGCTGTAGCGTAACTCGCAGGCGGTCTCCTCAGCGCCTTCTTAGAGCCAATCCTCTATCATACTTCCTATTGGTGGAACCGTGTGCCGAGGTTCGGCAGCCGGCTCGGATCGAAAGCCGGAACCGGAGAAATGTAGAGCCGACTGTGACGTGACGTAGATTTGCGACTCGGACCGGCGAGGCCCACAGATCACGATGCTATAATTCTCTCTGGTAGTCGCTATGAGGCCACCAGAGCCTCACAATCCTCAATTATTTGCGGATGACACTTTCAGAATTCAGCTTGATCTCAATCGGATCTTTATTTCCACCCTCTCCTCACCTTTCGCCACCAGCTGTATTATCCTGAATTCAACGTGATAAGATGGAAACTCAACCGCACCAAACCGGTTCGCAGCCCAACATCTTCCACCGGCTTCCTTACGAGATCATTCGACAGCTTTTACTTTATCTACCGGTCAGAGATATAGCTCGAGCGCGCCAGGCGACTAAGGAAATCTACCATGTGGCTTCAGACCCGACCCTCTGGCGAACCTGTTGCCTCGCCGACTTCCGTTACTGGAACCCCGAGCATGGCTTGCGCGAACGCTTACGCCAACCCGTGCTATTAGGTCATTGGGAGAGTCTGTATGCGATTCGTGTGGGTCGCAACAAGCGCGCGAGCGACTGGCTTGAGAAGATCATCCGGACGCGGACGGATCACATCGAACACATATCCGTACTCACCGGTGATGGATTTGGATATGACGTGAAAGACCTGCTGTTAAAGCAGATGGAATCGGACGAGGATGTTGAGGATGTATTGGCAAGGAGGTGAATGCTCCCCCAGAGATAAATCCCCGAACTTCCAGATTTGGATGTAGTGATCACGTCAAAACTGACTGGTACTTTTCAACATCAGATTCTGGAGCGGCCAGGTGCTCGGAGTGCTACATCGACAGGACGCCATCCGGCAATGGATTCGGTTGCGTGATGGAGACATGGAGTCGATGCAGATGTCCATGGCGGCCTTTAATATGTTTATCCCGGCCTGCAAAGATACCGACCTGGAATCTGTACGGTTAATACCTTGATTCGACTTGTTTTTCTCCAAATCGCGACCGTGTATGCGTGCTAATAGTATTCTGTTCGGCTTGTTTCAGGTGTCTACGTCTCTCAAGCTGCAAGCCGAGCGTTTTCTGGACGGCTTACCACATTGGGCCGAGATGTCAACACGCGAAAAGGCTCTCGCCCTCAATCGATTCGTGCGCACGACTCGCATCCTTGGACGACACTCCGTTCCACCCGCGCCATCTCTCCCCCGGGACGCCGGTGTGGTCAGCCTCAATGTCGGGCCGGAGGTCCATCCAGCCCAGACCATCATTGCTGTGACGAGCTACTGTATGATGGCTGAACAACTGGAGCTAGATGCTCGTCCGGTCATCTTTCCCTTCCGTACGCGTGTGATCGTGTACCCTCCTGGGGGAGTTGATCTGGACGGGCGATCTGTGTCTGTCGACGAGCAGGGTGGGGGTCAGGATCAGGATCAGGATCAGGATCAGGATCAGGATCGGGGCCAGGGCATGTACCTCGACCCGTACGGGAGTGACGAGGAAACTCCGATCGAAGAATTGCGGCGGTTGTTGCGCAACTACGGCCCTCTCACCAACATGTGGGAATTTGTGTTGGGGCCGGCATCAATCAGTCGTTTCTTGGTGATCAGCGCGATCAACATCTTCCAGGCGGTGCTAGAGCACCGCGGACACGAGACGCACGCCACCTCCACCACGACCACCAATGGCAACCAGGCCGATAGCAACAACAACAATGTCGAAAACAGCACCATCGACAATTTCTCTGCTTGGTGTGTCACCGGACACGAGAATCTCGATGGAGTCTTCTACGGCGCCCTATGGGCGTTGTTGATTCACGGCCACGCCCACTGGCGGGATCTCTACGCGGCTGGTCTCGAGACGAGGCACGTGGTGTACCATGTCGCAGACGTCTTCGCGTCTTTGTATCCTGAAGATGCGCTGCTCATTCGCCGTAACACGCTTCCATCGCTTCAACATAATCCGCGATATCGTCGGCTGTTAATCATGGCGACTAACATCTTCAACGACAGCAACCAGATCGGTGAACAACATCCGCGGACCGATCCAAAGATCAACGCCGTCGTGGCGTATCGAGTAGGTCAGGTCTTTCGACATCGGCGATATGGTTATCTCGCGGCCATCATCGGATGGGATGAGGTTTGCAAAGCGGGTGAAACGTGGGTAAGACAGATGGGAGTCGATTCGTTGCCTGGGGGGCGTCATCAAAGCTTTTATCACGTCGTGTGAGTTGACACGTTATTATCTCTCTTCCCCAGTCATAACCCCTTCTCTCTCTCAATTATACCCACGTCAGGTAGCAGATCGGCCTAGCCACAGGGAGCACGGTATGGCATCTCAGGGGTAAATGCTCGGAGAAATGAAACTGTTCAGAAGCTAATAAGATAAATGGGTGATGGATATAGAGTAGACGATAAATCAACCCGCTACGTCGCCCAGGAAAACATCGAGGTTGTAACTGACCTCGACGATCCTCCAGCGGAGATGCTACCGTGGGTAGGTCGATGGTTCAAACGGTGGGATCGAGAGAAGAAGGCGTTTGTGTCGAATTTGAAAGAGGAGTATCCTGATGATTAACTGATTCAGCCTTTATTGGAGGGAGGGGAAAAAAAAGGCGGGGGGGATTTGTTCTACTCGGTCGATGGATGCTCGGTATTTATTCTCTTTGTTCTTCGAGCAATGGAGGGTTTAATTTATTCGGGAGTACGATGAGATTTTGGTGGCGACGGGTTCTATCTCCCTGGGAAGATTGGGAATAATGATGAGGCCGGGGTTGCTAAGCGACGAATGAAGCATAGGATGAGATGGGATGGGATGGAGTTGGATGCGGTTAGGTAACTACTGTAGATGCTCCACTGTACGAGTACAGTATCCAGCCGTTGGACTTCTTTTTGCATACGCTAGGGGGTGCAGCAGGGAAGTGACGGGGCAGCATCGGTGAAACGGAATGAGTTAGCAATGAATGAAGATTGGACCAACATAAATCCAAGGCATCAATCAGTTCACGTTGCATGCATGCATAGATTAGATGAAAAGATGAATTCTATGCATCGATAAAATAAGTTATTTGAAGGAACTTATTGTAACTAGCTGAGCTCCCAAGTAGAGAGAAGAACAAGTGTAAATGCAGTGGATCTAAGATGAAGAATAGGGGATCTGAGACGAACGAAGAATAAGTGAAGAGAAATAGAGATATAACAAGCAAAGACAATGCACAATGTAGGTAAGAGTCTAGCCGCCCGTCTAGCAGATCAGGATATACAGTACAGTACTCCGTCCGATGCATCCCTTTGATGCAAATGCGATGCCACACTCCAAAACAATCAATGAGATGGGGACGTAAATGAAAACGAAATGAAATGGAATGAAAATGAAACCCCTGCTCTCCTTCGACGCCATCCGATGGGGACTGGACCCCCAGATCATATCATATCATCCCTTGTTTCCCTTTTCTCCGCTCCTACCTGTCATGCCCGAATGATTATCGTGACTCCTTCCATGTTTCGATCGAGATGCAATTGCGACACCCAAACTATCCTTTCACACCAACAACGCCTTGTCCCAATTAACCCAATCATTCTCTGTTTTACCCTTGCTCTTTTCTCTGGAGACACCATCCATCGCCCCGTCCCGCCCCCTCAATTCTCATCCTCCATCGAGATGATGAAGAAATGATCATGAGACCATCCATCTCTTTCAAACCATCTTTTTCAAAGATACTTAATTGATATACATATCATCCAATGTATTCCCGCCTCGCAACAGCCGCTCCAACTGCCTCCTGGCTTCGATATCCATGGTCTCTTCTCCGTTGTTGTATTGACCCTGATGACCCCTTCCGGTGCGTCGTTGAGCATTTCGACCGGCCGAACTATCCTTCCTCTGCGTCGAGTCATGCACGGTCGAGATGGGAGCCAGATCGCGATCGATGATGGTGGCGGCCGAGCGGAAATTGTTTTGGAGGTAATACCCGTAGTATTCGAGAGGGACGTTGCATGACGAGAGTGATTCCGTGAGCGCCTTGGAACGAGTCGTCGGTTGGTGTTTACTGTGGATGGCCTTTTTGAGGGTGTTAGTCTGATATAATTGTCGGAATAAGGGATGATGAGGGACGCTTAGGATAAACGTACCTGTAGGAGCAAATGATTCCTGATACATGACTGTCGAACGATATGTTGTTTGTTGTAGGCTGGAATCAATTGCGAGGGCATCCTTCCTTCTGGTGTCGGGATTTGCATCGCCTTCACCTCCGCCATTTGTTCGGGCGATAGCGTGGGTCGAGCTGACGGAAGATCTTCCACGGGACGAGCTAGGGCCGTGACGGTGCATGCAGCGCCCAGAAGGATACTCGTCAGACGCATGACGACGACGATGATGATAATGGTGGTTGATTGAGTGGCGAGAACCCCGGGTTGGATGGAGGATTGACGATGGGACACGTTGCAGACAGAGAACCGGTACCACCAGGGAAGGTCGAGGATGTGCACGTAGGACGAGAGCAATGCAATGAGGATGCAATTCGACTGACGATGCTCCACGTAAGACGAAGGGTGATCAGATGAGGGACAGAAACTGAAAGATATGATTCTGTCAAGGAAGAAGCTTCGGGCTTAGGTTCGGATTGATGGCAGGATATCCCTTGATTGCAACGTTCCACTGGACGGAACGACGGGTTATATATCGTGTTGCCGCGGTATGTGGATGAATGAACGAGAGAGAGGCACCCTCCCCCTCCTTCGGATATGAACCGTCGTCGGCACGAAACGAGAAAAGTCCCTTGATGTCCGTTCGTCCAAGACATCAAGAACGGGACCGGCATACGAATTGAATGAAAAAACTCACAGACCACTTGCCGGTGCTCGCCCTGCAAGGACCTCACACCAATTGGAAGACAAATACCCGCGAGACGTGTGAAATTTGTCGGCCATACGAGTTACGTACAGTACGACGGCGGTTGACTCCTGGTGTTGCTACGGAACGCACCCCGTATGGACGATTATCTTTCTTTTTGGTGTCCGTTCTTCGTGTTCGCTTGTCCGGATCGTGGAGATGGGCAAGCCGTCATTCCATCCCATCCACCCAACATCACCACACCTGTCTCCCGGCACTGATCCGATGAAAGAAGAAAGAAGAAAGAATTCCAGCCGAGATCAACAGCCGGTTGGATTCAACCAGGGGGGGCCCTCGTATAGAAATAAGTGAACGCCAGCGGAGAACCAGAGAGGGTCCCTCCATACGGGCGACGTCAAAGAATGGCCGGCCTTCGTATTCTCCGGCCTGGCAATTGGATACTGTGCTCTACTCGTACAGAGTAGTGCTTGGCCTTCCTTATCCAGATCAATGTATCGAAAGCTCCTGCGGAAATCGTATCCCATCTTGCTCCTGGACTCTCCATGTGACGGAAGGAGGAGGGTCGTCATCCTCCGATGGTGGAGAAGCGAGAAAATTGTTCCAGGGATAGGAACAACACGAGCAGACATTGTTGAGAGGGAATAGAATACTACAAGATCGTAGTATCCGAGATATACGAATTCGTCCTTGCCTGAAGGCAATGCCTTCAAGCTGGGAAGAGAGACAGCAGGAACGACACAGGGCTGAAAGGTATGGCGCGATGAGCAATCGATACTGTTCCGGACGTTGAGAGCTTCTCGGTCGTGGCCCGGAAGGTTCAAGCACCTGCCGAACGGGTAATGGATAAAGCGGGTCCCGTTGATGGAGATGAGATGAGAAGCTCGAGAGCGACGGTTGAGGTCGTCAATGCGGTCTCCATCAGACCACTTCGTACTCTGATGACGGATGGTGCGCTCGTACGGGTTGGGTAATTGACTGCCCATGCCGGTTAATGCGTGATCCTCTTGAAATGGTTGATGTGCGCTCCGATGGCTAAAGTCCCCTGATTGAACATCGTCGAGGACGCCAAGAATGCACACGATGATGTACATGTCTTGCAAGATGTACGGGCGAGAATGGTGACTAAGTTAAGGAGAGTTGCGTGAAAAGAATCTCTAGGTCGCTGGCTGCGCTTGGTCATTGAATCGCATGCTGTGGTGGTGGTGGTGGTGATCAACTGATATCTCCCCATCCGACGACGTCTCCAACCTGGATCGACCGGCTAGCGACCTTAACGCCAGAATTTAGGCCAGGAGGCTCAATTCCACATCAATATCAAGTAAAGAACAAGAAGGACGGCACCCAAATTCCCACCTACTCCACCTCTCCTGTGTCTATTTACAATGTCAAGCTGGGGTCAAGCTCAACTATTCAGAACACATGTGATAGCAAGCCAACATCAACCAGCATCAGCTTTTCCTTTGGACAATTTCTCCACAGGGAAGTCAACAGCTCATCACGCTTTGACTTAGCAGATCCTTGGCATTGACTCGGCTCTTGCTCGCGATTAGCATGTCCCATCTCGTCTTCTACCCGCGACAGCAGCTTCAAGATTGAAGAATGCATTCTGCAGGTCTTGGACGACGAAGAATCATGTGGACTTCAACTGTTCGTCGATGATATGACAGAGACATATATTTACAGTATCTTTGCCATCGGTATGATCGTTTGATCCACACTTTGCGTCTTCTCTTCTCATCTTGAGTCTGATGGAGGATGGATGGACCCCCACTCTCATTGACCGCATGGTGAAAGCTGTTCTGACCTCCATGGGACATCTCAAGGTGATGATAGCTTCCATCGACATGTGGAAAGCATTTTGAGACTGAATTTGGGTTTTGAAGGGAACCATGCGAGTACTGGTCTATTTATTTGGATTGAATTTGAAAGTAATAAGGAAAGGTGTAATATCCTTGTTGGTGAACAAAATCATACAAGGTATTCAATGTTTCCAGAGACTATGTACCTAGGGGGTGACATGAAAAAGTATGCAAGCAGTAACCGGCTACCACGCAAAACGGCCGCCACATCTCTATAGCATTGGTCACTTCTTGCATACTTCTCCGTGCCACCTCCCGGATACTTCACCCACCAACAGTGAATTGATCATTCCCAACGTATAGATCTTCGCCAATGGACGACATATATCTCCCGTCCAAGTTGGATGACGAATGCAGTTGCCCAATAAGAAGAGTTGATCGAGCGCCATCGAAGAACTTTCGATGGAGTAATACTTGCTTTACTGAGGAGCGTGTCTTTCGGGCCCTCTCTTCTGGATCGGCGCCGGCTGGGTCTCGTCTCCATTCAGGCTTTCAAGACTAGCGGCAGGGTCTTTGGAACTGTGAACTTCACCGGGGGGCGATTGGCCAAGGCTCCCAAAGCAGCGTTTCGCATGTGAACTGGATCGATGTTGTAGTGGCCCACGCGGTCTACCACGTTTGACGCCATCCCACGAACCGTCGCCATCAAGAAATCGGACCCGTGATTATTATCGTTGCGATTGTTCGTGACTCGCCGCTCGTCTGGCTCTTCGGTCCATGGTTCCAGTTTCGATGCTTTCTTCAGCGGCAGCTTCACCCTCTGACCCTCAGAGATGTGAAGCTTTTCATCACCAATGCACACATCGACGGCTGGATTCCAGATATGCCAGGGGACGAAGAAATCGCGAAGCACGTCCTGAAGCGTTTCACCAGCCATCATGTCAGTGTTCTAGTCAATTTCCTTGAGAGCACCCACACGCAAATCAACTCGACAATGCTTGCATCCGCAAGACGGGTCTTACTCACGTCGACCACCAGCTGACACTGCTCCACGATGCAGTCGATTCGCTTCTGGTTGCCGGCAAGCGCCATGTCAATTGGATTCCGAAACCTCGACGACTCTGGAGGAGTCGAGCTGGATATATCGCGCGAGGCATCCACGGAAGCTACTTCAGGTGAAGTGCTCGGCCCCGACGGTGCTTGCTCCGGCGCTGCCTGCGATCGAAAGCGTCCATTCGCATACCAACCGATTGCCGTCAGACCCAGCACGGTCGTAACACCAGCGACAACCCGGTCGGGCCAAGGGTTTCTCTGGACTTCCTTTGGCTGTCTCACTTGCTGATCGGCGGAGAGGGCGCCCTGTGGAATGCCCAGGACGACCGCTGACAAAGTAGACAGCGGCAACAACCTGATCAGCTGCATGGTTGCAGCCCAGATCACCAGCCCTGGATCGATGAGGGTGTCCGCTCAGGAAAGATGAGCAGCAATGGAAGGTCCTCTGTAAGGTACATCTCAAGCACATCCTGGGTTCTCTCCGGGCTTCGGAGTTTTATAAGTCTTCTTAGTTGACCATACGAGGCTTGGACCATACGAAGCTCCGTCGGCTCCCGGTTCGTTTCGGCGGATATACAGTAGAACTCAGGCTGAGGTCAACATGGAGCATGTTGACCCGATATGATCCAGGTAGCTGTTCTCTTGGGAAATGGCGTTGGTACGAGTACGCCGTACGCCGTACGCCGTACTCGTGCTCTCCTACAACCACAAGTTGCTCACCAGCCGGAATTGCTGGGCCTGATCGTCATCCCCGCATTGCCTCAGTTTCTGTAGTCTTGCAAGACATCACGATGATGCTCCCGCTGCCTTCGTCACTCACGTTCCAGTGCGCAGGAACTGATGATGGATATCCGTCACCAGTAATGGGGTCGTCGTCCGCAATGGATGGAGGTGATAACGAAGCGAGTGAAGAAATATCGAGCTCACCAACCTTGACTTGAACCCCCTCTCGAGGTCCCAAAGCATCAGCCACATCACGTGATTCATAGATCTTCCGGCTATGTGTGTGTGGCTTCGGAGCACGTGACTCACCTATCGCCAGTTAGTACGAGTAAGAAACCCAACCCTCGAATCACGTGAAGTACTTCTCGTGACTAATCGACCATCGACGACATCCTACCGATCATCTCTCGATCTCCAGCTGCCGCCCGTCATCCCGCCGATCGAGAAATCTCCCCAAAGTGCACGAACATCGGTGCGACGGCGGATTTTCTCTCTCTCCCCCCAAGGGTCCAGAACGCAGAGCCAAGCACTGCAGCCAACATGGCGAATCTGATCGGGCAGGGTCCTCCATCAGGGCCGTCCTTTGCACACCACTTCTCCATCCACCATTGCCATCATCTCTCGCCATCTCCTCCCCATGGCCTATCATGGTCTCCAGATCCTCGACAGTTCATCGACCAACAACCACTGGACTTGACTGGGCTTGGGAATGGATCCGGTCCAGTATACCGACCTCCTCGACGCCCCGAGACCACAGGCGACCAGCTTGAGGACGAACACCACCACCACCACCACCACCCAGCGTCACCCGACTAAGGATCTTCTTGCATGAAAGCGGGGCACAAAGCCATCACCCACATCACATACCACGAGGATTTCCCTTTTGATACCCATATGCCCCACAATAAATCCGATCTCCTGAGCGATGTTGGATCGCCTCCCAGTCGGCGGTGGTAATGGTATTGCTGTTCCACGACCTGGACCGATCCCTCATCCCACACGCGTTCATGCTCCGGCGACCTTGCCTTCCAGTCGAACTCCACGACGGACGGGACATGTCCATCATCCGCACACGATGATGACCTCCGCTCAGGACCGCCTGGACCCATATCGTCATCTCTCGACGCGTCCGGCGCTGGTGCGGAAGCGCACCTCGCAGCAGTCGGCGCGTAGCAGCAATGCCGAAGGCTGGTTTGACGACTCGAACCGGAATGTGCGCAGCGGTCACCGTCCGGGCATGTCAGATGGTGCGTTGTGGTCAACATTCATGATAGATGCGCGTGGCTGATCAGGAGACGTCAGATGAACCTCCATTTTATATCTCGGACCGCCCGGCCACGAGTCGAAACCCGACGGCCGGCAGGGCTCGTTCGGGCGGTGCCAGTCCTCGCTCGGACGTCCTGGCGCCCGATCAGCTACCGCTGCAGAGTCTCCATCTGAGCGAGAGCAGCAGCGATGATTATCGGAGCGTCATCGACGATTTGACGGTCGAAAACCAACAGCTGCGTCGTCGGCTGATGATGTACGAGCGTCTGCATAGCTCGCGTCTGGGTAGCGACAAGCTGTTCGAGGTGACCTTTCATGGCTTGAGCGCGGAGAAGCGACATGAGCTGGAGCATGCGCTGCGTGAGTTTGCCTACTCGGTCGAGCGAGCGTCCTCGGTAGCGTCCAGCTCGTCCCGGGACGCCGCTCGGCGGAGGTCGTCCGAGGAGGAGATCAAGGCGGGGGCGTCGTTCGGGTCGAAGCCTCGACCGGCCGACTCGGGATATGGAACGAATTCGATCTCCGGGCAGACGTCGGGCGCCCGGTCATCCCAGCATCCTGCGCAACGGGAGCAGCTCGACCACCAAACGCGATTCCGTGCACCGGCTGCACTTCATGGACGAGGGAAGAATAATGCAAATCTGCTCACGGAGCACGAGAGGAGGAAGCTGGTGGTCCGTCGACTGGAGCAGCTGTTCACGGGGAAGATGTCGCACGGACGATCGCAGGGACTGGCGCGGCAGCAGCATGAGATTTCGCAGTCGGCCGCCGATGCGGATCGGATGGAGTTGGAAGCGACGGGACAGCAGGCGCAGGCGGAAGGCCTGCGTGAGGCGCGTATTCTCCCCCTTCGACGCGAGTCCTCCAACGACACCGACATCGTTTGCGAGGGCAACTCGTCCAAATTGACGTCGGGTCGACCGTCGCCGCCAAGTCGGTCCGCGTCGCCCGAGCAGCGTCCGACGCGGCCGTTGGATCTCGACCTGTACCGTTCCCAGCAGCCGGCCGAGAATTTGAGTTACATCCGGCATTTGGGCATGTCGACACCGACGCTGGATCATGCCATGGATGCCGCCCCGACCGAAGGATGGGTGTATCTGAATCTGCTGTCCAACATGGCGCAGCTGCACACGATCAACGTCACGCCCAACTTCATCCGTGAGGCGGTGGCGGAGCTGAGTACGAAGTTGGAGCTGTCGGAGGACGGACGGAAGATTCGTTGGAAGGGCGGGACCGAGGGGAGTAAACTGAGCGCGGAGAGCGGCGGGAATAGTAGCGATCCCGATCAGGGCAGTCCTAGCTCGGGGGAGGAACATCGAGGAGCTGGCGGCCGCAAACGGAAGCTGAGCTGTCGATTCGCCGAGGACGATGCTCAAGATGGAATGAGACGGTCGTCGAGTGACGAGTCGAGGAAATGCAGTCGGATGAAGGGGGATGGTGTTGATCGTCGGCCGAAGGTCGATCCACGTTTCGCCTACCGACCGCTGTTCTTCCGGAACGAGTCGACGGGGGATGGAACCGGAAGTTTGTACGCCAGTTCACCGCGGAAGCCTTCTGGAAGGACGGCGATGTTGAGACGAGACGAGTCGGGCCTGTCCTTGCCGTTGTCCGTAGGTGCGACGGACGGGTCTCCCAGTTATGGGGCGAGCATCAGCAACAGCGGCCCGGTCATCTTTTACAAGGGTGCGAGATTCTGCACGGATCTGAGCGGTGAGGACAACAACCAAGTGGGAGATGCCGACGATCGTCCGTTGGGAGAGGAATGTGCCACATTGGGTGGTTGTTTAGAAGATCTGACGGAGTCGATGCGACCACCGCTCTTATCTACAGCATCAATGTCGCCAATAGAGATGGAGAAGCTTAAAGATGACGCGGCATGGACGCCTGCATCTCCGCTATCTATCGACTCATCACCTCTCTCCGATATCGAATCGCGCGACATCCCAGCCTTCGAAGTTTCCGGATTGGCAGGCGTGCACCCAGCCGACCACTTCCTCATTCAAGTCCGCACCCGTCGCATCGTCGTCCATGGAGCGCCTCGTCAACAGGAGATACGTCGACCGGTCGCCATCCACCCGATGTTACGATACTACTCCTCCACCCGACGCAACCAGCTCACGTCGATCGAAGAAGAGATTGTGCATACCTCGAAGACCGACCTTCAGCCGTCAACCCTCCCTCCGCCGTCCTTTGTGTTGTTGTCGTCATCCAACTCCGACGCAGGTGATGATCTCGATGAGGACGATGATGATGAGGATGATGAAGATGACGAGGACGAGGACGAGGACGACGATGGCGACGAAATGGACATATCGACGCCTCCCCCCATCAATGACAGCGATGACAACGACGCTGAAGACGACGAGAGCGACACCTCGGATTCAAGCATGAAAGCCCATCTTCAACGCCGTCAGCCCTCCCGTCCGGTCAAGAAGCATTCGGGCAGCGTGGCGAGCACTTCATCTGAAAGTTTCACTGCGTTGCAGGATTTCGGTGAATATCTTCGGTTATCGGGGTCCGAACCAGACGAAGGATCGGATCACAGCAATGTCTCGCAGGATGATGTTGCCGTGACCGAAGATGTGGAGATGGGCCTTGCTGAGCAGCAACAGACCGCCGTCGAGCATGACGATGCGGCGGAAGAGGATGACAAAAGCGAGGATGCAGCATCCGATGAAACCGATGTGAGGAGTCTGGCTGGTCCATCGTCCTTTTTTGGTCTGACGTTGGAATGAGTAGGACTATGAATGGAATTGGGAATTCTTGTGTTACCGTCGGATCCGCTGCTCGAGAGCTCAGGCGAGGCAATCTTGGTAGGGATGTGGATGGAGATAGAAAGGAAGGGATGTGGACGGAGACAGAAAGGTAGTCAGTCAGTCACGCGGTAATGGGGGTTCTTGTGGTGGATCAGTCAACAGCAGCAGCAATATAACCATCATTGAAAATGACGACCTTTCTTCATTGCCTTCCTTAGTAGTGGAACGAGTTCATTCATGCATGCATCGCTCAAATGACTACAATAGAAGTACAAACACAAATAGACGTATCGTAGCGTTTCAATAGGAATGAACAAACTCCGTCCCTGACTCCGATAAGAGCAAGCTAGACCAGGCCACACATCAAGCTATAGATAGCCAAGCCAAGCCGAGTCAAAGAAACGCTGCTCTGACCTGAAAAAAGACACGAGGAAAATAGACAAGGCAAAGTAAACCAAAGCAAAGAAGGGGGATACTGTCCATGCGCCATACATAGAATTACTTATCAAGCGCCTTCGGAACCGAATTCCTTTGTCCACTCTTCCGATCTCTTCAAATCCTCAATGGAAACAGTCGGTCGAGCAGCCTTGACTGCCTTTACGAAATCCTTCAAAGTCAAGGACGGTTCAAGCAGCTGGTCGGATTCGATCTGTGTCCAGCTCATTTCTAGCGCTTGCGGGTCGCCAGGGGAGCAAGGTGTGAGTTTCTCTTCGACGGCACCATTCTCGCTATTTTTTACTTTGACCTGTTCATTCTCAGTACCGTTCATTAGCTTGGGGTTACTTTCTCTTTTGATATTTTCTCTTTCTTTGTCTATTTTTTGGGAAATAAAAAAGATTACATACCTTTTTATAATGTGTCGCCGTTTGAATCTTTCGAACAGGCTGCATCAACGCATCCTGGACGGCGATACTGATATCACTGCCTGAATACCCCTCACTCATCTGCGCTAGGGTTTTGAAATCCCCTGGTTTCAAATCACACGGTGTACTCCCTATACTCAATTCAAACAATTTCATGCGTCCCGCGAGATCGGGTAGGGAGATGTGTATCCTCCTTTGAAATCTTCTGCGGATAGCCGCGTCAAGTTGCCATGGGATGTTGGTCGCGCCCAAAATCAACACGCCTTTGCTATCGTGTCCGACACCGTCCATTTGGACCAGCAGCTCGGTTTTGATTCGGCGAGAGGCTTCGGATTCGCCTTCTCCTCTTGGGCCGCATAACGCGTCGACCTCGTCGATGAAGATGATCGAAGGCTTGTTTTCTCGAGCCATGTTGAAGAGTTGTTTGACTAATCTATATCATCCCATTATGTGGTCAGTTTCGGGGTTGTTGGGGGGAGGGGAGATGGGAGATGGGAAATGGGGTAAACAAACCGCTCGCTCTCCCCCATCCATTTTGAAACCAAATCACTACTGCTGACGCTGAAAAAAGTACTGTTGGCTTCCGTTGCCACCGCCTTCGCGAGATAACTCTTCCCCGTCCCCGGCGGACCGTACAGTAGAATACCCTTCCACGGTTGTCTCTTCCCCGTGAACAGATGCGGGAATTTAATCGGGAGGATGACTGCTTCTTTTAACGCTTCTTTGGCAGCTTCCAAGCCTGCTACATCTTCCCATTTGACGTTGGGTTTGTCGCTGAGAATCGCCCCCGCGAGCGCCCCTCGGAGCTTTTTCGATTCCGGATCGAGATCTTCTTCATCGGAGTCCGTCCTGGAATTTCACCCGTGTCAATCAACATGTTTACCGGCACTGATGTAACATGTTTCGTAAAGTTATATGGAGATTGGGTTGGTAGGAGAGCTAATAAAGACGTACTTTCCTCCCTTCCCCGACCCCGAGGCTACTTTCCCATTGGCGCCCACGGCGCTGGGCTTCTTGCGAGTCGACTTATCCTGCTCCTCGAGATGTTTTTTGAGTTTCTCCGCTCGAGCCATGTATCCGCTGACTTTGGCGCGGATCATTTCTTTGGAGCGCGGATTCTTTTCCCCTGCATTTTTTGGGATAACAGATCAGAATAGAACTTCTTGGTGTATTGGTGAGTGGTTTGCGAGAATGAATGAACGTACATTTGATGGCGAGGAGAAATAGCTCCACTTTAGATAAGCAGTCAGTGGAGATTTAGATGAAGTTGTTGCCGAAGGAGAAATACAGGCTTGGTAGTACTGCTGATACGCCTTTTCATATTCTCCGTCCGTGTCGTTTTCAATGGCTTTCTTGACGACGTCCAGCGCGCGACCGAGGAAGTCGGTGTTGCTCATTATGAAGATAGGGCGGGCAGGAAGTTGTAGAGGTTCAGGTGAGCTTGCTGTGATGTATGGTCTGAGGATGAGAAGCACTGGCGCAAATGACGTCCGCAGATGTATCTCAAGTTCTAAACTGTTGCTCGCGCGAGTTCTGCAGAATCAACCCGCTGTCGTTGCCGGGGTGAAGGGAGTGGCGGGGCCTAGCGGGGCAGGGTCAAAACACAGCGCCAGTCGCGTTTAGAGTAGTCTAAACCGTCTCAGCAACATCCATATAACTCCATAGTAAAATACACAGAATCCAGGCAGAGACGATGCAACAATGAGCGACTCACAAGAGACTCTCCGAAGACTCTCGGATGAGTTTCAGAAGTTACAAGAAGGTGAATATCACATTGACTCTCTAATTCTTATCTTTCATCACATGTTAAGCAATATTTAACAGCTAGAATGAAAACATATAGATCTCCGCACCAGCATTGCCGCCCGTCAGAAACTCGAGTCTCAGAGGCAAGAGAACCAAGGAGTTCAAAAGGTTCGTCTATTTTCATTTACATATCATCGAACTGAACCAGTAGGATCGGTTACTGTACGAGGCGATTCTACCCACCTCCTGATAGCATGCATGAATCGTCAATATTTGGCGGAGAGAAAAAATGGACATCGATTAACTGACGATTTTCTAAACAACGATAGGAATTCGCAGGTCTAGCAGATGAAGCGAACATCTATAAACTCGTCGGACCGGTCTTATTGAAGCAAGAAAAAACCGAAGCGACATTAGCGGTAGATGGACGGTTAGAGTTTATTGATAAGGAGATGTATATCCTTCTTTTCCATTACTAGTTTTCTAACTGGTTCTTGATCCATTTGAGCTGTCAATGAGAAATATGAAGCTGACGAGGAGATTGTGGGGATGGAATAGTCAAAGGATTGAGAAGCAGATTGCTGAGACGCAGGAGAAGACTGAGCGGAAGAAATTGGAGGTGAGTTTGATTGATCAATGAGGATAGATGAAGATGGGATGAGGATAGGAAGGTGGATATGTATGCTGATAGGATAATGATGG
>QQTW01000605.1_pt1 | contig 22964 bp, 24 predicted proteins | sample 1904831 | NCBI WGS metagenome assembly QQTW01 (sample SAMN09435610, study PRJNA476489) | Subsurface metagenome, whole genome shotgun sequencing project. | reverse complement strand
GAACTTCGCGCTCTTGTCAGTGGCGACGCTCTCGATGGCTGTACTTTGGCTTGTGGCACGCCTTTTTGGCGTTGGAGAAACGATGCCGGAATTCAGCGCCAAAAAGTCTTTAGTCAACAAGATATGCTTAAGCTTTGCCAAATCTGCGATCACTATCGCATAGATGGAACTCGTAGAGAATATCTAACTCTAGTTAGAGAGAAGCAGCTTCTAAACGGCTAAAAACCTATTAGCAAAAGCTGAGATACTCAACTTGCTAGCTATGACAATGCTTGCTTGAAGAAACTGCTACGCTTATCGACTGAGAAAATCTGCCCAAAAGCCTGGGAATCTGCATAGATTTTTGTAGAGTAATACCACGCGATCGCCATAGTCCAGGATGGCAAAAAACGAGGTAGTTATTTGCTTAATTAACCTCGTTAGTTAATTTATAGCATTTTCAGAAATTATCGCAACTCTTTGATACTTGCAGTGCAAGCACGTACTCTTGCACTCTCAAGTCCATGGGTGCAAGTGGAGGGCGTAAAGCCCACAAGCTAACTTGTTGCAATTTTTACTGCCAATTAGTAAGAGTTTTTCAAAGCTTTGGCGATCGCGCTAAATAGCCTGTAGATTTCAACCCAATCGAGTTATTTACACCACAACACCCGTTCCCTTCAAGGAGGATAAATCAAGTGGAAGAAGATTTTTTGTTTTCACTTCAAACCTACACGCCTAATAGCGACCTAGCTACAGGTTTCAAACCAAATCAAGTTGTTTACAGTCGCAGTGGAAACGATACTCTTTTAGGTTATCAACCGCTTATCCCTAACCTTGACTTACCACAAATCGATCTTTTAGCTGGAGACTTAGCCATAGAAGATCCTGCTTTCCGGGAGTGGAACGATACTTTTGTTCTCGGCGATTGGAGCAAACCTTACTATGCTAATGGCGACGCAAATAACTTCGGTGTAAATGACTTTGCTTTAATTGCTGACTTCAATTCTAGTCAAGATTCTATCCAACTATACGGCACTCCCAACAATTATCAAGTAGTGAATGTTGGAGTAGGATCAGCGCTAGTTCAGCAACAGAGTGCTGGTGCAGATGTTGTCGGTTTTGTCCTTGGGGGTTCTAGCTTAGACTTAGGTAGTAACTATTTTAATTTTCAAGGCTCTACTCCACCACCAGGACCTGTAATAGAACAAACTCAACAATTAGGAACGCCAGGTTTTGATATTGCTGCAACTACAACTACAGATACCTTTGGTAATGTCTATGTTGCAGGTGGAACTACGGGATCGTTTCCAGGAGCAGAAAACAACGCGGAGTCTCGTGATGCTCTAATTACCAAATACGACAACCAAGGCAATCAGTTGTGGACAAAACAGTTTGGTAGTTCTGAGTTTGATACTATTTATGGTGTCAAAAGCGATAGTCAAGGTGATGTTTATGTAGCAGGAACTACTGAAGGAAATTTGGGAGCAACCAAGCAAGCCCAAGGTGCTGATGCCTGGGTAGCTAAGTACGATGGTAATGGCAATCAAGAATGGGTTCAACAATTTGGCAGCGACTTGATTAATTCTGCTTTTGCCATTGATGTTGATGACAATAGCAACGTTTATTTATCAGGGATAACCGTCAGATCTGCTCCAGAAGTTGCTACAGATGATTTCTGGGTAACTAAGTACGACACCAACGGCAGCCGACAGTGGTTTACAGAGTTTGGTAGTTCCGGTTCTGCGTTTGACGAACCTTATGCTGTTGCTGTCAGCAATGACGGCAGTGTTTATACTGGCGGATGGACTCTTGGTGACTTCGCTGGAGAGAATGCTGGGCTTTATGATGCGGCTCTAGCCAAGCTCAATAATAACGGGGAAGTAGAATGGCTTCGACAACTTGGAACTCCAGATTATGAATGGACTTGGGGAGTTGATACTGACAGTCAAGGCAATCTTTATGCCACAGGGTGGACACTAGGAGACTTAGGCGGAGAAAATGCTGGTTCTTATGATGCTTGGCTCACAAAGTATGATAGCGCTGGCAACCAACAGTGGCTCAAACAGTTTGGTAGTCCTGGGGACGATCAACCTTTCGATATGACCATTGACTCCCAAAATAATATCTTTATTACAGGATATACAGATGGAGACTTAGGAGGAGAGAATGCTGGGTCTTTTGATGCTTGGGTAGCCAAATACGATCTTGAAGGCAACCAAACATGGATTCAACAGTTTGGCACTCCTGATTTTGACCAAGCTTACAGTATTACGACAGATAGCGCTGGTAATCTTTACTTTGTAGGCGTTACCGATGGTTCTTTGGGAGATGTAAATGCCGGGTCTTTTGATGCCTGGATAGCAAAGCTTGATGCAGAGTTAGGCACTTTGCAAAATTTTAATGGGACTGTAAACCTTGATAGCGATTCTTTCATGCCAGAATTTTCGTTCAGCGATCTCGGTGAATCTGTTGACCCAGAAATGGTCAGCTTTCTAAGCGGCTATTTTGAGGAATTTCTTTCTTCCACAGGTATTGGATTGGATGGCTCGGGAATAACAAATCTTGCTCAAAACCCTTATCATCAATCTACCCCTGTGCCTGAACCATCCTCAGTCTTAGGTATATTAATTTTTGCTGCTTTTGCAGGCATTGGTGCAATGCTAAAAGCACGGAGGAAAAGTTCGTTTAATTAGGCGTGTCTGCGTAAGCTATTAATAGTAGCGTCGCTCAAATGGATATGAGGTGATGAATCTATCAACTGTTAATTCATGGGTGAAATGCCCGAACCCTAATCCCCAAACCCGCCTGCGGCTATTTTGCTTTCCCTATGCAGGCGGCAGCGCGCTCAACTATCGGGCTTGGTCAGAAGCCTTACCCACCGCAATTGAGGTTTGTCCGATTGAACTGCCCGGACGGGGGTCTCGCATAATGGAACCGCCGTTCGCGCAACTGATACCACTGGTGGAGGCGATCGCTTCCTCTCTATTTCCCTACTTCGACAAACCCTTTGCCTTCTTTGGACATAGCATGGGAGGGATGGTGAGCGAGGAAAGTAGCTAGGTCTGAATACTGTATACAAAATCTGTTATTGAAGATACAGAACAAAAGTCAAAATGTTGATTAATGTACGCAGTAGGCAATTAATTAACGAGATCAAACCAAAACTGAGATTATCTGGCTGCCCTTGCCATTGTTATTATGTTAGTTACAAAACAACCTGTACTCCGAAAGTTCTGGTATCCTGTAATCCAAGTTACAGAGCTTTTGGGCAATAAGCTAAAACCTTTTGAGCTATTGGGCGAGAAAATTGTTATTTGGTTAGATGCAACGGGGAAGCCAGCCGCCGTTCAAGATCGATGCTGTCATCGTTCGGCTCAACTAAGTATTGGCAAGGTAGTAGATGGCAATATTTGTTGTGCATATCATGGCTGGCAGTTTAAAAGTGATGGAGCGTGCGATCGCGTACCTCAACTGAAAAAAGACGAGGCAATTCCTGCCACCTACAAAGTACAGTCCTATCGTTGTCAGGAGTGTTACGGGTATGGCTGGGTGTGTTTGGCAGAACCGCTAATTGATATTCCAAAGATTGCTGAGGCAGCAAAACCAGAGTATCGTCTGCTGCATGAATTCTATTTCTCAGATGGTGCAATTTTGCGTCCGCAACGATACAGAAGTAGAGACAAAAAGTAGTGATGTAATTGCCTTCGACCGTGCCGTAACATTGGAAGACAAGCATATATTAGAGACAACTGATTGCGATGTGCCTCTGAGCGTGAGTCAACAGCAGCATATGTTTACAGACAAACCAGGGATAGTCATGCGTAAAAAGATTGCAGCTTTATTAAAAGCACATGGTGAAGTAGAGCAAACTAAAAGCAATTCGGCAGAGAAATGGTCGCAATTTTCCCCAAAGAGCAATATCTACGGGGAAGCATTGCATTGATGAGTTCAATTTTACTCTTTAGTAGGGCGATCGCCTTTTATCCCCGTCTAGCTTGCCTGAAACAAGCATCACTATTTATCCCCATTAGCCATTAGCCTCGCAATGCGATTTGTTTTCTCAGCCAAAACTTTTATTTCAACTGTAGTCAAGTGTCCCTTATCCACAACCTTTTTACCATTAATAAAGCTGTAGTCTACTAAATCTGCCTGACAAAAAATCAACGCTGCAACTAAGTCTTGCTGTGCGCCTGCAAACTGGGGGCGATCGATATTAAATGCAATAAAATCCGCAGACATATCAGGAGCTATATAGCCAATATCATCTCGTCCTAAGACTTTCGCACCGCCAATAGTCGCCAACTCCAGCACATCACGAGCCGTCATGACGGAGGCATTACCACTGCCTACTCTAGCTAATAAAAAAGCAGTTCGAGCCTCGTGAAGCAAATTAGTTGCATCGTTAGAGGCGGCTCCATCTACTCCCAAACCAACTGGGACACCATGATTCAACATTTTTCGGATGGGAGCAATACCACTAGCAAGGCGCATATTACTACAAGGACAATGGGCAACGCCTGTACCTGTTTCACCAAACTTAATAATAGAGCGATGACTTAACTCAACGCAGTGAGCGTGCCATACATCTTCACCTAGCCAACCTACCGACTCAGCATAATCCCCCGGAGTCATGCCAAAATTTTCTAGGCTATAGGCGCAGTCAGACTTATTTTCTGCTAGATGGGTATGCAGCCTCACCCCTGGATAGGTGCGCGCCATAACTGCTGATTCTCGCATCAAGTCTTGGGAAACCGAGAAAGGAGAACAGGGAGCAAGGGTAATTCTACTCATCGAGTGACGGGAATTATCGTGATATTGCTCAATTAGGCGCTGGCTATCTTTAAGAATATCTGCTTCTTTTTCCACCAACCCATCAGGAGGCAATCCGCCCTGACCTTTACCTACACTTATGCTGCCACGACTAGCATGAAACCGCATTCCTACTTCTTGTACTGCTCGAATTTCATCGTCCAAAGTGCAATCGTTTGGGTAGATATAGAGATGGTCGCTAGCCGTTGTGCAGCCAGATAACATTAGTTCTGCTGCTGCCATTTGAGCGCTAACATAAATGCCTTCGGCGGTAAGATTTGCCCATAAAGGATACAGGGCTTCCAGCCAGTTAAATAAATCGCAGTTTTGGGCGGCGGGAACGACCCTAGTTAAGGTTTGAAAAAAGTGATGGTGGGTGTTAACAAAACCCGGAAGCACGATATGTAGGCCTTGTAGGTCTAAAACTTCATCAGCAGTCTGAGGCAGTTCCTCAGTCGTGCCTACCTGTTTAATTACGTTATCTTGGACAAATAAAGCAGCGCCAAGAATTTCTCGCCGTGCTGCATCCATTGTTACTAATGTATGGATGTTTTTAATGAGCAGAGTAGTCATAGATTGTTCCTAACTTGCAAGGTTACTTGCTACTTTTTTTAGCTACAAAGAACTAACATAATCTATTAACTTCCTCGGTAAGTGCTGTATGACAAAAAGGCTGTGCGATATTGCAAATAGGGAAGCAGTAAACGCCAAACATTTTAATATCTTTGCACTTAGTCTCAAGCTTCTTGGTCAGTTAGCTCCTTGGCGCTACTCTCGCTGAGATTTTGGGGCAAAAGCAGATTCAAAACAATGGCAGTTAATCCACCTGCTGAAATTCCAGAGGAGAAGATACTCTTAATCAAAATTGGCATCGCATTGAGAATGTCCGGCTCATAAGTGACACCTAACCCCATTGCCAGGGAAATTCCAATCACAAGCAAAGCGCGTCGATTTAGTTCAACCGATGACAGAATATTGGTGCCAGCAACGACAATCGAGCCAAACATAATTATGGTAGCACCGCCCAATACAGATTGAGGTAGACTCTGAAAGATTCTGCAAACAACGGGAAACAAGCCTAAGAAGGCAAGAATTGCAGCAATGTAGTAACCAATGTAGCGACTACCAACGCCTGTAATCTGAATTACACCATTGTTCTGGCTAAACGTGGTATTGGGAAACGTATTAAAGAGCGCCGCAATCAAGGAATTGACACCAGCATCGCCACTAGCGATGCTTCAACAAATCCCAGTTTATCATTTAAACCATAAATGAGATTGTGACGGCTTTCTGCAACAACACGCTGTTGAGTTCCTAGCAATTCAACTTTTGTCATCTAAATTCCGTACCTATCTGTTATAGGTTTTCAAAACTGTCTTTTCTAATTGACGGCTAGTAAGTGCGATCTCACTTTTGAGAGGTTACAGCTACTTTTGGTTTTATGAGGTTTAGTGCGGCTTGGATTGCAACAATGAAGTCTGTTTGCACCATGATCATGTCCTTCGTCACAGCATTGTATCCTACTTGCCATATTGTTGTAACATTCAAGTGCTTAACTATTAATATGAGCAAAGACAATCTTGCTCCTCACACCTAATTTAATTTCTACCCTCCGATAACGCCATGCCGCGTCGGAGGGTATTTTATTGACTCAGTTTTTGTCATCTGTTAATAGGTCAAAAATCATACATTGAATGCAATGTCTGAATAACTAAGAGATACCTATGATAAACAGTAAGATTGTCCTACAATCCATCCTATCAATAGTCCCACCATCAACATATGGCAACGTATTTAGTTACAGGGGCAAATCGTGGCATCGGCTACGAATACTGCCGTCAGATTCAGGCGCGGGGGGATACTGTCATTGCAGTTTGTCAGCAGGTATCTGTCGAATTGAAGGCGCTAGGAGTCCGAGTAGAAGAAGGCATCGATGTAACTTCTGATGCTGCGGTTGCTTCCTTGCACGAGCGGCTAGGAAAAACCCAGATTGATGTCTTAATCAATAATGCGGCGATCGCCAAGCGCATAACACTAGAAAATCTCGATTTTGGTAGTATCCGAGAACAGTTTGAAGTCAATGCCCTAGGCGCGTTGCGAGTAACTCAGGTATTACTTCCCCGTCTCAAGGCAGGTGGGAAGGTTGCGCTAATGACGAGCCGCATGGGATCAATTTCCGATAATACTTCTGGCAGTTCCTACGGCTATCGAATGTCGAAAGTAGCATTATCAATGGCAGGCAAGTCGCTTTCCCACGATCTCAAAACTCAAGGTATTGCTGTGGCTATCTTGCACCCAGGCTTAGTGCAAACTCGAATGACCAACTTTACAGCGCTCGGCATTACACCAGAAGTATCGGTACGAGGATTGTTAGCTCGAATCGATCGACTAACGCTAGAAAATACAGGTACTTTTTGGCACAGCAATGGCGAAGTATTGCCTTGGTAATATGCTGCCCCACTAGACAGGTCTAAGGTAATAAAGGAGTTTTAAAAAGCTAACACAATGTCTTGCTAAGTAGTTACTGTTCTATCTGTCACAACCTTGGCTTGGGACTCTTTGGATGTTTGGTATACCACCAAGCCCAAGCAATCAACACTGCCTGCAAGGGTAGCCTTCCCCAATAAAGTAGTTGATTTTGAGGAACGCCATCAAGCTTAATGTTGTGCAAAGCCATGTAAATGTTGGCAGGAAATACGGCGATGAATAGAGCAATTAAACCCCATGCTGCTGCCACGCTTACCGATGGAATCAATAAGCCAATACCGCCTAAAATCTCGAATACACCACTGATGTAGACTGAGGGATACGTCGGAAATACTGGTGGAACAATTCGGGCAAATTGCTCTGCTCTAAGAAAATGAGCGATGCCAATAATAATGAGGGACATAGAGAAAATAACGCGCAGAATTTCTCTAACCCGCCCAGAAGTGCTATTGATTGGAGTCATAAAGTTAAAAGATACAACCTAGAAGAACAATAGCTATCTGTATTGCAAATTCCTTCTATCTCAAGGCAGTTAAAAAAACAGTTTTGACCAATTACTTTATTTGTTTAAGTAATTGGCTTCGTTAAGTATTTGTCCTAATAGCCTTCTGCTGCGATCGCTTCTGCTTTCATTTGAGTCCATCGGCTCATTACAAATCCATAGCACGAACCTAATTGTAAGGTATCGCCGAAAAATTGCTAACCCGCTAAGCACTTCACTAAAGAAAGCAGAGGTAGAGGAAGCAAGGGAAAAGGGAAAATTTGGCATGATATAGATTACACCTTGTTACCTTCTACTCCCATAAGCGAGAAATATCATGTTTGCTCTTGTTATTGCTGTACTGATTGTTCTCTCAGGTTCAGCAATCTGTTCTGGCACTGAAGCTGCGTTGTTTTCCGTCTCTACGCTCAAGGTTCGACAGTGGGTGCAAGTTAATAAACCTAGTGCTAAAGTCCTCCTGGCGATTCGAGAAAATATGAATCGACCAATTGCGACTATCGTAATTCTTAACAATATTTTTAATATTGTTGGCAGTATTGTCATCGCTCAAATCGCTGAATCAGTATTTGGAGATGCATTATTAGGTATATTTTCAGGAGTTTTAACATTTCTGATCATAATTTTTGGTGAAATTATTCCTAAAACTCTTGGTGAACGCTACGCCGAAAGTATATCTTTGTTAACCGCCTTGCCTGTTACCGGACTGACCTTCATATTTGCACCCATAGTGTGGATTATGGAAAAAGTTACAGCACCTTTGATTAAAGGTAAAAAAAGACCAACTACAAATGAAGCTGAAATCAAATTATTGGCAAAAATTGGTTATCAAGAGGGAATTATTGAAGATGATGAAGCCGAAATGATCCAGAGGGTGTTTATGTTAAATGATTTGACAGCAGCTGAGTTGATGACACCCCGAATAGCTTTAACTTATGTGCGAGGTGATTTGACTTTGTCTGAATGCAAAAGGGAAATCATAGCTTCACAACATAGTCGAATCATTGTGACGGAAGACTCTATAGATAAAGTAATTGGAGTAGCATTAAAACATCAGTTGCTAACAGCAATGGTTGAAGGAAAAAATAACCAAAAAGTTGCTGACCTGACCCGTAAAGTTCGTTTTGTTCCTGAAACAATTCGGGTAGATAAATTGCTCAAAGCCTTCTTGAAAGCGCGTGAACATCTCGTAGTGGTGATAAATGAATATGGGATTGTTTCTGGTGTAATAACGCTAGAGGATGTACTTGAGGTGCTAACAGGTGAAATTGTCGATGAAACAGACAGGATAATTGACCTCCAACAAATTGCCCGCAGTAAGCTAAGAAGGATGTTGAATATTAAAGGTCTTGACAATCGTTCGTAGGATTTCAACCCCCGCCCACTAAAATAAGTCAAAGAGATCGAAATGGATAGTCAAAGTTCCAGGCTAATAACTTCCAAAAATCGGCGTTGCTGAAAAGAGGGATGAATCACGGGAGTACGGGTATTGACCAATACTTTAAATAATGGAGGAGCAGGCGAAGCGAATGCTTCAGCATTTCGACCGACTTTAAGTAACACAAAGTCTTCCGGTGCAGTCGTCGGGCTAAGTAGTGACGCAACCTTTGTGTTCTCCCCTTCCACTCTCGTTATGTACGTCTTGCTGACAATATGGTCGCCCTCCTCAATAAAACTGGGGTAAACCTTCCACTCATCGGTAACGTAGAAGTAGCAATGCTAGTAACAGACAGCCTGCCACAAGGGTTTGAACGTCTCTGCACTATGATCTCCAACGACCCAAAGAGAGCAATTAAAAAAATTGCTATACTTAATTGCTAATCTACGGTAAATAGCTTGACCTACCATACTTGTTGACTTAAGTAAAGAGTATGGCACGAATCAAATAAACAACGCAAGGTACTTCATAAAAAATCTACAGTATTCCTAGCAATGTACTGTAGATTAATGACTCAGGTAGCATTTCACCGAGCAAAATTGGATTTAAGCAAGCTTTGGAGCTACTTTTACAGTATTTTGGAGAAAAAGAAACAGTATTTTGGATGCTCCTATGAAACATCTACAGCAATTATTTGATGGGAAAAAGTATTGGCAACGCTTTATTTTAGCACTGACGCTAGTAGTATTAGCCACAATTGCGATCGCATCTCCAGCCAGCGCTACAGGCATTTATCAAATTCCTACAGTTACCCCCGGCGGTAGTCCTTGGGTAATTGACCAATCTGAAGTTCTCAGCCGCATAAACGAAGGCACAATTAGTAGCAACTTAGAAAAACTAGCAAAACAGACCGGAAACGAAGTCAGAATTGTAACTATTCGCCGCCTCGATTATGGTGAAACCCCAGAAAGCTTTGCCAGAGGGCTGTTTGAAAAATGGTTTCCCACCCCCGAAGCCCAAGCCAATCAAACCCTACTTGTCATTGATACCCTCAGTAGCGGTACAGCTATTCGCAGTGGAGACAAATCAAAATCTTTGTTAACTGATGACATTGCTGCCAGCGTGGTTAATGAAACAATCCTTGCACCCCTAAAACAAGACGAAAAATATAATCAAGCATTTTTGGATGCAAGCGATCGCCTCATTGCTGTTTTAGCTGGGGAACCCGATCCTGGCCCCCCGCAAATTGTTACCAACGTTAGCACCGAACGCACCTTTAAAAGTGCCGAAGAAACTGATACCAGCAATGCCACCATTTGGGTAGTAGGCTTTTTAATTGCCGCGACGATTATTCCCATGGCAACTTATTATTTATACGTCAAGTAACTTAGTCTTGGACATACTCGCTACCATTAATTAAAGCAATTTCAGCCCGGACAAACTCTCGACCTAAATAGGCAGCATGGTCTAAAAGAGTAACTAAACTGGGCTGATTTTTCTCAAATATTTCAATACAAAGTTCTTTTGCCGTTCTGCCCTTAAATACCTGGGTTGGCGTTCGTTCTACCTTCCCTCGGACGGGAATCGGCTTCCCTGTCGCTGGGTCAATTGCCAATCCGCGATCATCAATTACATTAGTAAAATGTTTGGCACAAATTAGCCCTGCCTCTACATCCAAATAAATAATAAAATAACCACCAGGATCGAGAGCAATAAATCGCCCAGAAAGCTTCTTATCTATTGCTGCCACATCAACCATCTGCATCATAATTAATTCACAATCAAACTATCATCGCGCTTATCTATCTTTAGTTTAATTGTTTTTTTACGCTCTCCGTTCTCCAAACAAAATGGTAAAAACTAAAGATCAATTGGATTTGTGGCGACTTCTGCTGATAAAAAACCTAGTTTTATGAGTTCAAACAAACAATGTATTGTCCCAGCCGAATTTTGGCAGGGTGTAGAACAGTTTAACCAAGGACAGTTCTACGCCTGTCACGATACCTTAGAAGCTTTGTGGATGGAAGCAATTGAACCACAAAAAACTTTCTATCAAGCAATTCTACAAATTGCCGTAGCCCTCTATCATTTGGGCAACTCAAACTTGCGCGGTGCTTGTATTTTGCTTGGGGAAGGAACAAATAAACTCAGGCGTTATGAGGCAAGTTATGCAGGTATTGATGTGGATGAATTGCTAGATGCTAGTGCAGACTTATTGGCGAAACTACAACAACAATCAGAGGCGGAGTCTTTTCCTTTATCTGCCGAGCTATTGCCTAAGATTAATCTAATGCCTTAAAAGCGGAGAAAGCCTATATTGTTCTACAACATTGCTGGAACTTGCCTGTCAAGTAATGGTCTAGTAGTTAGGATAGAATTGGCATCAAGGGCGATCGCACCTTGCTGTTATAGCTACTATTGACTACCTCGACCGCACTCGATTATTTTAATTTACTTTTATGCAATCCTATTCAAATCGTTCTTGGCTGCGCCATATTAACCAGATTTTGATCTTACCAACATTGGTAAGTGCGATCGCTTTTACTATGGCTTCGCCCCTCAAAAGTCAACCTACAACCGATGGGCGCGCTCTGACGGTAAAGGCGCAAATTCAAGAAGCCAATTCCAAAACCGGAGTAGTTACCGCTCGCGGTAACGTAGAAATGTTTTATCCCGCCCGGAAAATCCAAGCAACAGCCGCTCAAGCTCAATACTTTAGCCGCGAACGCCGAATTGTTTTAAGTGGCAATGTCTATGTATTGCAAGAAGGGAACAGCATTCAGGGAGAAAATATTACTTATCTAATTGATGAAGGAAGATTTATCGCTACCCCCAAAACTAACGGACAGGTAGAGTCAATTTATATTATTAGCGATCCAAACCCCACCACCGCACCCCAAGCCGCCCCGGCAACTCCAAGCTTTAACCCCAAAAACACCGTTAATCAAAAATAATGAAAATTCTCCTAGAGAATATTCATAAGTCCTACGGTAAGCGCCCAATTGTCAATCGCGTTAGTCTTTCCGTAGCGCAAGGAGAAGTTGTAGGATTATTAGGTCCTAATGGCGCGGGCAAAACCACAACTTTTTATATTGCTACAGGCTTAGAAAGACCAAATCAAGGAAAAGTATGGCTTGACGATCGCGATATTACTTCCTTACCCATTCACAAACGAGCGCAGTTAGGAATTGGTTATTTAGCCCAAGAAGCCAGCATATTTCGGCAATTGAGCGTCGCGGAAAATATTTTGCTCGTGCTAGAGCAAACAAACGTACCGCGTCGGGAGTGGCAAGGACGATTACATAATTTATTGCAGGAGTTTCGGTTAGAAAGTGTCGCTCAAACTAAAGGTATCCAAGTGTCGGGGGGCGAAAGAAGACGCACGGAACTTGCTAGAGCCTTAGCCGCCGGGAGCGAAGGACCAAAATTTTTGTTATTAGATGAACCTTTTGCTGGGGTAGATCCGATCGCTGTAGCCGAAATTCAGACGATGGTAAAAAAATTACGCGATCGCCAAATCGGAATTTTAATTACCGACCACAATGTTAGGGAAACTCTGGCGATTACTGACAGAGCTTATATTATGCGCGAAGGGCAAATTCTTGCTTCTGGTAACGCAGAAGAACTTTATAGCAACCCTCTTGTTCGTCAATACTACTTGGGTAGTAATTTCCAAGCCTAAAAATTCAAAATTTATGAATAGCTATAAGTCTCTCACATCGTTTATTCCCATGCCGTCGGTAATGGATCGCTACATCGCCAGCGAACTATTAGCGCCGTTTTTGTTTGGGGTGGGAGCTTTTTCGTCAGTAGGGGTAGCGGTTGGCATTTTGTTTGACTTGGTACGGAAAATAGTCGAGACGGGATTGCCAATTGCGATCGCATCTCAGGTATTTTTGCTCAATTTGCCAGCTTTTATTGTCCTAGCTTTTCCCATGTCTACATTGCTTGCTACTTTGATGACTTACAGTCGTCTTTCTAGCGATAGCGAACTTATTGCCTTGCGCAGCAGTGGTGTAAGTATTTACAGGTTGGTTCTCCCGGCGGTGGTTTTGAGTTTTGTCGTTACAGGCATAACTTTTTTCTTCAACGAACAAATGGTTCCTGCTGCCAACTACCAAGCTACTCAAACCTTGCAAAGTGCGTTGAAGCAAAATAAACCGATCTTGCAAGATCAAAACATTTTCTACCCAGAATACAAAGAAGTTAAACAGCCAGATGGGGAGAAAATCAAGATTTTGTCTCGGTTATTTTACGCCGATAAGTTTGACGGGCAACAAATGCAGGGATTAGTAATTGTTGATCGCTCGGAGGAAGGTGTAAATCAAATTTTGGTGTCCGATTCGGCGGCTTGGAATCGTTTGCAAAATATTTGGGACTTTTTTAATGGCACTATTTATTTAGTTGCCCCCGATAGTTCTTACCGCAACATTGTCCGCTTTGAACACCAACAATTGCAGTTACCGCGTACAGCGTTAGACTTAGCGTCAAAAGGGCGAGATTTTGGGGAAATGAATATTGCTCAAGCTACAGAAAGATTAGAACTTTTGCGTTTGAGTGGAGATGAAAAAAAAATTCGCAAGCTTAAAGTCCGCATTCAAGAAAAAATTTCTTTGCCGTTTGTCTGTATTGTGTTTGGCTTAGTGGGGGCGGCTTTAGGAACCAACCCCCAACGAGCGGGAAAAGCCAAAGCGACAAGCTTCGGCATTAGTATAGTGGTAATTTTTAGTTACTACTTACTTAGCTTTATTAGCAGCGCTCTCGGTGTAAGTGGCGTGCTTTCGCCAATTATGTCAGCTTGGTTGCCTACAGCTTTTGGGCTAACTGCTGGGGGACTATTGCTAGTACGAGCGGCTAGGTGAACTTCTAGGCACTTTACTTGCTAAAGGCGCTAATAATTGCGTCGGCAAATTCTGAACACTTGAGCGGCTCTACTGGTGGCTCCATCAATCGCGCCAAATCGTAAGTAACATAACCACTAGCTATAGCGTCGCCAATCCCTTTTTTAATCAAGTCGGCGGCTTCTTGCCACCCCATATATTCCAGCATCATTACTGCCGAAAGAATTACAGATCCTGGATTTACGCGATCTAATCCGGCGTGTTTGGGCGCTGTGCCGTGGGTTGCTTCAAAAATAGCGCAGTCATCGCCAATATTTGCCCCTGGTCCCATTCCCAAGCCTCCGACAACGGCGGCGGCGGCATCCGACAAGTAATCGCCGTTGAGGTTCATTGTTGCCAAAATTGAATACTCGTCTGGTCTAGTCTGCAATTGTTGGAAAATACTATCAGCGATGCGATCGTTGACCATAATTTTATCTTTCCATTGCCCGTTGCCATGAGTTGCCCAAATTTGGCCCAGTACAGCTTCTACTTCCTGGCAAATTTGGCTCTGCTTTTCTGGGGTTAAAGAGTTATAACCGGGTTCAATTAGCCTCGCGTTAGCTTCTAAACTAATTTGGGCGTTGCTTTCTTTATTGCCTAAAATCCACGATTCCCGCTCGGTGACGCAATCGCTGCGAAACTCGGTAGTTGCTAGTTCATATCCCCAATCGCGGAAGGCTCCTTCGGTGTATTTCATAATATTGCCCTTATGCACCAAAGTTACCATTTGCTTAGATTTCGGCAGCCTTAAGGCGTGTTTTAGCGCCCGCCGGACTAAACGCTGGGAACCATGCTTGCTAATTGGTTTGATGCCAATGCCTGAATCTAAAGGAATTTGCTTTTTACCGTGTTCGGGAGTCGCGGGGATCAGATCTTCGTTGAGAATTTTGATTAAGCGCGTGCCGATTTCGCTGCCTTGTTTCCACTCAATTCCTAAATAAATATCTTCGGTATTTTCTCGATAAATAATTACATCTAATTTCTCAGGATATTTGTGCGGTGACGGCGTACCGGGATAATATCGGCAAGGACGGACGCAAGAGTATAGATCGTTAATTTGCCTTAGTGCCACGTTTAGCGACCGAATCCCACCGCCTACAGGCGTAGTTAAAGGACCTTTGATCGCAATCCCATACTCTTTAATTGCTGCCAGGGTATCTTCAGGCAAATACTGATAAGTGCCGTACTGTTCGCAAGCTTCGTCTCCAGCGTAAACTCTAAACCAGCTAATTTCTCGCTTGCCATTGTAGGCTTTTGCTACTGCCGCATCAATTACCTTTTGACTAGCTGGCCAGATATCGACTCCTGTACCATCGCCGCGAATAAAAGGAATAATTGGGTTATCTGGAACTATTGGTTCGCCGTTATTAAAAGTGACCTGAGAACCTGTAGTCGGAGGAGCAATCTTTTCGTACATTGTTAGCGAAACTCCCAGTAATTAAATTAGATTTTGGCTTTGGACACAATTTCCACCTAGTAAGGTAGTTTGTCGCTGACCCAAATGAAAACATACAGCAGTTTAACCAATTAATTATGTTTTTTTAACCGCTTTCCGCACCGCAGCACTCAATTTTTTGCCCAATTAGGCAAAAGTCACAACTTGGAGCGCCAGCCTTTATCAGGATTGAGGTTAATTAATCATTTGCCTAGCTGAGAAACTAATCTAAACGCATACCTAGCGATTCTAAACAGCATGAACAGACTCAATGAGCCGCATACCAGGCAACGGTTTGCGCTAATCCATCTTCTAGAGAAGTTTGAGGATGCCACCCCAACAGTGCGATCGCACTGGCGATATTGGCGGTACGGACTTGTTCCATAGGGCGATCGGGTAAAGCGCCAAATAAAGGTTGAATACTAGGATCGATTAACTGGTTGAGGCAATTAACAACCGTTGAAATTGGCGTTAACTTACTGGAACCCAATTCAAAGTTTTCGCCTTCGACCCCTACAGTTTGAGCCGCCGCCATCAAACCGTCTACTACATCGCTGACATAGATCCAATCTACCTGACGCTTACCACTACTTAGTTTCGGTGCTTCACCCCGCAACAGCGAAAGCGTCACGTAAGGAATTAGCTTATTTAAATCCTTTTGAGCAGGACCATACACCATAAAAAGTCGCGTCCCAACTACCGGAACTTGATAAAGTTGATGAAACATCTGCGTATAAACGCTTGCAGACCACTTAGCCGCCGCATAAGGCGAAGACGCGATCGCCATATCCCCCGATGGTTCTTCTAAGGAGCCTGCCAAAACTACCCGCCGACACCCGATCTCGGCAACTAAAGTTAGCAAATTGACCGTACTAATTAAGTTGCTATGCAAGGTTGGCAGTACAGCTTTGAGACTGCGATCACCAGACACATAACTTGCTAGGTGAAAAATTACATCAGGCTTGACCGCCGTTAAGATGCGCCGCATATCTTCTAGATTTGACCCATCTCCCTGCCACCAGCGAATCGAACTAGATAACTGTTCGCTCCGCGAAATTCCGTGTACTTCTGCACCATTGGAGATAAGCCGATCGCACAAATGTTCGCCAATAAAACCACTAGCGCCTGTAACTAAAACTGTTTGACCTGCCAACGACACAGAAGAATATTGCATAAAGAACACTTCTCAAAAATATTGCGCGATCGAGTAACGAGCTAATAAGTGCCTTAGCTTACTTGTTCCTTCGCCGTAAGTTTTAAGTTCGATTCCACGGCAGAAGTAGGATAAAAACTGGCAATTAGCGCCACCATTAACCACCAAACTGTATTAATCTCTGGACGATACCAAACCGTGTCTACCGCTCCATGAGCCAGCATCCCAATAATAATTGCAGTCGCCCCAATTAGCCAAAAGCCTTCACGACTTCTAGTTTGCCGCAGCCGCATTATTTGCACCCAGCCTTGATTCAAGGTTACTGCCAGTAACCATAAGAAACACCCCAAACCAACAAAACCCGTTTCTACAGCAATTTCTAGCAGCACAGAATAAGCACTCAAAGCAGTAAAGCGAGGGCGTTGGTAGAGAGGATAAATTTTATTAAAAGCATTGTTGCCCGGACCTATACCCAAAATTGGGCGATCGCGAATCATCTCAATTACTGCTGCCCAAACATTTTGGCGGAAATTGTTGCTGCTGTCGCCTCTACCCGCAAAAATAGTTAAAACGCGATCGCGCAACGATTCACTTAAAACTATTGCCGCTAATAACAACACAGCAAAACTACCAATAAATATCGGGATCGACCAAAGCCGCCAAAAACGCGGTAAATAATTCGCCCACCACTGATGGAGCAAAAATACTACTGCCACGATTGCTACTACCGTCGCAATCCAACCGCCGCGACTACCAGTAAAAGCCAAACAAGCAGCATTAACTAAAAACATAGTGAGCGCTAAAGCTTTTGCCGTCCACCTCTGCCAAACAAATATAGCTACCAAACTTAAAATTAATGCTGGTAACAAGTAGCCAGCAAGTAAATTGGGATTGCCTAAATAACTATAAACCCGCGTTGCGGTTGCTTGGGTTGAAGTTGGGTCATTCCAAGTTGCCAGAGGTTCTACGCCATCAAACCATTGCTGCACGCCATACACGCTGACAATTAGGGCAACATGGAGATAAACGCCAATTATGATCGAACGCAGCCTAGGAATTCTCATCACCCGCGCTGATAAGGCAAATAGCAATAAATACGAAGTTAGCTTTGTTAGTCCCGCAAAAGCGTCCGCTTTGACTGGAGACAAAGCTGTTGCAACCGTCGCAATTGCCCAATACAGCAATACTAACCAATGAATTGGCGTAGCTTTAGTTTTGGCATCGTCTGCCACTGTTAGCAGCATCCAAAAACTAGCACAGGCAAGCAGCAATACTTTTACTAAATCGTTAGAGACAAAAGGTACAAGTCCAATTACCAAACTAACTAATAATGCCCCCAACGGTTCCGCCCATTGCATCAACCAACTGCTATGTCGCCAGTTGCGTAGTAGTCCGACAGGACGGTGCAGGTAGCTGGTATTTTGCCACTGTTGCAGGTGCAAATTACCTAAAGTGAATTGTTGCCAAATTGAATTCATAAAGAAAAAAGCTGGAACTAGACCAAAGGAGTAGTGTATTTAATTTACTCCAAACTCAATCTAGCCTCAAAACTATTAAGGGCAGTGTTAAAGCTTATTATCCATAAAAATCGCAATTAGTAGCTAGGGATTGGTTTTTAGCATCTCCAAGTTGGGCAGACTTAATAGATAACGATAGCCAGCATCCGGGGTCAATTCAATCGATAGTTCCCCCCCATGCAATTGCGCCAAATAACAACTTAAAGACAGACGCAGATCGCTAAGGGCGTACAATTGCTTGGAAATGCGGTTTCCATTCTGTACTACCTCCGCATCTAGACTATCAAATGCTTCTAAAGAGCAATCGTCATCTGTTGGCAACATAAAATCTTCGTATCGTGGCATTAATAGGTTGGCGCTACTGGAACGATTGGCGATTGTTGGCTCATCGCTGGCAGAAACTTGAGAATTATTAAGTCCCGTCAACCGCGCAAATATTGGCTCAACGTCAGTCAAACCATCTCCAAGCCAAGGATGGGAAACTGAAATGGCGATTTTTTTATCCTCTACAGAGCTAAAAACATGAACGCGAATAATACTGCTAGTAGTAGCAGACTGAACTACGCTAAAGAGCAAGTGGTACAAAAGTTGCCTAATTTTTTCTTTGTCTATAATCCAAGCACGAGGGCGATCGCGTTCGATAGATAAACGAATTTGTTGTTCTTTGCGTTTGGCTCCTTCTTCTAAACTATAGATGACTTGCTGGCATAGCATTTCAATATCTACTGTGGCTAAATCGAGGTCTTCAATTTTGCTGGTTATAGTTCCTAGTTCAGAAATTTCGTTGACTAACGATAGCAAGTATCGACCGCTTTTTTGAATAATCTCTAAATATTCTTTTTGTTTGCTCATGAGCGGACCATAAATTTCCCGACCCAATACCGTCGCCATGCCTAGAATTGATGTTAAAGGGGTACGGAGTTCTTGGATTAGCTGCTCTAATAGCTCTAGCTTGACATTTAAGGTTTCGGTGACAAAATCACCTGAAAACACGATTTTTTGGGGCGTAGGTAGCGAATTATTGGCTAAATCGGCTTTGACTTTTACGTTGTCTAATATTGATTTTGTAAGTAACTCTTGATCGATAACCGAGGAATTGGCAGGGTAATTGTTGAATGTTTCTTGGCTGGATTTGGTATTGAGCCATTGACGTTCAAACTCGCTCATACTCCAACGAGCAATAATTTCTAGACTTTGGATATCTTTATGAGTAAAAGAACGCGGCGACTGCTCCATAATTGCGATCGCACCTAAGCAGTTTCCCTGAGCATCAATTAAAGGTACTCCTAAGTAAGCACGAATACCGTATTGCTCCACCCAAATTTTTTGGGCAAAATCTGGAGATAGAAGTGTATCGTCGAGCGCCAAAACTTGGTGAGTTTCTACTACATAGTTGCAAAATGATTCTGCTCTTGGTAGCTGGCGCTCTTGAGCAATTTTGTTCATCAATCCCAGCCGCGATAACCCTACGGCGGACTTAAATAAGTGGCTGCGACGATCCACCACCCCCAATATACAAATTGGCGCATCCAACAATTCTGCCGCCGTTTGTGTTGCTTCTTCAAAAACTGGGATCGTTTGTGTTTGGAGCAAGCCTAACTCTGACAATGCTTTTAGTCTTTGTTGTTCTTTCTCCACTATCACATTTCCCGAATTGACTAATCGACCAACTAGCCTATTTCCAGGTTCTACCATGACTTATTCCTACCTTGACACGTGCCGAACAATGTGTATCTTATCTAGACTCATCTTTACAGCCAATCTATTATTCTTAAGATTCCCTAAATTTAGCCAAGACGAACATCGTTCGTATAAATTGTTATAAAGTTATTTCCTCCATTAAAATTTGACCTCTGCTAGGCTCGATTTTGAAGGCAATCAAGCTAAATTGCCGTTAGTTGATGAAAATTTTTGCAAAGCTAATCTTGAGTGGTGGTAGTATTCCAAGCTGGGTGAGACAACAAAGAAAAAATCGCCCGCACACCACGCAGTTGATTGGATAAAGGCAAGTGACCTTTAGGGGCTGTAAGATCCCAAGTAAATTCGTTGGGGTAGCGAGTCCAGTTGTTGCCACTTTTCCAACCGATTTGCACCCATAGTTTTTCCCAATTTTTACCTACAGATAGCCAGATTTCGCGCTGAACGGAAAAACCAAACTTACCTTCAGAAAAAACTAACCAGAGAGTATTAATAGTATGCAGATCGACGGGGGGAAAATTATCAACTTCTGTGAAGTACAGCCATTTTCGCTCAATGGCGGCAGTTCCAGCTAACTGACATAGCAAACGCAAAGTTAGGCTATCGGCAGCTTGAAAGTCTTGGCTAATCAGCAATTTTTGTAGTTGGGTATAGTCAATATCCCTTGCGGATTTGAGGGGAACAATGCCACGAGGAAAATTAGTTTGGAGAAATTCCTGCGCTAGGGGAGAGTCACTGCGCGCGAGAATTTGGTAAATATTACCATCAATCCAAGTTGGAGAGTTTGGTTGACGTTGCTGCAAAAACTCCATCAAAGCTTTTTCGCCATCATTGCCAAAATCAGCTAGTTGAGAGATTGCTTGCTGCTGTATTTTCTCTGAACCAGTAGTTAACTGCAAGCAAAGAGCAGAAAAAACGTCACTCTGCTGGTGGGAAGCGGTGGGGGAATTAGTCATACCCTTTACTGAGATGTGCGGTTATAGGCGATCTTTAATTTAACTATACTGAGCGTGCGATCGCACGTCCGCATTTATAATACTTGCACTACTAGCAACACAATGAGCGCACGATTTAAGATTAAGTGAACCAGAGTTGCCCAACGGCGGCGGCGAAAAGTAAAATAATTGTGGCTCTAGTACCTAGTAAAACTACAAGTGCGATCGCACTATAAGTATGAGTAATGCCTGTAACTAATTTAAAAGCAAATTCTTCTAGCAGCCACACAATAACCATTAGTGAAAGTAAGCTAATACGTAGATATTTGTGGGCTTTCTGCAGACTGAAGTTTGCATTACATCTAGTCCGCTTTTACCTAGCCTAGCGATAACGCCACCCATAAGTTGCTACCACCGCCGCTAATCCGACAACTATGAATCCACTTACAGGATGCAGCCAAAAAGCCCAGTTTAAATCTAGACCCAAAATACAATTGTAATGTTTTTATTTTAACTTACTCTTTTTCGTACATTTGTTTGTGCTTTGCAAGTAATTGGAGGTACTTTTGATTCGTTTTTGCTTCCATCCACTTAACTTTAAATATTGCCGCCGATTCCGCTTTGATTGGATCTACCTCATTGGGTAAAATTTTTTGCCTTGCTGCCATTACTGCGGCTTTTGTTGTTTCTTTTTGGGGATTTTGCTGGTATTTCCTGCCGCTTTTATGATTAGCATACCTGCGCGATCGCGTATAACCCATTTGAATAAATTTCCGTGCCATATCTGCGCCTACAAAATCATCTTTGGCGAGATAATCTAAAAACATTTCATAGATTTTTTCGCTCGATTGCTTGGCAATTTTAGGATTTTTAAATCGCCAATAAGGCAGAATTTCTGACTTGTAGGGTTCCACCAAAAGTACGCCCTGTTCGCCTTTACCAACTCGATAAAGATCGGGGCGATCGCGAAAATTAATATTTTTAAAATCTAGAGAATAATCAAAAGGTAGCATATAGAAAAATTAGAGACGTTGCAACTAACGTCTCTAGAAAATAATTGTTAAAAACTAGAAAACTAATCTTTCCCAGTCACCTTATCGGCTACTTTTTCTACGCCTTCTACAGCTTTTTCAATGATGTTTTCCCCAGGATTTTCTTTTCTGTATTCCTTCAAGTTTTCCTCAAACACTTTATCTGGATTTTTCTCGGCTTCCAATTGTTCTTCATAAGCTCGTTCGCGATCGCTTACGGACTGACTTTGCTTGTCTAAGTTTTCTTGCTGAATTAGTTTTTGGTTAGGAGTTGCGGCAAAACTTGGCTGACTGCTAATAGCAAAGCTAGAAATACTAATAAACCCAACTAGCAAAACTACGACAATTTTCTTCAAAAAAGTTGCTAAAACTTGCTGCATAAAAGATCGCTCCTTGTTTTTGTTGATTTGTTTAGGGGAAATTAGTACCAATAGGCACGCAAACCCCAAGTTAAAATTCAAAACTGACAAGCATCCTACGCAACAAATGTTACCCGCGCCTACTATCCAAAGATACATTCGGTCGCCAGGCAGTTGTAGCGAGGTACACCTCAAATAAAGGCTACAACTGCCCAAAAATGCGGTTATTTAACCTTAAGCATCATCTAGGGCGGCAATTCCAGGAAGTTCTTTTCCTTCTAGCAACTCCAAACTAGCACCACCACCTGTAGAAATATGACTCATTTGGTCGGCAAGTCCTACTTTTTCTACCGCCGCTACCGAATCACCACCACCAATAATAGTCGCAGCGCCCTTTTTGGTAAGTTCAGCTAAGGAATAAGCGATCGCTTCTGTACCTTTAGCGAATTTGTCAAACTCAAATACGCCCATCGGACCATTCCAAATTACGCTCTTACAATCAGCCAAGGCTGCTTGAAAAGTTTTAATGGAGTCAGGACCAATATCTAGACCCATACCATCATTAGGAATGCTATCAATACTTACAGTTTGAGCATTAGCATCGGCGGCAAACTTATCTGCCACAACTACATCGGTAGGCAATAGTAGAGACACGCCGCGCTCTTTTGCCTTAGCTTCCAAAGACTTAGCAAGTTCTAGCTTGTCTTCTTCTACCAAAGACTTACCAACACTGATTCCCCGCGCCTTGTAAAAGGTAAAAATCATGCCCCCGCCAAGCAGCAACTTGTCACACTTATCGAT
>QQTW01000604.1_pt1 | contig 22976 bp, 27 predicted proteins | sample 1904831 | NCBI WGS metagenome assembly QQTW01 (sample SAMN09435610, study PRJNA476489) | Subsurface metagenome, whole genome shotgun sequencing project. | reverse complement strand
CTGGCCCCTCTTTAGTTGGTGGCGGTACTTTTCCTCGTCCAGGGGAAATTTCTTTGGCACACAGAGGTATTTTGTTTCTGGACGAATTAACAATAGTAAATATAAAAAAATAGTTAAGATTTAGAAAATTTGACTTAATGTTCCTGTTAACAAGCAGTGTCATGCAGCAACGGAAACTTAGCGTTCCCTTTCTAGCTTGAAATCAGAAGATGCAGAGCAGCTTTACTTTCATGCTGATAGCTTCTGTGAAATGGCTGTGCTTTGTCACTTTTTTAAACCGAAACCAAAGGAGTTCGCATTTGGTGCTATCAATTGGGCACTGGTCTGTAAAAACGTGACGAGATAAAATAGTACTAAGTTGACCAAATTGTAGGTGTTGTGATTATGGATTGCCCCTACTGTCATCAGAAGGCGGTCAAGAATGGAAAAGATCGCCGCCAGGATGCTACATCGATCCAAACCTACCGCCCTTAAGCTTGCAGCAAGAGGTTTAATGAATTGAGTGGAACGCCAATGCAACGGTTAAGAACCCCTGTTGCCACCGTGTCAAAAGCCTTGAAGGGAAGAACGGAAGGACGCTTGAGTGCGTGCTACTGCTTGAGTGTTTGATGTATCCCACTCTACGGTTATACGTTGGGAGCAACGGGTCGCGAACAAAGCATCCGACTGGTCGCCATCGGCACCAAAAGAGACTGACATTACCGTAGAAGGAGATGAGCTTCACACGGGTGTAAAGCGGAATTTACCCGAATCAAGACTCTCAAGGTTGGACAATTAACTTTCTCTTCAGAAACAGCCGTTACTGGTTAGTAGCTCTAGCCGGAAAAAAGGATAAACAACTGTTTGAGAAAGCTACTTATAAAGCTTGGGGTTGTGTTAAAGCAAGTCAATCAATTCGGTGGTTTACAGATGGAGAGCGGCGCTACGCTAAACAACTGTGACGGTCGTGCCACCATTTACCTGAAGTCAGAGGAATACTCTAGAGCATACCAGCACCGCAAAGTGTGGCGTGAGGGGTTAGAGGTGGCAATGAAGGTCAAGGGTTCCCAAGGTCATCAACGAGTTGAGTGGGTACTACCAGAACATCCCTACACTGCGATTAGTCCCAAAACAGAGATTCACGCTAATCATAACGAGGCACATAACAGCGCCTTGCGACGGCGCGGCACGTGCTTATCGGCGGCGGCAGAATCTTTATGCCAAAAAAGTTGAAGGATTGCAACGGAGTCTGATGCCAACTTGAATCCTTCAAGCGAGTACGAACAGTCAGACTTGCAGATGGGTACTACGCGCAGTTTTGTATTCAACATGAGCGCAGAGAGGAAATTCAGCCGACAGAGCAGGTAACTGCTTTGGATGTTGGGTTACTGCACTTTTATACTGACAATCAAGGGAGTAAGGTAGAGAACCCTCGCCACATACGCAAGTCAGAGAAAGTCTTGAAACGCTTGCAACGCAGAGTAAGCAGCAAAGTTAAAGGCTCTAATAAAAGGAAAAAGGCAATTAACAAACTGGGAAGGAAGTATCTTAAAGTATCGCGCCAGCGTAAAGACTTTGCCATGAAGTTGGCAAGGTGCGTGGTGACATCTAATGATGTTGTGGTGTTCGAGGCATTAAGAGTGTGGAATATGGTGAAGAATCGCCACCTTGCTAAAAAAGTATCAACGATGCTGCATGACGAATGTTCTTCGATTGGCTGGAATACTATGGTCAAGTGTTGGCAAGATAGTTGTTCCAGTACCTCCACAATGGAGCGAAAGCTTGATTGATAAGTTGACTGGTTGATTTGGGAACCCCTCATTGTCCGCGCAAGCGGCAGTGTAGTGAGGATGTCAGGTGAAGCTTAGGATAATTGTAGGTGTGTTGGGGCGATCGCTAACAATTTCGGGCAATTCTAATAATTAGCCAATCGGATAGCACTTGTGTCGTAGTTAATGTTTCAACTTATGTGCAAACCGACACCTTGGGCGGGGACTGACTTGGATATTAGCCAGGAGTCCTTCTAAGAAACTCGCTCTTCCGTGCGTCACCGAATCGCACATTATATTATTTACTACAACAAAATAGTTGTGTTATTTTAAAAACACAGCTATTTTGTTGTGTTCAAGAGAAGACTATTTATTGGGTGAATGGGAAGGACAACCTATGTGCAACAAACCAAATACATTAAAACTAAAAATTAAAAGTCATCTATGGCCATTCCAGCATTTGAAGAAAATGGAAATCTACCTATGGGAATTCACATCGCCACTTGGCAGGAGGTTGAGGAGTCTTTGGGTTTCAATCAACGCCGCCTTGAACTTTTATCTGGACTAGCGCGCGCTTGCCAAGCGTTAAAACTTGCAGGGTGCCGCAGAATATATATTGATGGTAGTTTTGTGACCAGTAAGGAATACCCTGGTGATTTTGATGTCTGCTGGGAAGATGATGAAATTGACTATGAACGTTTAGACCCTGTTTGACTAGATTTCAATCATAAACGGGCTGCGCAAAAAGCTAAGTATGGCGGTGAACTTTTTCCTGCTAGTTGGCAATCAGACTTTTTCTCTAACAAAACATTCTTAGACTTTTTCCAGCAAAGTAGAGAGGGTGATTTTAAAGGAATAGTTGCAGTCGATCTCTAGGCAGGTTCAGGAAAGCCATTACTTAAACGTTTAAGTAATGGCGATTATACCACCAATGAAACCAATCTATGGCTACCAATGATTTTTAATGAGCGTCAGTACAACATCACAAAAAAGCAAATCAGAGGATTCGAGCTAAAAGTAGCCGAATTACAGAATATTACGCCGCCAGACAATAGGAACCAAAAATTACGCCATAAAGCTCATCTGAATGCACTTAATAGTCAACTCGAAGAGCTTCGTGAAGAGGTAGAAGAGTATGAAAATCTAAAAAAAGGCAACATGAAACTGTTAGAAATCGATTCTTTTGAAAAATTGCCTGAAGCAATTATCAAAGCGCGTATCATTCGGGGGCTAACTCAAGAACAGTTGGCTGAACGTTTACAAGTGAAACCACAGCAAGTTCAACGTGATGAAGCAAATAAATACGCTAGTACCAGCTTTAGTAGGATGCTGGAAATTTTAAATGCTCTTAATGTTGAAGTAAAAGAACAGATAATTTTCAAATAATTTCACCTAGCTTGAGCTACCCAACGTCCGTTTTCTTGGGGCAGCGTCGTAATATTTAACAGCGTGGGCGCAACCCTGTTAGTAGAGGGGATAGCAGGTAGCAGGCTACTTTCGCTCGTAGCTGACTCGTCAATTTCATCTGCTGAAGAGACTGGGTGTTGCGGTAGCAAGCGCATTTGCATCAGGATTGCTGATTGGAGTTGGGAGATGAAAACGCCGAGGTTTTCTAGAACTTCAAAGGCAACGCCATCTGCTAAATCGGCAATCGCTAAAAGTATGTGTTCTGGTTCGACAAGAGCGAAACTATGTTTGCAGGCGATCGCCGTTGCTATTTGCATGACCCGTTTGCCTTTGGGAGTGAAGGGAGGATTGGTAGCAACATACCCCGATCCTCTGCCGATTATTTTCTCAACTTCAGCAAGGGCGGATTCTAGGTTGATTCCAATCGACTTGGCGATCGCTTCATCTATACCTAGCACTCCTAGTAAAAGTTGCTCTGAACCGATAAAGTTATGACCCAAGAAGCGAGCTTCAGCTATGGCACGGTTAATACTTTTTTTAGCACGATTGCTAATATTTTTAAATTCAAGCATTACCGCTCTTCAGTTGAAAATTGATAAATTGTTTCGCCCTGTTCGCTGACAACAACACTAGCACCAAAATAGTTGCCCTGGATTCCAGGTAAGCTCTAGCTTCTTCTGCGCTAAATCCTGACTCTAAAGCGTACTCTAGTAGCGTAAGTCGCCCTTTTTGACGTTTAATCAGTGAATAAAGAACTTATTGGAACTTTGAAAGTTTTTAGCTCTAAAAGAGGCTGAACCCTAGGTAGGATAAGGGAAATACATCAATGAGGTAAAACTGGCTACCTAAGCATGGTACGGAAACATTACCAATCGATGTAAAACTAGCTCTGGTTATGCTTTTAAGGCTATTTAATCAGCAATTTTCTTCAAAGGCCTAGTAGAGAAGTAACAGCTTTATCTAAGAAGATTGCATATCTGGAGGGGCAGCTAATTGCTTACTCATTTCGCACTAATACCAAGTCAAGGCCTTTCAAACAAGAGAAGGAGTTTTGGTTTACCAAAGAAAGAGCTAAATATTTAGGGTTAGAAATCAGCGCAGATCGACGCATCAAAATTGAAATGTTTGCCAATGATACTTATCAACAGCGTCACGGTACTTTACCTAAGAGGCAAGTGTACAGAGGTACTCAAGCTTTTGCCTACCCAACAAAGGATTTAGATATATTAGATGCAACTATTAAGGGCGTAGTGAGGGGAGGATAAGGCACAGACTTGAAATAATTCAGGTAGTACTTAGTGAAACAGGATTTAGGCGACTATAATCGCGGGAGGTTCATATGGCTAGCATTGCATCCGTCGTTGGCTCAGTCGTGTCTCTATGGCGTTACCCAGTAAAGTCAATGATGGGAGAAGAGTTGAATGCAACATACATTGCCCAACAAGGTCTACTAGGCGATCGCGCCTACGCAATGGTTGATACTGCAACTGGCTTTGTCGTGAGTGCCAAAAATCCGAGAAGGTGGGGCAAGATGTTTGACTGTCGAGCAGAGTTGGCTGAGTCTCCACACCAGGATAAGGCGCTGCCAGCAGTTAAGATGACGCTGCCTGACGGAACGCTGATAATGAGTGACGCTGTTGAAGTAAACCAACTCCTCTCTCGTGTTTTGGGTCGTGAGGTGAAGTTAGAGACTGCTGCCCCATCAAAACCAAGTTTGGAGGAATACTGGCCTACCATAGAAGGTTTGCCCCACAGGGATACAGTTACCGATGAAGCAACCCTTGACAATACCTTTTTCGATCTAGCAACCGTTCATCTGCTGACAACAGCTACACTCGACCGCCTTCAAGAACTAAGCCCCACTTCTCGGTTTGAGACACGGCGTTTTCGCCCAAACTTAGTAATAAAGCCAACAAACAGTGACAAGAGCTTTGTGGAAAATGACTGGATTGGACATACGCTCTCCATTGGCGACCAAGTACGGATCTCTATCACAAGTCCCTGCCCTCGATGTGTGATGACGACAATGGCGCAGGGGGAACTACCAGACGATACTAGTATCCTCCGCACGGCAGTACAACACAACCAGGGCAATGTAGGTATTTATGGCACTGTAGTACAGGGTGGAATAGCGCGTCGGGGAGATGCAGTTAGTTTGCTGTAGAGGTTGCAAGGGCGATCGCGCAAGCTTGTTGCAAAAAGCATTGCTGTCATTAAATTATTTCCACAAATAAAAACTAATTGCGATTGCTTACTCAAACCGTATCATCCATCCATCCACAAGAGGGACAATCCCAATGCACGCGCGCTGTGTAATCTCGCTCAAACTGATATCCACAAGAGGGACAAGTACCTGTAAATAGCGGATGCCAGTCTATTAGTTCCAACTGCTCCTCCCGCGTCCACTTCTGCCGGGGCTGCAAAATCAACTCGCCATCGTAGTAGCTTGCTTGCTCTGGTTCCCATAGTTCCCCGTCGTCATCTAAATAATCATGAGAGTTGCTATAAGGCTCCGAATCTCGTCGTTCCCTCAAACAGAGAAAATCCCTGAAGTGCTTGCCTTCTAGTTCAGGGTTGGGGCAAAAGTCTTGGCAGGTATCTCCCTCCATTCCAGTTGGATGGATAGCGCAGACGATATGGTTGTCATGGGCGCAGAACAGACAGCGATCGCACAGGGGAAGTTTGGGCATAATTTTTCCTCAAACCTAACTCAAGTTTCGCCTAAACTGGAAACGATCGCATTAAACAATATCAGTCAGGAGAGCCGCATATGTAAATATCAAGCATGAAACTTAGCGTGCAACGCATTGCGTGGAAAACCCTTCTGTAGCAGTTGGTGGTCGTTTAAATAATCAGTATCTAAAATTCCGTAATGCAATGTCTTTTCTGCCATCTCCATCACAAAATCTGTATTGAAAACTACACCAAAATAGGTACAGTTTATAAATCTTTTACTCTTCCAAGTTGGGTCAATTACTTCCCCAGTTTCATTAACTAACCAAGCATGAGATACAGCAATTAGAGTATTATCGTCATTAGCAAACCCTTCACAGTAACTCAGTTCTGGATATATTAGCAATGCTTCAAAACAGTTTTGAAAACACTGTTTAAGTTCTCCTCGTAATGAATGAGGCTCTACTTTAGTTAAGAAAGGCTTGCCACGATCTAGTATCAAGCGCTGCTTACTTTTATACCGAAACGGCATACCTTTGTTTATACTTTCAACTACGTCAGCTTCTGCTTTTAAGATAGCCAACAGACGATCTAAGTTTTTACTCATACAATTAAAAACCGAAGTATTTATGCGTCTCTCTTGTTTCCTAAACGTTTAGCAACAATGTTTATCAGCAACGTTTGCTCACCAGGGCTGAAACTACTATCAGGAATGATAGTTATGAAAGACAGAGAACGATGATTAAGTAAAGACCTGACTCGAATCGGAAGAGTAACATAAGTACATCCGTCTAGCTCTGGCTTAACTTCCAACCCAGTCAGTCCTAACTTATTACTGTAGAAATCAGCGATCGCACAAAGCATTAACAACATATTTGCAAAACTACCTCTAAAATTACTAGCGCTCTTATGCATAAATCCCATTTGGGTAGTGCCCTAAAAGTAATGATGCTAGAGTAATACTAGCTGCTAGTGATTTATCTATCACGTCCGATGCCTGTTTGCCCCAATTGCTCTTCTTGTCGAACTGTTAAAAATGGTCGAATCCACAATGCTAAACAACGATTTCTCTGCCATGAGTGTGGTCGACAGTTTGTTGAACATCCGCAGAAGAAAACGATCAATGGGGCAACGCGGGAGTTGATTGACAGGTTGCTGTTGGAACGCATTTCAATGGCTGGAATAGCCCGCTCTGTACAGGTGTCCGAGCAATGGCTACAGACCTATGTGAATGAAAAATATGCTGGGGTACCACGTCAAGTACACGTGAGTGCCAAAAAAAGGGGAGGCGCGAGCAATTCAATGTGACGAGTTGTGGTCGTTTGTGGATAACAAGGATAACAAACAGTGGGTTTGGTTAGCTCTTGATGCTGTTACTCGTGAGATTGTTGGTGTTTATATCGGCGCAAGAGATGAGGCATCTGCACAGGGTTTGTGGAACTCTTTACCTCCGGTTTATCGTCAATGTGCCATTGCTTACACCGATTTTTGGGCGGCTTATGGGGCAGTTCTGCCGGACAAGCGGCACCCTTGCAGTAGGCAAGGAAACGGGTAAGACAAACTCAGTTGAACGATTTAACAACACGCTAAGACAGCGGGTGTCTCGGTTAGTGCGAAAGACATTATCCTTCTCGAAGTCGTTAGAGAATCACATTGGAGCAATTTGGTACTTTGTACACGCCTACAATGAATCATTACTTCTGTAGGACTACCTCCCATTTGTCAGACATATAAATAGAAAGAGCAACACATCTACAGAGTAAGTACGAGGCAGCGGCATCACTTGAAAGTTTCAGGTACGCATCCCTGCTTACGACAGAAGTTTTGGTACACCTAATATCGCACCTAGAGCATACAGCTTATGCTGTCATCCTAGCCAATGCGCTTAGGTCAATGCAGGAATGTAGAAGCGCGATAGCTGACGCACCACCAGTTACTTAATAAAAGGAGATTTTATGCATACTGATTTTTGGTCTATTTTCACGAGCTTTGCTTTACTAATTGAAATTATTCCTGGTTTAGTAGTCATTTCTTTGGCTCTAGAAACCGAGAAAAAGTAGCAATTGGAGGCAAGAACTAGAAAGATTGCTAGCAATGCTTGCATAAATTCCAAATGCCAAACCTATAAGCATATAGAAGCGCACGATCGCGCTTGTTTACTAACTATACTGAAACTCTATATTCAACAGCAATAGCCCTGGTTTTCTGCCAGGGCTATTTGCTACTCGTGATGACAACGGATAACTCCAAGAACATATTCATAAATTCATTAAGTAGCAGCTTCCTTAGCTTTAAACCTACCCTAACTGTAGTGAAAATCAAACGAGATTATTGAGGCAAGATCGCACTGCTTCTAACTTGCCTAGTGATAGAATCCGAACAAAGCAATGGCGATCCGATCGGCACAGTAATCCAGACTCTGACTGCAAAAATGTTGTAATCATCAAGGAGATTGCTCCATGAATTTTTCATGACTACGTGACCGAAAATAAATTCAAGTAAATGCTCTACCCAAATTAATAGATGGTTGACAGTTGTATAACCTCTCCTGTTAAGTGCGGTTTCACCGTACCTTGAAGAACTAAGAGATTCGCTATGGTATGAAAGGTGTCGAGGGAAGCCGTAAGCGCGAAAACTTCTAGTTTCCCTTTCTCAATCTGTGAAGAAGGGCTTTTGATTTTTGCAACTGAGGTTTGGTAGCTCCCTGTTGAAACTAAGAAAAATTATTTTTGCGATTGCCATTACGCTTTTAGCTATTATGATACCAGTTGTGTTTTCATCTGCACGGTTTGAACCTGTTAATAAAATTTACGTGTTTGGGGATAGTCTTTCGGACGTGGGTGCAGTGTTCCGGGCAACGGGGGAGATGTATCCACCAAATCTGACCTACTTTCAAGGACGTTACTCAAATGGTCGAGTTTGGGTTGAGTATCTTGCAGATCGCCTTGAGATCAAATCCAGCCAAGTCAACAATTTTGCTTGCGGAGGCGCAACTTCTGGAAGCGAGAGCAACACCTTTGTACCAGGTTTATTGAGACAGGTTCAGTCGTTTACCCAACAGCACCCACGAACCCTACCCAATGTACTGTATGTGTTGTGGGCAGGAGCAAATGACTACTTGCAAGGGGTAAGCAGCGCAACTGTCCCGGTTGACAATGTGACGCAGGCGATCGCCTCTATTGCTAATATTGGGGCAAAAAATATCTTGGTAGCAAACTTACCCGATCTGGGACAGTTACCAGCAACGCGAAACAGTGTTAATTCGGCAAGACTTAGTGCATTAACAGGCGCACATAATCAAAGCTTGAGGCGAGCGCTGAAGTTGTTGAATCAGCAATATCCTGCTCTCCAGATTGTGAAGCTAGATGCCAACACACTTTACTCTGAAGCGATTACCAATCCAGCAGCGTTTGGCTTTACTAATGTCCAAAGTGCGTGTCTATCTGGAAATCGCGCCTGCGGCAACCCAGACCAGTTTTTGTTCTGGGACGGCATTCATCCCACGACTGCGGCTCACCGCATTTTAGGAGAACGTGCCTTTAGGGTGCTTCTTGAAGGACATCTTGCCACTTCTCGATAACGGTTCTAGGGGATGCTCAAGCGCGGTGTTATGCAAATAATTCCAGTGGAGTAGTCTACTAGACCAAGGGACGTTCTTACATTCACTTTGCTTCCCTAATTCATAAGCAGCAGAAGCGCGAAGCACCTGCTATTTAGCATTAGTCTACATCTAAGTTCTATGTCTTAACCTGTGACGAGCGATCGCTGCCTTTAGAAATCATCATCACAGCAATCCGCAAGTTTTGTAGGTAGAGAAGCAGTCCACCCCACAGCTAGCTCATTAAGCTTAAAGAATGGTGCAGCTGGTAAATGTCCGACTGGGGCGTTCAAGTTAAAAGTAAGTTTAGGGTATTGCAGCCAATCATGCGAACGCCACCTCACAGCGTCACTAAACTTACCGTAATCCTCCCTCACACTTTCCCAAATGCGGCACTGCACAGAAAATCCAAAGCGATCGCTAGTGTGCTTTACCCAAAGTTGATCGATGGAAAGCAAGTCTGCACAAGGGAAAGTCTCTATATCCTCTTCTCTCAACCAACCAGCTGTAACGCGACGGGAAATCTTCAGCATCAATACCCCCGTCTCCTCATCAGCTTTTTTCCACTGACCCGACGCTAGTAAGCCGTGCAGGGGCGCATAGTCCACACCTACAGCCGATAGAAGCTTTTCTTGCTCAAGCATCATTTCATGTAATAATTTGGCAAATAGTTTCTATTAGCACAAACAAATATAGTCATGCCGCTAGTTTGCTCGGTGTTACTCGAACTGGGACAACTACAAGTCCCTCTACCCCCTCTGCAAATGCATTGGGGATTGCTTTTCGCATAATATTATATGACCCGTTTATGTCGCTGCTAAAAATTTTTCCAGTACCGCTTTTGTAAAGTCCGCGACTGATTCTTCTACCGCTGAACGTTGGTTTTATCTCGGTATTAGGTTGGTAGACAGGAATTAGATCTAGCTTGAAAAAATCAGATTTTGAAGTATAAGATTCTTCCTGAAGTTTAACAGTAATGGCGGCTAGCTCTGCTTTATATGAAATCATTTCCACAAAACGAGCTTGCCCTATTTGAGTAAAACTTTGGTTTGTCTGTTTCCCTAGATTTATTTCTTGCTTCCAGTTTGGATTCTTGCCGATTACCAAAGTCCCTATATCATTAGCTACCAAGTAATCTACAATGAATCTACTAGCTTTATGCAAGTAATCATCTATTTTAAAGTTGCGCTTGGTGCAGAGTTTTTGAATCCTATGCGTCGTTTGTTTTTGATTCTTTAATCGGGACTGGAATTGAGCTTTCTGCTTATTGAAAAATTGATTGATTGACTTCAAAGGTCTGCCATTTATCAAGAGCGGTTGCATTCCGGCTTGATTAAAAGTGATTGCAGCAAGATTATTTAGTCCAATATCAATACTAGCTATCCTAGATACATCTAACTGGTTATTGGTGGACTCCTGTTCATAAACTACCTCAATTACATAGTGGTCTAGTTTAGGAATAATCCTAACTTGCTTGATATTTTTTACCTTAGTCTTTATAGTTATGTCTGTCTTTGATAATTTAAGTATTCCCCTAGCTAATCCCTTTTGGCTGATGGCTTGAATTGTGTATATGAGAAGGTTTTTACCCTTTTCTTTATGTTTGTATTTAGGCAGCTTAGGACGACCAAGAAAGAGACTTGGGTTTTGTTTCCAAGTCTGCCTAGCTTCAAAAAAGCTTTTCCAGTTTCGGTCTAGTACCATTAGTATTTGCTGGCTTACTTTCGCGGGTAAGGCTTTATATGATTCGTTCGACTGGACTCTTTTTTGTATTTCGTTGTAGTTAAGATACTTTTCTTCAAATATAAATGACTGACGAATTAAATAGTTAGCGTAGTTGTAGAGATTTTTAGATAGCCAGCATAAACTATCTATTTATTTGTAGAACTCATGCCCTTGCTTAATTATATGTCGTTCAACTAGTTGCCTTTTTTAGTTCGACAATGATTTTTTCTGTTTTAGGTTTAGCTTGTCTTTGTCCATATAATCTATCGGCGAAGCTTGTAACAATTGCAACCAAATATTGCCTGAGTTCCATCTCTTCCGTTGGGTGCAATAAAACTTGCTAATATCCATATAAACAAATCACATTCTAGTTAATTAATATATAATAAAATTACTACTTTAAATATTAAGTTATACTCAAGACTGGTAGGTTAAGACCTACCAATTAGCTTTCATGCCCTGCTTAAAAGTGAAAGGCTTTCAGCTTTATTTTCTGTAAGTGGAACTTTCATTGGTCTACAGATGATTCACGTCCAACCTTCATTAGAATTTATTCCTCCAGCTCTCAATCCCTTAGTTCTGCGGCTGACGAAATTGCTGTTACCTGCTCTAGTGCGATCGCAAACAGCCATTACTCATATTCAAGCAGATAACACGGAAGTTTTAGTAGAGCTTTATCGTTCTTTTGGGGCAGGTAAAACCCGCTTCCTGATGGCATTTCGGCATCCCAGCCCTGACGATCCATTTTGTCTGGCATACCTGCTTCATCGCCTAGTACCACAGGTAGCACGCCAACAGCAAATATTGCTGCAAGGTCCAGTTCACGCACACTTTCTTTACGACCGAGGAATTCCTTTATGGGCTGGAGCGCGTGTTGGTTGGCTATTTTCTAATTTAGGCGGCATTCCCATCCATCGCGGCAAAGTAGATCGGCTAGGGTTGCGAACGGCGAGAAATTTGTTAATCAATGGTAGCTATCCAATGGCAGCAGCTCCAGAGGGAGCCACTAATGGACACGGCGAAATTGTCAGTCCTTTGGAGCCAGGTGTTGCTCAACTGGGATTTTGGGGCGTTGAAGATCTGCTGAAGGCTGGACGTGACGAACAAGTTTTGATCGTGCCAATCTCAATTAGGTATCGCTACGTTCAGCCTCCTTGGAAACCTTTGTCCAAGCTATTGAGCGAATTAGAAGCGGATAGCGGTTTGGCACAAGCCGGGGAAACAGAGACTCGCCCTTCAACTGACGAAGCTATTCTCTACCAAAGTCTGTATAAACTGGGCGAACACCTACTATCCTTGATGGAGGAGTTTTACACTCGGTTCTATCATCAAACTTTGTCAATAGACACTAATATACCTGCCACCGAGGCAGTGACAGCAGAAAGTTCTGAGGAATTCAAACTACCTAACTCCAAGCGAGATTTTGCCACTCGACTACAGGCACTACTAGATGCGGCATTAAAAGTGGCAGAGCAGTATTTTAACCTTCTGCCCAAAGGTAGTTTAATCGAACGCTGTCGTCGTCTAGAACAAGCAGGCTGGGACTTAATCTACCGAGAAGATATCAAGCAAGTAGAAACCTTGTCTCCTGTAGAGCGAGGATTAGCCGATCGCATTGCACAGTCAGCTAGTTTAAGAATGTGGCATATGCGACTAGTAGAAAATTTTGTCGCAGTTACGGGCAAGTACGTGCGCTCAAAACCTACTGTAGAAAGGTTTGCGGAAACAACTTTGCTGATGTGGGAAACCATCGCCCGAATTAAAGGTAGCAGTACCGTTCGTCGTCCTCGACTGGGTAAGCAATCAGTACAGATGACAGTAGGCGAACCAATTTCAGTTTCAGATCGGTGGCAGGCTTATCAAACTAGTCGTCGCAGTGCAAAGCTTGCTGTTGCGGATCTAACAAAAGATCTTCAAACTGCTTTAGAAGAAATGATTCAATCTGTCGATTAACAGTATTTGAATGCGATCGCACCCTACACTTTACACTTTTAAGCCGCAGCAGATTATCATCATCTAGTTGTTGCGCTTCCCAAACGCCATTGGAACCTAGCCAGCTCAACTTATTCTCAAATGTCCCACAAGAGGCAGTGACTAGACCAGAAACACTGGTGATGGATGCGCCAGCCCTGGTACGGTGGAAATCCCAAATCTATAACTACCAGCAGGGGGTAAGGGAAAGTGACCCAGCGCAACAGATTGCATTATTTGAAGTTGTCCCAACACACTATGAACCAGACAAGATAGACCCATTCAGCCTAACTTTGCAATCAATGGCGTTTTGGAGATTTCCGGCAGACAGCCTAGGCGACGCTTGTATCTATTTCGTGATAGACAGTGCTGCTGGGCTGCTCCTATATGTCGGTGAAACTTGCAGGAGCAACAAGCGTTGGAAAGGATCTCACGACTGCAAGCGCTATATTGAAAAGTACCAGGAACTGCATTACAAGTATGGATTGCAAACAGCGGTCAACATCGCTTTTTGGTGGGATGCTTCAGTGGATACTAGACCGCGACAGCAGCTGGAGTTGGCGTTGATTCAAAAGTGGCGACCGCCATTTAACAAAGAGAACTGGGAACGATGGGGTCAACCATTTGGGTGAGAATAAGATTGCTTTTCCATACTCTTGTGGTAAATATTCATCAATGACAGGCAAATCTAGTAGGTGTAGGTGAAGAACCCAAATCGAACCGCAACATCAATACAAGCTAATAGTAAGTGATTCGTGTTGAGTAGGTGCGGTTTGGACTTGAGACACAGAAGGTAGAGTAGACATCGATGGCGCAAAATTTCTGGATGCGTTAGACAGCCAATTTAACCGACCTTAAGCTATCTTAAATAGTATAAAAATACTAAACAAATTCTGACACGAGGCGATCGCAAGCTTGGAAATTGAAACGCTTCCCATTAGGGAGAGCAATATAGAACATCTGAACCTGGAAAAGAGTGCCTGGTTTCGCTGCCAACTTACTGCTTGGGCAATTGAACACCTGCGGGATTTTCCTTGGCGACGCACTTTAGATCCATATGCTATCATTATTGCCGAATTTTTGCTGCAAAAGACTGGTGCTGCTACAGTCGTTCCCGTTTACAAAGCTTTCTTGTCAAAATACCCTAGTTTAAAAGCTCTAGCAATAGCGCCAGTAGAAGATGTCGCCTATCTGTTGCAACCTCTCGGTCTACACTTTCGAGCCGAGCGACTGTGCCAGTCAGTGCAGGTAATGGTAAAGTCCTGCGGGGGGAAAATTCCTGATGTAGAAGACCAATTGCTTGACCTGCCCGGAGTTGGTAAGTATACGGGGCGATCCATTTGTGCAAACGCTTTTAACCAACCGCTAGCTGTACTCGATACTAACGTCGCCCGTATTTTAGAGCGCTTTTTTGGCTTGCAGGCTAATCGAGTCAAATCTCGCTGCAAGAGTTTACGGAAAGCAGCAGAGCAGGTAGCTCCTCAAACAGATGTCAGTAAGTGGAATCTGACGCTGCTGGATTTTGGCGCAATGGTCTGCACTGCTAAAAATCCTCGTTGTACCCAGTGTCCGTTGCAGCAGCAATGCTCCTACTTAACAATATCGCTTTGATGTCCTTACCGTGCTATAACAGTTTGCTACTTAGGGAAAATTTATCAGTATAAGTGTACTAAATAGGAATGCATATTCTCTGGTTTCGGCGGGACTTACGCTTGAGCGACAACGAAATCGTTACTCTAGCAGCAGCCAATAACGCCCAAGTTTTACCCTGCTTCATCATCGATCCCTGGTTTTACCAGCAGCCTGACGTAGGTAAAGCAAGAGTCAAGTTTTTATTTGAGTCGCTGGAAAACTTAGATCGGAATCTCAGGCAGCGTGGCAGTCAGCTTTACCTATTTGAAGGTAACAGCATAGCCGTACTGCAAGACCTTACCAAAGAGCTGCTACAACAGGGGGATAGCCCGAAGCTATTCTTCAACCGCGATGTGCAGGTGGAATATGGCATCGAACGCGATCGCAGAATCATCGACTTTTACCGCCAACTCAACCTTGACTACCACTTGGGTCTAAGCAGTTTTCTTCAAACTGATAGCTGTTGCCGCGACTCTTGGTTTAACGAATACTACACCTACCAACGACAATCACTATATCTCACACCTGCACAAATTAATACGCCACAATTAACTTTCAACTTGCCACAGTTGACATTTGATGAATTAAAACATAAGTATAGTCAGTTTTGGCAGGGAGATAGCAAGTACTTCGCTGGAGGAGAAAGCGCTGCTTTCGCCACATTGGACTCATTTCTCAAACAAAGGTTTCATGGCTATCACTGGAAAGTGTCTCGTCCTTGGCTGGCGCAAAAGGGTGCTACTTCCCACCTCTCGCCCCACATAGCATTTGGCACGATATCAACAAAGCAAGTCTATCAAAGCACCAAAGCTAGAGCAGCAGAGTTAGCCAACCAACCCAAAGCTGAATTCTCCCTCAAAGCCTTCCGCGATCGCTTGCGGTGGCGCGACAGTTTTACCCAGCGACTTTACCACCATCCCGAACTAGCACACACCAATCGCTACCCAGAATTTGACGAGTTGTATTCGCTCCTTGAGTTGAAACCGGAAAAGCAAGAGCTATTCCAAGCTTGGCAAGAAGGACAAACTGGCTTCCCGCTGGTAGATGCCTCGATGCGACAGCTCTTGGCAATGGGCTGGATGAATTTCAGGATGAGGGCTATGTGCGCTACCTTCCTTACCATCAACTGCGGTATTTCCTGGCATCATGGGGCGAGACACTACATGAATTATTTGATAGATGGCGATTTGGCGATTGATAACTGGCAGTGGCAGATGCAAGCAGGAGTGACTAATCCGCTGTCCGACACCTTCCGCATTTATAACCCTAATAAGAATATTGAAGATAGGGACTCCGACTTAAGGTTTTTATACCACTGGGTTCCAGAATTACGAGGTTATAGCTTGCCTGAAATCCTGAGTGGAGCTTATCAAGGTGAAAGTCATTATCCCGCACCCATATTGAATTGGTCGCAAACTCGGAAAGCCAACGGCAAAGTTGTCTCAGATCTGCGTAAAAAGGTGAAAGAACGATTGATTGCGGAAGGGGGCGATGAGTACGAGGGAGCGATCGAAGCTAAGACTACGGTAGACAAATACTGGGAAGTGAAGGATAAACAGTATCAGGAGTACAAGCATAAACAATCGCAGAAGCGTGAATTAGTTATAGTTTGTTAAGGTTTTGTGAGAGAGAAAAGCACTAATTGAATCAAAGCGATCGCTACCTAATTAACCAACAGTGGGGTACAGGCACATTCAAATATGCCGCCGCTGGTCTGCAATTCACTATAGTCAGGGAAATTGCACTCGCGTCTAAATAATTGGTATATCCTGTCAACAAGTCGTGAAGAACGCGAACCGCATAAGCGCATCCTACTAATGAGCGATATAAGATTAATCAACCCAGTTCAATGAGCGGTTGACAGCTTTAAGCCAAGTCGCAAAATTAGCCTGTGCCTGAGTAGCTTTAGCTGTTGGCTCAAAAATCTTGTCAATTTTGCGCCCATGTACCAATTTGTCATAATCAGACCAGAAGCCCACCACCAGTCCAGCACCAAAAGCTGCACCAGTAGCTGTCGCCTCGCAGACAACGGGGCGCTCAATCGGAATACCAAGGACATCAGCTTGAAATTGCATTAAGAAATTGTTTTGACTTGCACCACCATCAACTTTCAAAACCTCAATCGCCTTGGTGCTATCTCTATTCATTGCCTCAATCACTTCTTTAACTTGATAGGCGATCGCTTCTAAAACTGCTCTGACCATATGCTCCCGCTTGACACCGCCTGTAATCCCAAAAAAAGCACCACGAGCATTCATATCCCAACGGGGAGCGCCGAGTCCGCTCAGTGCCGGAACGAAGTAAACACCATTGTTGTCGGCTACTTGAGAAGCCAGTTGCTCTGTTTCTGCCGCTCTCTTAATTAGTTTTAGACCATCCCGTAGCCACTGAATACAGGCTCCTGTCGTAAACATTGCTCCTTCTATGGCGTAACTTGCCTCTGTCGTTCCATCTGCTGCTGCTCTAGTCCAGGCAACTGTTGACAAAAGCTGGTGATGCGATCGCGTTAAAGAGTTGCCTGTATGCGAAATTAAAAAACAGCCAGTGCCATAGGTACATTTCACCATACCGGGGCGATTGCAGCCGTGAGCAAATAACGCTGCCTGCTGATCGCCAAAAACCGCCGCAATTGGAATGGCTACACCTAATAACTGGCGGTCTGTCTGACCAAATATTCCTAAACTTGGCTGAATCTGGGGCATCATCCGCGCGGGGATACCAAATAAATCAAGCAGCGTTGTGTCCCAATCCCTATCAGCTAGATTCATGAGCATGGTACGGCTGGCATTAGTGTGGTCGGTAGCATGGACTTGTCCACCAGTCAAATTCCACAACACCCAAGTATCAACCGTACCAGCTAGAACGTTATCGAAGTTAACATTGCTGCAAGATCGTTGCACCTCTTCTATTAACCAAGCTAGTTTAGTGGCTGAAAAGTAAGCATCCACAACTAGTCCCGTGCGTGACTGAATTTCCTTTTCATGACCAAGCTCTTTTAACCGACTACACAATGGAGCAGTCCGGCGGTCTTGCCAAACAATCGCATTATGTAGTGGTTTGCCTGTCGTCTTATCCCATAATAAACAGGTTTCACGCTGCACTGATAGACCAATCGCCGCCACCGAAGATGCCCTTATGCCTGTATTTTGTAAGACTTGCTGCAATAAAGCCTGGGTAGACTGCCAAATTTCATCAGCGTTGTGTTCTAACCAACCAGGTTGGGGATAATACTGCGTTAGTTCCTTATAGGCAAGACCTGCTATCAACCCTTGAGCATCAAACAGAACCGCACGGCTCCCTGTTGTGCCAAGATCGAGCGCTAGGACGTATTCATGCGCGTTTGTCTTCATGATAAATAAAGAGTTTTTAAAACAGACTTTAAGCTAACGTTCTCATTTATTTGTAACGAGGCGATAACTACTTTTTCATTCTGCTCGATCCTGGGATCTTCTATGTCTGTACGGCGCGGTGTTTAGTTTCTTCACTAGATGCGACAGTAGCGAGAAGTCGTATCCGGTGAAGAATGTGCCATTAACTTTTGTACAGTAACAATATCAACACCAGCATCTAACAAGTTACCAGCAAAAGTCCGCCGAAAGTCATGGAGAGAGAAAGAAGCATTCTCCGCTCTCTTTGCTCGTTTTTGCAGCAGATACAGTAACGCTTGTGGCATGAGCCGCTGTAATACTACTCTTCCAGTTTTGTTAACTTTGCACAACAGAGAACCAGCTGCTCGACCTCTAATACCGATCCACTCTTCTACCACCCCAATCGCCTCTTCTGGCAGATACACCATGCGATCTTTGCCTCCCTTCCCAGAGCGCACGAGTATAGCCCCAGTGCTGAGGTCAAAGTCCAACAAATCCAAGTTCACCACTTTGCGGCGACGCAGCCCCGACCCACGCAGGATTACTAGCATCGCGGTCAGGGGTGGCGGTGTCGTTAAGACCAGGGAGGTGGCAGCGCTAGCGAGCATCACTTATTAAAATCTGCCTTCAAGCAAGTGATATTCTGACAAGTTATTTCTGCCATGAAAGTAACCCCGCGATCGCATCTACTAGGGCAGGTACAACAAATCTGGAGGGCAATGTATCACCTATTGTCAGCAAGACAGTTGACCATAAGTTCCCTAGTAGTAGATTGATGTTAATTTTTATTAAAATAGTTAGTATGCTTGTTTTTGCATAACAGATAAGTTGATTGAGAGATTATGCCTAGATCGAATACCCAGCAGAGCGATCGCCTCTGTACTACAAAACCCCCGTCTGCTCCAAAGTGGAAAATCAAGCTGCTGTACGACGGTGAATGTCCGTTGTGTATGCGAGAAGTTAACTTTTTGAGAAAGCGAGATGCTGGTCGGGGACTCGTAGCATTTGTAGACATTGCAGAAGAGAATTACAATCCTCAAGAGCATGGTGGAGTTGACTATCAAACAGCAATGGGGCGAATTCACGCCGTTCTTGCTGATGGCACGATTATTAAAAACGTGGAAGTCTTTCGCTCGGTTTACGAAATTCTGGGGATGGGCTGGATTTATGCAGTGACAAAGTTACCCATCATCGGTGCGATTGTCGATACTGTGTATGGAATTTGGGCTGACTTGCGGCTTACCCTGACGGGACGACCGGATCTAGCGACGATTGTTGCCTCTCGGCTTCATCGGATTGAGTGCAAGACACAGGGGCGCTGTCAAATCGAATGAGTGCTATGGAAACAGCGACGTTTGGAGCCGGATGTTTTTGGCTCGTGGAAGCTGCTTTTCGTCAGGTAAATGGCGTTGTCTCAACCTCTGTTGGCTACATGGGCGGACATTTTGAAAACCCAAGCTATTTAGATGTGCTGTCTCGCATTACCGGACACGCCGAAGTTTGTCAGGTAAAGTATGACCCCTTAGTGGTGAGCTATGAAGCGCTGCTTGATATTTTCTGGAACATCCATGACCCGACGAGTTTGAACCGACAAGGAGCGGATCGGGGGGAGCAGTATCGTTCGGTAATTTTCTTCCACACATCCGAGCAGGAGCAAATATGCAGACAATCTAAAGAGAAGTTGGAACAATCGGGTAAGTATGACAAAGCGATTGTTATCAAAATCCAAAGAGCTTCAACTTACTGGCTGGCAGAAGAGTATCACCAGCAATATTTTGAGAAGAAAGGGCGGCGTTACGGCGTGAGCGATCGTCCTCTTATACTTACTCCAACTGCAAGAGCAGCCGAGAGCGAGATACTCTGCACCTAATTACTTGATCTATATAGTTACACAATCAAAACCTTATCTTTTTGCTCATAGCATTTATACTAATAGGCATTAAAAGAAGGTTTCTTACTGACTACTGGTAGTCGCTAGTTGGGAGGAGATCTGAACAAACCGCTAATTCTAGCGAAACAACTATTGCCCCGTGTTAATTCAAAGAGTCATTGAGAAGTTTCAGGGCTTGCTCAACCAGTTTCCTTATGCCCGCAGCATTGTTAGCAGCATAACTCCCACCTTTGCTTTTGGACGCGATCGCTTTCTGTAGGAGTGCGCGAGCTTTTGCTTGAGATGCTTTTAACCGCTCTATCTGGTCTTTGTTGTCTTGTGACAAGTCAGAGAAAGTAGTAATAAATAATATCTATTTTATTGCCCTGTAACAAGTTAATATCCTCACCAGCATCTAGCCTTCTACCAATTTGAAGCAGCTGATGGGCTAGTACTTCAGGCACTCTGATCGTCCTGGTTTTACCAGATTTCCACTTGGGTTCGATCGGGTGGTCTAGCGAGCCATCCTCTTTGCGAGGTCTAAGTCCACCTTTGGGCATAGAAGCTCCTATTACTAAGCTATTTTCCTGACACGGCACAATAGCTTAAAAACTCCTACTTATAATCTAATTTGTGTTGTCTTGTGGCCAGACAATAATTTCAGGCTTTATAATCTCGGTACATCCGCGCCAGTCCTTCTAAGGCTTCGGCGATTGCCGAAAAGTCGGTATCTCCATAAGCAAGGCTTGTGAACCCAGGATGGTCTGAGCCAATACCTCTAGCACTGGCTTGAGCTACCCAGCGCCCACCCTCCTGTGGCAGCACTGTTACAGCCATCATTGTTGGAGCAGTTCTATCTACAGGTGGGATGGAAGGCGTTATCCTAGTTTGCGATTCAAGCTCTACATTCGGCTGCAACGGTTGCTGTTGAGGCAAAGTAGATAGCTGCGTAAGAATTCTCTCTTTCAGTTGCTCAATGGAAACACCGAGATTTTCTAAAATTCTTGATGCGTACCCAGGCTCCGAATTTGCGATCGCTAGCAGTATATGTTCTGGCTCTACCTTCATTCGTTGGGAGTGGGCTGTTGAAATCGCCTGCTCTAAAGCGCGTTTTGCCTTTGGCGTGAAAGGAATTTCAACAGCTACAAACCCTGAACCCCGACCGATAATTTTCTCTACCTCTGCTCTGGCAGCCTCGAAAGTCACACCTGCTGCTGAAAGCAGCCGAGCTGCACCATTGTTTGTACCAAGCAACCCAACCAAAAGCTGCTCTCTCTCAATTCTCCTTGAGAATTTGTACTCGTAGTGTCACAGTAGTATTTATGGTATTTGCTTGCTCGTATCATCGATAAGTATTTCATGAACGAGTAAGCTTTTCCTATTTAAGAAAACTTTTGGGTAACCCCTGCATCACCTGCCTACCCATTTCACTATGTCTGATGCGGGGGGCGGCCGCCAGACTATTAACTCACTACTCATTCATTAAAAGCTATAATCTCCATCTGGTATCGATTTCCGCTTTTCTTAATGGCATTCGAGCTAAGGACTTTAAACTCGGTAATTTCCAATCTCTAACTGTCACATTTCAGTCAATTACTCGCTTTCCGTCAAACAGTATAGTGTTTCCTACTTTATAATACTTGCATAATTTCATTCGCTCACCTGAAAGTTCCGTAGGTTCTTTTTAAGTTTACCATGAACGTATTTTTTGGCTTGCTTTATAGCACTTTCGTAACTTCTTTTTTCCTCAAGCCAAACGCAGTTCTCCCCACCAGGAAAAGCGATATATATCTTGTATAGTTCGCAATTTGGTAGTACCTTTATCCAATACCCACGATACCAATATCCTCTCATCACCACATCTCCTATAACTTCTCAAGACTTAACACAGCCAAAGTTTTACTCGCATTAGCTAGGAACTTAATAGTACCATTGCCATGCAAGCTAATCCAAGTCCGAACCAGTGCAAAGAAGTTAAGGCTTTATGAAATATGAAACAACCAATAATTATGGTAGACGCGGTAGCTAGCAAAAGCCAAGATGCACCCATGATTGTGATTTCATTTTTGTCTTGAAGCGCAGGCAACCATGTTAATGCTGCAATTGAATAAGATAAAACCACTACTACAGAAATACGAACACTTGGATTTATAGCCCACAGTTTAGAAAAATAGTCTCATCCAGCATAGGAATAGACAGATAGTATTAGCCAAATGAAGGGCGGAAATACGACTGAAAGCTTTGAGCATTTTAGTGAAGAGGTCGCATTAGAATGCCTTGAAGTTCCATGACAAAATTAAAGCTGGGGTTTTCGTGTGTGACCAGCTTAAGAATGCTACTAAGACGGCTTAGCAATTAATCCGCTGTTGAATTTGATCTCAACTTCTGTGCGAGCGCTTTGCCAGGAAATCGAGTAAAGCTAGGATTTTAAGAGACACAAAAGTTTTCCTGTTTTGTGGCTGGCGCTCGAAGATTTATACCAAAAACAGAATTGAAGAAACTGGCACCTCAAAAATTTGTCCATAGCGCTCCAAAATAGCAAGTGATGGGATTTTCTTGCCCGATTCAATTTCTGACAAATATGATGAGGATGTTTGTAGCTTTTGCGCCAGTTATTTTTGGCTGAAGTTGTGGCTCGTCCGTAGTATTTTTAACGCTTGGGGCAGAATTTTTGGCAGAATTAATCTCTGTTAGTTTTTAATTTTTAGGGGTTATGGCAGTGGTTGAAATAGCTCTAGCTCTAGCTCACCAATTTCAATTGGCTCGAACATTTGTGCGTTAGATAATTTGTATGCCCCCCGACCAATACTCCGGATGAGCCACAACTTCAGCCAAAAATAACTGGCGCAAAAGCTACAAACATCCTCATCATATTTGTCAGAAATTGAATCGGGCAAGAAAATCCCATCACTTGGTATTTTGGAGCGCAATGGACAAATTTTTGAGGTGCCAGTTTCTTCAATTCTGTTTTTGGTATAAATCTT
>QQTW01000603.1_pt1 | contig 22985 bp, 23 predicted proteins | sample 1904831 | NCBI WGS metagenome assembly QQTW01 (sample SAMN09435610, study PRJNA476489) | Subsurface metagenome, whole genome shotgun sequencing project. | reverse complement strand
TTTTTTGTGGAACTAGCACTCCTGTCAAACACCTACATTCAGCAGTGAATCAGCACCGTGCCGCTTGTCGAATTCACAAGACCTACTATGTTTGTGCCGTCTGTTGCTTGCAGGAGGCTGCAAATCGAGATTTTTGTGCCTCGCCGGTTCGCGGATACCTGCTAAAGTCGGTGTTATGAAGAACAGCACCTCTTTACGGGGGCCTCTATTGTCGAAGGGCAGAGGAAGACGGTCCATTAATATTTAATAGGTATATTGATAGGTATGTAAAGGTATTCCAGGCCATGGTAGAGACTGCATTAGGATGTCGATTGATGTGTAGACGACGGCTCCACAGCTGTACACAAAGCCTTAATCACTCCCTCCTACGCATTTAGTGATTTCGACACCATCCTACCCGGCCTCGTTAGCCCAAATCATTCGCAGCGCCAGAGAGTGAACTTACTGGAACCCCGGTCGGTTCATAGCTCTCTACAAGCTTGCTTTCGTACTCGAGATTTGGATTCCCACGGACCGGTTGCTCATCCTGTTCTTTTCTCTCTTGCGTGGCATACCGGTCTTTTGCTGAGCCCGGAATGTCCGCCTCGCCGCTAGGGTCGCCTTCGGCCAGCTTCTGTTTCTCGCTGACGCTGGCCCGGACGTATTCCAAGTATGGTGGATTCCCGGGCTTGATGACATTGTCAGCTGCAAGTACTGAGCCCGGCTTGATGAGACCGAGCTGCTCGCTCAGCTTTAGATCAGCGACATAGGCCGGTTTGTAATGGTCGAGAAACAGGACATCAATCTGTTGGAAAGTGCCATTGGCATGCAATCGCCGCAGAGACTTGTCGCTGGCACCGACAATGATCTTGACGACATCGCTCAGGCCGGCAAGGTCGACCAGCGACATGGCGACTGCGGCGAATTCTGGGTTACGCTCGAGACTGTAATATCTCCTGCCGCCAGCTTTTCGCACAGCATCACCGAAGAGGATGCATGAGTAGCCGACGTAGCCTCCTAGTTCGACCTGAGCCAATTGTTAGCAGTGATGAAGAATTATTCGAATCGCGCGCACCATCGTCTGCGGCTTGACTTCTGCTATGAGATCCGTCACAATCTTCCCCTTCGCCTCGCCCACATTCATGAGATAATTCTTGACTCGTCCATACTCGTCGATCGCGGCCAACACGGCTTCCGGGGACCCTCGCAGACTGTCAATGTCCGGTTTGCTGTACACAAAGTGCAGCAGCTCAATCTCTCTGCCATCGTCGAAGAAAACCTCTTGCTGCTCCGCGTACGCCTTGCTGGAGTCAAACTTTGCCATTGCCGACGGATTGTTTGATGCCACAGATTTGCTACGATGTCATGGTAACCGGTCCCGAGGTCGCTGTCAATCGCCCCGGATGACTAAAATAGCTCAGATCTTGACGTGTTGGACAGGTGCTACGTCGACCAGAAACCGAGACGTGCCCAGCGATTCCAAACTCTGGTTGCAGTTACGTTAGCGGCTGCCAGCGGTCCGGACGACGAAACACACCGTATCACCCGGATGTCGATGTTGCATGAGAGATATTATTCATTCGTGTGGATAATAATATCGGAAAGCTTCATGTGGTGCGCCGGTACGCCCAACGGTCCCTTTGACCCCTCATCAGGCATGAGGTCGCTGTCCCAATCAGAAGACTCTGCACTCGAAGCGAACCCTTCATCCGATGTCGCCACCAACTGCACATCCAACAACGCACATCCACACGCACACGACAGACGCACACAAACCCCGACGTGCCATCTGTGACGCCATCGCGTTGTGGCCGCACCGCCGGACCGTGGAGGAGCACGACATGCTGGTGCGGCACCGGCGTGCACCATCTCGGAGGGTCGATTCGCCAATCTATAACCCTATCTCTGCGGAGCGGCAGCGCTAGGATCTAAGACACCGTGATCGCGTCCCTTAGCCCCGTCTTGACGACCGTTAGAACGCTCCCTTCAGGATAAGCGTGCTTGCTCCTCGTCATCGGACCATCATGACACGGCACAAACCATGGTTGTCGACGCATCATGGCTGGCGACATTTGCTCTCTCCAAGCAGCCCGACGGAGTGGATGCGGCAAATTTTCGCCGCTGCTCTGTGTGCGCGCGGCGTTTGCATACGACAACTACCTCTACTATGTACCGCTGGATGATCTGCGCATGTGCTTTCCTTTCCGATGAGGTCGGGGTTTTGTCCATGGCGAAGTGGGTTTTCGGTGATGTTGCATTCCTTGATCACTGGGCATCTTTCTTTAAAGGCGGCGCCTCCCCGCATCATTTTGACAGACCAACTTCCCGGGCCACTTCTTTCTTTAGGTGGTCCAATTATTTTTCGCATTCCCACCTTTTCCCGTGTAATTGCTCCCGAAGATGTCGGACTTGAAGGCAACCGTCTCCGAGACCCCGACCGGCTTTCACGTCGTGGGCTACGAAAAGATTGAATATGACTTTACCTTCCTGGATGGAGTCTTCGACCCCGAGCATGCGGAGCTGGCTTCTTGCTACAAGAGATGGGGCCGTTGCCTGGCCGTGATGGATCTGAACATCTACAACCTCTATGGCGAACAGATCCAGGGGTATTTCGATCATCACGGTCTGGAACTCCAGATCCATAAAACCATGATTGGTGAAAAAGCAAAGTCCATGGAGACTCTTCTGAGCATTGTTGATTCAATGAATGAGTTTGGCGTTTTTAGAAAGGTATGGAGACCACGTGATATATTATAGACATGAAGCTAACTCAGCCCGAGGAACCTGTTTTGGTCGTTGGAGGTGGGCTTGTGACCGATGTTGCTGGGTAAAAACTACCACGAATCCACCGCCAGAGAATATCACTTGAGGATAACAGCCTGGCGCGAGTTTCTCAGAGGCAGTTTTTTCCGGCATTGCTCAGGAACTGACGTGTGAGGGGTTAGATTCGCATGCGCTGTCTACCGCCGGAACACCAATTTCATCCGTGTTCCCACCACCGTCATCGGCTTGATCGACGCGGCCGTCTCGATCAAGGTTGCGGTCAACTATGGCAACTACAAGAACCGTCTCGGAGCTTACCATGCTCCGATGCACACTTTTCTCGACTTCACCTTTCTTCGCACTCTGCCCGAGGCGCAGGTCCGAAATGGCTTCGCCGAGCTCATCAAGATCTCCACCTGTGCTCACCTGGAGACGTTCGAGCTGCTGGACAGATACTGCGAGGACTTGATCTCTACCAAGTTTGGCCGCTCCGACGACGCGACTGCTGAGATCAAGGCGGTAGCCGACAAGATCAACCGCAATGGTATCCTTGAAATGCTGCGTCTGGAGACCCCGAATCTTCATGAGATTGGCCTGGACAGGGTCATTGCTTATGGGCATACGTGAGTTTGCCAATTCCATTTCAAGTTCGCTTTGTTGACAGTTCAAAGGTGGTCTCCGCTGCATGAGCTGGTACCGGAAGTGCCGTTGCGTCACGGCCATGCCATTTCCATCGATATGGCATTCTCAGCCACGCTCGCAAACATGCGTGGGCTCTTGAGCGATGCCGAGCACCGTCGGATGCTCGATCTCTTCTCCCGGGCTGGCCTCTCCATGGATCATGCTCAGTTCGATGAGGAGATTCTCGAGAAGGGCACCAAGGCAATCCTCAAGACTCGCGACGGTAAGCTCCGCGCTGCAGTCCCCAGCCCGTTGGGAAACTGCGTCTTCCTCAACGACGTGCCCTTGGAGGAAATGTTCGAAGCCGTCCGCAAGCACAAGGAGATTGTCAAGCAGTATCCGCGCAACGGAGAGGGCCTTGAGGCGTTTGTCGACTCCAGCGATACCGGCTACACCATCCACAACAAGCCTGTCGAGCTGGAGATGAACGGTTCGAACGGCGTCAATGGAGCCAAACCGTCCGTGCTCAACGACGATTCGGCAGATGGAATTGGGAAAAGGCTTGCCGATGACGTCAATGCCGGTGGAATCACCAAGGCACCGCGCAAAACGCCCTTCATCGAGGAGGCCGAGACGGGGCAAAAGGCGCTTCCGCTTGTGCCGGAGGGTCAGGCGCAGAACGGCACCAACGGCGTGAATGGCGTCAACGGAGTCCATTGACCCACTCACATGTCTCGCATGTGACTCGGAAAGGACCGGGGAAAATCATTGTTTTTTTCTAGTTTGGGGCTGGCTATTGTGATGATACCATTTGAATGGTCGCTTGACTGTTCGCTTGGGATGGGAACTTTGCTTTTGGAAAAAAAATTACATGAGACGATCGAGCAGTAACGACATCGGATTTGGCTATTGTCGAATACGAGTTACATTCTTTGACATCAGACAATCAGATCATTATCAATTATCTACTGGTCCATCACATGCTCAAACACTTGACAACCCATCAGTGAAAAGTGAACAATATCATACATCTGTTAGCCGCCATACCTAGGACGATGTATCATAATATTTGAGTTATTTTCGTTGCACACCACTCCAGATTGTTCTTGCTAGCTGGAAGGTTGGTAAGTCGTGCAGCTGAAACAGGCCTAAAGACGACCGTTTGGTGGCTTGAGCTCAACTTGAGGCGGGATTAACACAAGCGTGCCCAGCTGCCTCTTCGTCACATTGCTGAACATCACGAAGTGGCAAGTCGCGCATCGAAATTGTCATTTCACCTTCTAGGCATAGTTGCTGGATCATCGATCACTCATGGAGGACCGAAGACTCTCCATGGCGACAATCTGATGCCGCTCGGGGCACTTGTCAAAGACCCTTTACTGTGGGTTACCGGTATCCGGACGACCGAGTTCGCAATGAGGTCCTGTCAAGACTTCGGCACATGAAAACGGTCCTCGGGCGTTCATAAGTCGTTTCACCGCTGCCTGACGTTACCGGTCCGAAACTGTGCAATTTTCATCGCCGGCATCATCGAGCCTTTCCCGTTCAAGGCCGTCTTGGTCGTGATTGGTGGCAGCTCGTGGTCTCAGCGTAGCGACTCACAGACCGCCAAGGTTGAGTATAATATACTCTTCGAGCATCCCCACAGAGGTTGTCTTTTCAGAATTCCGCGCGTTCTGGGACTGTTCGTTAGTTTCCTCAATCATGCGTACGCGTATGCACCATGAAAGCGCGGAGAGCCTCACTGTTCGTTCTGCTTGGAATCGTTTCTGTGGCCTTACTCATCCCGCCGGCATACTCTGTTCAAGATGAGGACCCGTCTCCCAGTGCAACGTGGGAAGCTCTGCGGAGCCGAGCGATACAAGAGCCGGCCGAACCCGTATGCGTCTACAGAGTCACCGACCGCTCATGGTGGCGAATCTACCACATGGAGTTCAGTTTCGGCTTGTCCCACGGCGGCACGGTGCTGTGTACCCCCGACTTCGTTACTTATATACAGACCGCGTGTCGAGTTTCCAAACTGATAGAGATGCCGCCCGGAGCAAAAGACGCGGTTACCAAGATAGGGCGCAGTTGCTTGTTGAGGTTCGACAGGTGGGAGTCAAAAGCGCTGCCGGAAGAGCAACGCGCGGATTTTTCTTGCATCGTGCAGAAGCTGAGCTGCTTGGGGACAGACGCGTCCAATGATATTTGCGTAAGAGCTGCCTCAGCTGGATCTCATATTCGTGCATGAGAACTAACTAGAAACAGGTTGAGGACGAGGAATGGAATCATCGGACGACAGGATAGAGCGCAGTCCATGTAATTACCCAGAATGCAAATAGTTGATAGACACTAGCGAGGCTCCATTACCACGAGCTATTGTCATCAGATGTTGCACCCGTTTGTCGGTTATTAAAAGCGATCTCTTCCAGAGACATGTAGGCCTGGTCCGGCGGTAATCTCGTTGAGCCAGCTGGTCAATGATCCATTGGAATTCATAGGCTTCCCATTCACCTCATACTTCGAAGGATTCAAGTTTCTGTCTTCGAATCCGATACCGATTCTGGCCGACCCGGAAGAAAGCGGCTACCCATTTTTTGATAAAGGGCGATTTTGTCTCTGGGGCCATTGCCGGGACGCTTGAGCGTATAGAGTCGCCCACGGATCTTGAAGGCATCCTGACCAGTCTGAAGGGAGAGGGAGAGCTGAAAAATCACGACGCTGACGCGTTGAAAATTTGAACTGATTCCTCTGCTCACTCGCTGCTGATCGTCTTAGCCTTTGGTTGAATCATCTTCTCATACTCTCGGATACACTGATAGCAGGAGGCCTATTGGGTGGCATCTAGCCGCGTTCTCGTTTATGGACGCGTTGATTCCAAATTTGAGCCTGCATTTCGACGCTGGAGCCGCGAGTAAAGAACGTCAAAACGAGGTGGCAAGATTAGTAATTTTGCCCCACGATGCTTCCTTTTGAAATCAACAACTCCTTCAGGGACTCTGGTCATAATCGATTTGCACAAGCTGAAGCTGTTGTGTAGCTATATTGGTGTTGATAGTTGAGATGGTGATATTCTGGGACGTGGAGGTGTCGGGGATGTTGAGATGGCGGGCACAAGCACGCCAAGTTTCGTATGAGGATCGACGCGTCGGTCATCGATTAACCGAAGGCACGATTACAGCTTAATAAAAAACATTTTAAGGTTAGTGCTTACTACCTTAGGCTTAGCTGGAATGGAGTTGAGCACCCGCATATAAATTCTCAGTCGTCTGCCAAGGTCTCATTTTCAGTCTGGCCCATCCATCACTCCCGCGATGACGATGATGTTAATAATAATAGTATGACTACGCACCACAAAAGGCACTGGTGTAATGTCGTCGGCAAGAACTTCCAGAGTTAGGAGTTCGGACTGGTACCGGACAGCCACCAGCCATGTCTGTATCAACACTCCAGGCCCTGGAGTATCTGGAGCAACTCCCTGGAACGGTCCATAAAAGGCTCTATCAACAGCCTTCGGCGGCTTTGGCGGTCTTCAGGCGAATGCTGCCACATCTTGGTAACTGCAATATCTCAAGATCCAACTTGATCCAGATCAGGGGTTGCTGATACTCACGATTTCGAAGCAAAACATATCGTCATGGGAATGCTTTATATGCCTCACCCGTTTGCGGCAACGGATCTGGATACCTGGCTTCGACCAGACTCCAAAGCGTAGGCTGGGCACCATGAGCTCAGATTCCTAGCCGACTGACATGCTAACAGTGAGCGGGATCGAGCAATGACTGTGCTGGAGAGCTTGCACATCCTTACTACCGCTCAGGAGACCACCGGCGCTCGAGCATATCGACTATCCCAGGTCTTCGCCGAGTCGTTGCGGAACGCACTCACTGGCGGAGGTGATCACGGGTCGTTCGGAATCCCTTGCGATACTCCGGACAAGCATGAGGTTGACATTCAATTTCTGGATGCGTTCGCGCGAAGTCGTTGGGAAGCAATTCTGTACTATGTGGTCGGCAGTACCAACGCCTCAGTAACGGGGAAGACGAAGATCAACCAAGCAACAAGTACGCTGCTTGATATCGGGAACTTTGTGAAGAACCGCGGCCACCGGGCGGAAATTACGAAGGCCGGTTTCACGTTTTTGCTACAGGAGGTGAACTCTCAAGTCTGGAGTTTATTGATTGTGTACCTCGAAAACGCCCCCAGTGTGAGACCCGACTTTCTTCTTAACACTTAGGAACTTCACCGACTAACAAGCAAATAGCTCCGCATGGATCCCGTAGATGTGCTCTCCTTTCTTTTCATGCTTGGCAGCCTCGAGCTTGGTCGCGATTACAGTACCAAAAACTTGACTGCAACCCAGCTCCGGATGCTCGAGGATCTCAATGACTTCGGCATAATATATCGTCGAGACCCTGCTGCCACCCGCTTCTATCCTACTCGATTGGCAACGACTCTCACATCCGATGCTGGCGCGTTGCGCAACGCCAGCACGAATTTCGGAAACAGTCTAGCTTCGTCAGGTGACGGCAAAGGCTATATCATCATCGAGACCAACTACCGACTCTATGCATACACCGAATCGCAGCTGCAGATCGACGTCTTGAACCTCTTTTGTCGTCTCATCACCCGCTTCCCGAACATGGTCACCGGGAAACTGACCAAAGAATCAGTGCAACGTGCAATCTCACGCGGGATCACGAGCGACCAGATCATCAGCTACATTGCCACGCATGCACATCCGCAGATGCAGAAGAACAACCCCGTTCTCCCGCCTACAGTCGTCGACCAGATCCGCCTATGGCAGATTGAAGGCGACAGGATGAAAGCAACTCTGGGCTTCCTGATGAAAGAATTCAACACTGCCGCAGAGTATGAAGACACTTGCAAATATGCCGACTCGCTCGGGGTATTAGTCTGGAAGAATGACGCTCGCAGGTGCTTCTTTGTCTCGCGGATCGATCAAATATCGGCGTATCTCAAGAGTAAGCAAAAGAGAACGGCGTAGACGATGTTCATGGCTTGGGACGGTTTGATTGCCCATGTGGGCATGCATGGCCATGGCGTTTATAGATGGGTTCAGTGGTTGCGGAATGCACCGGTGCCACCCTGCGTGCACACTGCATATCAATTGATGGGTTGGGTATCTTAATGCCCGTGAGTTCGATAGAGTAGGTCTCCCCGGGCCCTGATTTCTTACATATGGACGGAATTGCCTGTACTGCTATGAGTTCGTAGTGCCTGCCACTTTCTCTTGCTCTCAAAATTCTCGTCCTCTCACACCACGCTCCCTGCTGTAATCGGAGGAAATGCGGTTACAGAGATGTGGCAGAGTACTGCGCTCATTGCTTAGATATATGATCTTTGAAGCGAGTCAGTCTATTATGGGACGTTTCAGTTCCAGTGCATCTCTCGCAGCAAGCGATGTATGGGTAGTAATCCTTCACCACTGCAGAGCCTGCCGAGATGCGCTCTCGCTATCCTGTCCTTGACCATGTTCAAGAAGCACCTTGTGGCTTATTCACATTTCTACAAACATGCTCCTTAATTCAGCCTCACATGAAAATCAGAGCTCCGTACCTCTGCGTCTCTGCACTGACCCTCCAGCTCGGCTCATGTTGCAGCAGCTTTCTTATTCTTTCCCAGCAACCTTTCCATAAACGAGGACTTCCTCAAACTGTTGGCAAATGACATGTCTGACTCGGTCCTCTCGCGACGCAGCACGGGGACAATTGTTGGATCAATCAATGAAGTCCGAAATAAAGGTTTTGGTGGTGCTAGAGCACTCATATTCCGTATCGTCGCATATCTGGATTGAAACTCCTGTTCTCATATGTTAGTTGTATGTATAACGATGTGTCCACTCTCGAAACTGTCAGATGCGGGGTAACACTATGGCATATCGCTTACCCTCAAGCTTTCTCTGGCCTCATCACTGACGCAGAGCGAACGCAGCTGGGCGAAGGCCCCAATCAGTCGATTCTGCTCTTCGTCTGTGTTGTCCGAATGGCTTGACTGAGTTGAGCCGAAGCTGTTGCAGTAAGGATTGCGGGACGATGAATTGAGACGATGATCGATCATACTGGTGAGACGGCCGGCCCAGTATGATGCTGGCTGTGCTTCATAGATCTGATGCTCACGCACGGTACGTTAGTTTAACTTATTTGAAAGAAGTGGTGAGGTCAGTTTCTTTAGTAATCCGGGGCCATTTGTTCCCTTCTTTTCCCCCAAGGTGGGATTGTATGGTGATATGCTTTGTTCCGAGCCTAGTTCTGGCCCATTGATTCAAGCACTCACCTGGCGGGTCACCCTACTAGCAATCACCGTCGGCGTTGACACCTCATGACACGGGCTGACCTCCGAGTGACGTCGAAACGGGCCGGTACTCACTTTCCTTCCATCCGCCGCATAACCTGCTTCGGTAGTGGCAGTCCGCGGTGTCTTCGGAGTTGGCGGACGAAGCGGCTGCAGGAGCTGGTGCTGCGTGATGTTGTGACTCGAAGGAAGCTTTGCCGGCAACGATGGCCGGCTGATCCTGCTCGTTCGCAGCAACCCCTCGGTCGTGCCCGGAGTGTTGAGCCTGTCGTTGGGCCGTTGTACAGGCGTGGTTGCGGTGATGGCTGACGGCTTCCGTGTAGAAGTCGACACATTGCGTTCGCCCTGAGGAACCGGGAGACTCGTTGTTCTTGCGCCCCATGGTTGTGGTACGCTGGGCACGCTCCCTGCTCCGGCTGCACTCGGACGAGGAAGTTGAGTGGAGGATTGCGAGAGAATCAGAGCACCAGCTTCTTGCTCCTCAGATCTACGTGGGATCGGAAGGTTGCTTGTCGTGTTGCTCCGCGGCAAACGGGGTGGACGCCGTGCCGATTGAGGCGCATTGGCGGAGCTGCCTGTCCCATGGTGACGGGTTGGAGTAGCGATGCGGGATGTTGACCGAGCCTTCACTCCACCTGGCAACTGTAGCACTTTAGTCGTACTGAAGCTTCTGAGAGCGGTAGCATCTGCTGGAGCGATAATCGTGTTTTGCCGTCTTCGGACGAAGGGGTTGGTGCCAAGTGGTTTGAGCGGACTTGCAAATCGGAATCTTCGCGAGTTCTGAGAGTTGCCGTCGTTCTCATTGTCTCGATTGCGAGATGATGCTGTAGTAGGCTTCATCGTGCCCTGGCAGTTACGTTGTTGGTCTTCCCAACAGGCGCGGATGGCATCAAACTTGACAGGTCCCAAACGCGAGCTCATTCTTCCAAACAAGAATCACATGACGAACAGTTTTCATGATCGTAGCAATATCAACGCGTTTGTAACTCTAGTTCAGAGGATTGTATATTTGATACGGGTCAGAAGAGGAACTCCTTGACGACATAAAGCGTCTCATACCACTGGAGGAAGTGGCGACCTGTGACATGGAGAAGGCGCCGTAAAAGAACCGCTATAGCTTCACTTGATCAATCCTTGATCTCTTCAAGATTCCCACCTATTATTGGATGTCATGAAGGTGTGAAGACGACAGTTTCACAGGATCAACCTCCCTCGGACCTCAGGAGTTGAAAGACTTGACTATCCTAACTTGCCTGGAGATTCCCTTCGGAAACGAGTTAAGGATACAAGAGACGCGCGTATCATGAAGTAACTCTTCAAATACCCTCACATTTCACTTTTGGAAAGAGCGTTGATACAGGTAATGGCGACAACACTGATATTATCTGCGAAGAAGCGAAGGGTCAACTCTCCCTGACTGAAAAGGACGAGCATGGGATCCCAAAGTTACCTACTTTTTGAAGCTCCAGGTCGCTACACTACTACTTACACACTGAGTTGAGCTATACAGCACGCCCGTCCGAGATGCATACCTAGGTAGTCAACGGAAAGCAATTTCCCAGCTGCGCCGACGAGGGAAGCAAACGAACGACAAAGACGCGTGTTGGCGTCTTCCATGTCCGGCGACTGCAGAATCCATATTACCCTTGACACGCAGGACATATCGGCTTCGCCGAGACGTCTGTCAAGAAGCACTTCAGCACAGATGACAAGCCATTGGCACCATCTCCCCATTCGAAGACGACCCTTGGGCGAGGACCTGTTCGGTCGCCACCGGCATTTAAAAGCGGCTGGCGCTATACGCTCGGCATCGGTGCACGAGCGAACACCTATTGAAGAGTTACTCATCTTGATATAGCAAGAGGTGGCAGCTGTGGAAGCCCAGACCCCGGTTTGGAGGCTCTTCAGACGTTGAGATCAATCCAAAATCGCGCAGTCCGTGGGGTGCCCCGCAGTCCAACGCAAGCCTCAATTTTAGTGAGGAAATGACGCTGTGCCGACCAAACTACTGTGGCACTGCAACTGCTGGGGAGAACAAAGCACGGATTGTTTAATGCCCATGAGTTCGAAGAATATGCTCAAAATCTCCGGCTTGGTTCTTTTTCAGGGTTTTCCTTATTGATGGCATCGTTACGCCCTTCCAAGGGCGTTGTCAACGTCAGTAAACGTTTACCGCCCAAATCATTGGAATGGCCCAAGGTACAGTTCCATGGCTAGGAGTGTTGTTTTACGTACCGAGAGGAGCGTGCTCTGATAATTTGGTGTTGATTCGCTAGTCAGCTTCGTCCTCAGAATGGTTCCTGCGCGCTTGACGATGATCGTGCACTAACAACATTGGAAGGGACCGGGCTCTCTTACTGGCTCTCGACACAGCTGACCCGACCCCATGCCTGTCCAAAAGTGAGAAGACCCCAAGGAGACTCACGAGCTCAAAGATGAAGGAGTGGCGGCGCTTCACGGCACGGACGCGTCCGCACGTTCATACATAGTATGGAGACAGGTAGCAGCACACTGCCCACAATCTTCCCTTCAACTCTGCCCTCCGGCCCTCTCAATGTGAACGTCTCACATCATGGAGGATGTATACATATTGCCGGAGGCAAACTGGAATGCGGCGCTGTTCGTAATCCTTGCCCTCTCGATCTTGACGACGGCACTGCGGCTCTACGTGCGAATACGGGTGCTTCGGTCTTGGAGCCTCGATGATGTCCTCATCAGTCTTGCCATGGTATGGAGTTGCGTTAGAAATGCCACGATCCGTTGGGTCTGCATGTTTGAAAGGCTGACAGTTTGGTTTCAAACGGTAGGCCGCTGGCATCGCTCATTCGACTCTTCAGTACTACAAGAACTGGACTACCTATAAAGTGCTCGATCTGGCAATAGCGAACGGTGGGGAGCTGGACAGAAAATCTAGCGCCGTATTGCTCAACCGCGGCATCAGATTCGCGTTGGTGGCTCTCATCGTCTACTTGATCGAGCTGGCGTGAGTTCTGTTGACTGTTTGAGAGCAAAATAGAACAGCGACTGACTACGAGCGCAGTCTCATCAAGTGCTCAATCTTGGCGTTCTATCTTCGCCTTTCCAGCAAATGGTCGCACTCTTATACCATATACACAATCGCCTGCTGTGTGATAATCAATTCGGTTATTCATATTTCCGCAAGTCTTTCCTGGCATATACCTTAATGTGGGGACGTTTGCTGATACGGGCATTTCTATACAGTTTAAGTTTTATCAATGGGATCCATTCCGTGCCGTATGGATGATTTACTTGGAAAGAATACCTTTCGTTGAACGCGCAGATCCCGAGGTTCTCGAAATAGCAAATACTAGCTTCCAGTGTGTCGTCGATATTGTTCTGCTGGCGATTCCCATTGTGCCGCTCTTAAGGATGCACCTCCCCAAATCAAAGAGGGGTAAGTCTACGTTTCATTTGCCATCGTGGACGGCATGCTGACATGAGCTGAATCGCAGTCGCTCTGGTGATTATCTATTCCTTTGGCTTCCTCAGCCTCGGAGCAACACTGGCCCGTCTGGCCCAGAGCATCACTTTCCAGAGGATTGACGACAACCCAATCCTGAGCAAAATCCGCAACCTGCAATTCACCCTCTGGACGCAGGTGGAGCTGGGCACGGCGATCATCTGCGCCAACGTGCCGGGCCTGTTCGCGCTCGTCCGCACATGGTCGCCGTTCAACTTCTCGAACGCGTCCGGCAGCCGCCCGCGTCGGCCTGAACCACCTTCGTTCGTGTGCCCCAGGCCAAAGGAGCGCTTTGCCCATGATCCTGACCCTCAGACCAAGATGACACGCGAGATGCCCAGGAAGCCATCTGCTGGCTCCACGGCGGGCACGAGTGCCATTGTGCCGTCGACAGCGGACCAGTCCGACGTCGAGAAGGGCGTAATGCCGGTGCAGAGCGATCAGAAGCAGGAAACTCATTAGAAGGGAGCTTGACGACCGACCGGATCGCCATTTCGAACCATCAAATTGACAATGTAATTTTACGGCGGCTTCACATCAAATATCGCACTTTAATCGCAGCGACTTCTCTGGATGGCTTCATCACTGAAAGGTGTCGACTCATACTCCTCAAATGCTTTATAGATATCTAGGATTGGTTGGTGAGTTTCGTACGCCCACCGTGCAACTATTCTACATCGTGTACATATTTGCTCTGGGAATACCCAACATCGTGCATAGTATCGTTCATAGCACAGGGAGTTGGATATCCTTTCTTCTGATACGGATCACGAGCCATGGAACTCAGCAGATGCTTATTCGTATCCAACAATCATAATGTTCAAATTGGCAATGATGCGCATGTCTTTCTCAGAACCTTCCCAAACGGCATTAGCCCATCAAGCGCGTCCGGTGCGGCATCTGGCTGGCGAAGCGAGAGTGGAACAAGCAGTAGAGGACCGTGTGAAGCACTCGGATAGCGAGCTGGCTCTCTTATCACGATCATTGGTAATAGCAGAGGTCGAAGCGGGATTGACTAGCGATCATTCACGACTAGCAGGAGGCTTGAGACTATGGGGAACCGGTAAGACAACTTTATTGAACGGCTTGAAGCCTCGAAGGCTTTGAACCGTGGGAAGCTAAAAGGTACTTAGGTACAAGGCGCTCAACCGTTTGAAGGCTGGGCAAAACGGGGTCCCGCGCCAAGCCTGCTGCCGCAGTACGTCATAGGTCTCACGCGCTTTCCTCGTTGATAGCTTGGAGCCGGCACGTTGGATTTCCCAGAATACTTTTCTTTGGCGCAGGAACACTCCTAACATTCCAGTAGAACGAAGCTCAGAAGGTGTCTTACTCTTCAAAAAAGTCCCAAAGTTCATATACGCAGGCAGAACCTGTCATTGCATACGAATTGCCTCAAACAGCTCCCCTCTATACACCATGGCGCGTCCTGGCGTCCATTACAAAGACCTCCAGCCGGTGCCAGACGACGAACGGACTGACAACACTCCGGCGACTTTTCTGAATTACCGTGGCTCCAAAGCAACTCATGCTTTCGGTCAGAAGCCGACTGCCAGTCATGAGCTCGCAGCGGTGAGCCACGACAACAAAGGTGCGGCGCAACTCGGTCACGATGAGGATGTCATCGACCTTGGCTGGCACGAAGACGAGAAGCTGAGACCAAAGCCGTTGGTTGGAGGATTGCCCAACGACGAGCTGTGGGTGCTCATCAGGCGGTTTAATAAGGTAGAGAACGCGCACTTTGCCTACAGGAGACCCACGATGGCTGACGGTTTCATCTTAGCAAATGTACCATGTCAAAGAATATCCGTACCCAGTGCCCGGAAATCTTGATCTCAATCTCGCAAAGGAAGAAGAGTTCTCGCCGGACAAGCTGCGGAGTAATATCGAGAGGTTGTACATGACGGTGGTAAGTGTTGATGCGTAATTGCTTGGACTTGACCTCACATTGCGCAGATTGTCGGCCTGATTGGGTTTGGAAAGCATATCGTGCGTCTCAGGTCGTGGAGGGAGACGCGACGTACAGCGTGGTTTGCCACTGTAAGGTTATCAAGGTTTAAACTCATGAGACTCGCTGACCGATGTTCCAGGCGTACTTCGCCGCATGGTTTCTCGACTTGCTCGGTCCACTCATATTTGGCACCCTCCTCGCCCTCATCGTATACACTCCCTCTCGCAGCTTTCTCTTCCCTCCTGCTCCCATGGCTCTTGTCAATTCGAGCACAGGAGGTGTGCAGAAGCCCAAGGCCGGCGTCTTGGGCAGCCATGACAGCGTTACCGGCGCGCCAGAAAACCACAAGGGCGAAGCTGTCGAGCAGGAAGCCAGCAACTTCTTCAACAGCATAGCCTCGGTAGCTCTGAGCAGCGCCACCGGGAAACATCCACAGGGTGAGCCAGCGGACGAGGCAGGTTCGGCCCAGGACTCCGCTCCCGATCCGACGTCGATGGCCGTAGGTGCATCGGACGCCAGAACTAAGGCTGCTGGCGGGAAGGCTTCCGCACATCATGACAAGACGAAAGTGCCCATGGAGACGATGATGTGGACCAAGATGAGACCTGCGATGCGTGGAATCTCGACAGTTGCGGATTTTTGGGAACGGGTCGCAAAGTAAGCTCCACGGAGAGCGAGACCTCAAGCAAGGACTAATTCAGACCTTTCAGTGCTCTATCGCCAACGCCTCCTTTTCCGCACGAAAAATACCGGCTCAGACTCGCAGCATTAGTAGTTCCAGCAATTGCCGGATCCTTCTTCGTTACCCCTTACATGTTGGTCAAAGGATTGACGTTCGGCGTCGGGTTTGGATTCTTTGGTGATCCAATTATCTCGAGAGGTCTTGACTTGCTCAACCGTAACTTTCCTAATTGGTTGGAATACATTGACCCTAGGAAGTAAGTTTCCCATCATCCATAGTTTAGCCAAATCATCGTTACTAACCTACGAACAGCAATCTTTTGCTCGGCGTACCCACTAATGCGCAGCTCACTCTCACCCTCCTTCGTATCGGAGAAGCTAACAAAGCACCTCTCCCTCCACCTCCTCGCACCACCTCAGCGCCTCCTGAACAGACCGCCGAAGTCAGCGAGAAGCACCTGCGCGCCACAGGCGCGGACGCACCTCTCAATGCTTCACAGGCGGAACTCGACGCCGCCATGGCGCACGATCCGACTGTGGCTCACCAGACCGGCGGCTCCGACATTGACGCCTCAAAAGACGCCAAGCACGGCAAGAAGGGCAGCAAGATCCTTAATTTCTTCAAGGGCACAACGAAGGCTACTGTCGAAACGGCCATTGGAGCTGACCATCTGAAGGCCAAGATCGGGTCCGAGCACGCGAAGAAGAGGCTCGGAGCGATACCTAAGGAGAGGGATGAACTCGTCTCTGGGCCGGTCGATTTCAAGGCCCGGTACAAAGGCGACAAGGGCCACGTCTACATCTCCACGTCCGGACCGGTTCCTCTCGTGTCCTTCTCGACCGACTCGTCCCTGGAGAAGGTTGGGAGCCAGGCTCTCAGCGACCATCAGCTTGACCCGGTCTGGAGCGTTCCCATATCCGAAATTAAGGAGCTGAAGAAGATTGGCAGTTTCGGTTGGAAGGCGAAGCTAGTCGTCGGCTGGGCTTTGGATAGGGAGGTGGCGGACGGGTTGGAGATCATTGATAAGCAAGGCCGATCGTTCGCCGTGACGGCTATGATTATGAGAGACGAGCTGTTCAACAGACTCATTGCCATTGATGGTCAGAAATGGGAGGCATGGTAGGGTCGAAGTATCATCATGGTGGGTTGGTGTCATTGGTGGACGAACTTGTATTTTGATATCCACTTTGTATGCTACGGCGTCAACATCATCATCCAATTGGTAGCAGATTTGAGGTCTGATAAACGATCCAATACTAGTCCGAAGTGAGCCCGATGACCGAAATTGGCGTGGCACCTGACGTGCTCTGGAACAATCTTTTCTTGGATTCAGGAGAGATCACTTCGTCTTCCATTAAAACCCAGAGCAAGGACCGCCTTGGAGTTGCACGAGCAGTCTCACTCACTACGAACGGGTTCTCCGCTACCGACCAGGTCGTGAAGAGAGAATACGTCTTACGACATCACGATGCGAAGGAAACAGCATTTTTGCAATCCAAACTGCCAAGTGTTTCCAAGCGTGCCTACGTAGCTGGAGATACGATTTATCTAGCGCGCAATTGACGGACCGAGGCACCCGAGCAACCAAACCATTAACGTCCCAAAGCCAAACAACAGCTCAACCGCGACATCGCGCTATTCAGCAGCGTCGACCTCAGCGAGCTCGGCCTCCTTGGGCACGACGCCGCCTTTATTTGACTTTGCAGCAGCAGTCGGTCCGCTCGCCTTGGCCGTCTCGTCGGCATCCTCGTCGTCCTCTCCCGCGGCCTCTTCGTCCTCGTCTTCCTCGTTCTCGTCGCCGTCGGCAGCTTCCTCGTCTTCGTCTTCGTCTTCGTCGGCGGCCTCCTCGTCGTCTTCTTCATCGTCTTCGTCGTCTTTGGCGCGCGGAGTGGGCTCCGTCTTTCGCTTCTTGGCTTTCGGAGCTGTGATGCGCGTGTGATATGAGTGGATGTCAAGAAGAGCATGGGACTGGATGCGTATTGCTTACCTGAGGTCTCTTCCTCGCCTTCATTCTCAACATCATCTTCATCGTCTTCACCCTCGGCTTCATCGGACTCTACATACCTGAGCGTTGCGGACAATATTAGCGATGGATGAACTACACCGGAATGCGCCGGCACAATCGGATATTGGCAGCTCGAAATAACAATGGAAGCTACGGATACATCGCGGGAAGAAGCAGAGTATTCGGCGGGTGCAATTGATACTACTGTCGCGCAAAGAGAAAGAAAACAAAAGCTCGAAGGGGACCCGACAAGCTATAACCCTCGCCAATGCGCCCGGCTGCGTCAATATGACTACGATGGTCGCTTCAAGAACGGAATCATAATGAAGATATAAAGCGCATCGAGTAAAAGCACACGAATGGAGCAGAACAGGATCAACTCACTCTTCCTCTTCTTCCTCCTCATCAGAAGGGAGAGCTTGGAGCTCCTCCTCCTCTTCCTCCTGGACATCTTGTTTCCTCTTACGCGTCGACATTCTGATCGATTTTCAAGCAACAAGGAGAAGAATTGAGTGGGTTTGGCAAAGAGAAGATTGCGTGCCTCGAAGCCGGATAGCGTGGCTTTGTATATGGTGGGCCGGAGGATGGGGGAGATGGGGAGAGTTGCGAGCGAGGCGAGGGGAGAGGACGACGGCGGCGGGCAGGGCCAAGGGGCGGCTGGGAAAGAGAGCTCGCAGGGCCCGTGCGCGGAAACCCACCAGGCAAAAGTCGGGCAACAGGCTTGCGCAAGGAAGGCATGCCGTCACCCTCACGTGACTTATTGGCTGCTGAGTCATGCTCGCTTAGCCTCCCGAGGTCAACCTTGGAATCCGATGTCGCCTTCCCGCGGAGCCTCATTTCCTGCATGAATAGTCGAGGCCCGCATCCCGAGGTCTTGCGTATCTAATAAAGAGAACAGGAGACCCTGGATACATCTACCGGTCAAGCAACGCATCAGCTAAGAACTGAGTGGTTAATCTCTACTACCACGAGAAATGTGACATTACTCGGATTCTGCTGAAAGGACGCGTATGGGTTATGGGAAAAAGAAATTCTCATATGCCAAGGTGCCATGCTACATGCCTTGCAGTCTCCTTTTGACGGGTCTCCCAAATGGGCAATGCAGAGCAAGTTCCGAAACAGTCCACGTTACAGGACGGCTTTTCGACCGGAGGCTCCAAATAGGGGAGCCCGCAAGAGTTTTATGGCCAATATAATGAATAGAACCGATGGAAAGCATCATACAACGCACTGCTATACGAAATTGAGCAGGAATCGTAGGTTTAGCTATGATGAGGAACTGCGTGAAGCGCATCCTCCAGCCCCTTCTACTTCTGTTGAGCTTCAGCTCTTCGCAGCGCTGCCGGATGGCTTCGAGCTTTTTTCGTTTCAGTAGGTCATCGCCGCTGCATGCCTTAAGTCGAGGCTCGTCATCTTCCTTCATTCTCCTTTGTGCTGTCCATGAATATCTTTAAGGTGGCAGCAATGATGAGAGAGCCACCACTACTGCTCGTCCTTTGCCTGCTTCATGCTTTCACTTTTCCCATCTTCTCTCGGGCGGCCACTACGCCACAGCCATCTCAGATATACCATGGATATGGTGGGGACCTCTGCTCTGTTACACAGGCTCAAGGCAAGCCGAGGTCGAGTGCGTGCATATTGAATCTTGTGCTGATTCTCAATAGTGGCGCTGGTTGACAATACCTTGTATTTCGTGCGAGGCTCTTACGTGCGCTCTGTCTTCATTAATTAAGATCATCTCCACTGACGAAAGGCAGCTTGACTCTCAATTTGAGCAACCAGGTTCGGCACGCTGCGGATTTGCTACCAGACTCGGAGAGCTTACCCTCGTCACCAGAACCAAGTATCTTTTGGATCAATCTGAAGATTAGATTCCCGGTGGCAGCAAGCCTCTTGAGTTCCACAAAGATCCCGATACGAACGATAGCATTTACCTCTACGGCGGGCTGGATCGTTCGCCTGATGATGATGCCGTCGATATCCTCCCTTTCTTCATTATTTCGACATTGGAGTGGGACGTGGTTAGAGTCGATGGAGGCAATTTTAACAGCTACGATCGGACTGACGCACTCACCGTAAGCGATCCGATGAGCAGACTGTCTTTCATGCTGGGAGGGATCGCGGGAGCCTCCGAGGAGCGTAGGCCTGATATAGGTATGGTAGAATTCGACGCATCGAACTTAAACCAAAAGTGGACGAATCACACCGAAAGTGATCCCGCGGGTAGCATTACGCCGCCTTCGGTGGTCGGCGGTGCCATGGTGCATTTGCCAGTTGGCGAGGCCGGAGCTCTCCTAGCTTTTCTTTGGGAGGTGTTGATGTTATGTGCTCTGCTAGCTTTGGCAGGGAAACATCTGGCATCTACTAGTCTTCTCGGAGAATGACGGAGGAGACGTCCGACGCAGAAGAGCCACCGATGCGCATGGACCAGATATCAGTTTATGATATACGATCGAGTGCCTGGTACGGCATGAATGCCACTGGGGACGTTCCCACTCCTCGCCGCAGATTCTGCGCAGGCGTTTCTGCCGCCCCCGATCAATCATCTTTTCAGGTGACCATCTACGGCGGCAGAACGCTGTCGGATGATACGGAAACAGACGAAATCTACGTACTGGACATTCCAAGCTTCCGCTGGATCAAAGTATCGCAAAATGAAGATCCGGCTGCCGGGCGTTTCAACCATGCCTGTGCAACTCACAACGATGCGCAAATGGTGGTCATTGGAGGAAGCGGGCCTCCAACTGGAGAAGTCCAGGATGGGCCTTGCGACTCAGACTATCCCTTAATTCGCGTGCTTGATACGGCTACGTATACTTGGAAGTCGGATTTCGACCCGACAGCAACGTATTCGGTTCCGGAGGCTATGTTCAGTCTGATAGGGGAAGAGTGAGTTATCGTCTCCGTTCAAAGCCAGAGCAGTCACTGACCGAGAGTCGCAAGTGCATCTGGCGGAGCGGAGACGCGCGCGCCCGAGAAGGGATTTTCCCTCCCTGCTCTCGAGAAGCTCTTCAGCCGCGCTTTGCGAAGTCCAAACAATGCTTCATCAAGTTCAAAGGACAATGGCGCCAGTGATGCCGACAGCAACGGCGGCGACTCGGACAGCACCGAAGCCCCGACAAGTAACGGCCCCCTCGTAGCCATCATCGTCGGCAGCGTCGCTGGCGGAGTCACGTTCCTCTCGCTCACGGGTCTGCTGGTGTTCTTCTGCCTCCGACTACGGAAATGGCTGAAAAAAGCCCCAGAGACTCGTGTCGAGCGCATCCGGCCTGAATCGCATGCTATGCCTGAACTTCACGCGACGCCGGCGCTGCATGAGTTGCACAGCCATGGGGCATGCTATAAAGCAGCTGAAGTCCATGCGTATAGAGCCCAAACCCTTTTCCGACTTATGAATTGCACGGGACGTCGCATCGATAATCTGCATTGTGGTAGGTGGCTCTAGATCTAAATGAAGATTTGGACATGGTTCCCGTTTGACTATAGACGCTCGCAAACAACGGCTATATCACAGTAGAGTAAAGGAACTTGGGAGTTGGAGAGGCGATGCTCTAATATAGGTAAGGCTAATTTACCAGCCTTGATCAGCTTCTTCTCAATCGAGGGAGTCTTCTAAGAACATTTGCCATTATGATGCCTGAACAAGGAGGTTATTATTGCGTACATTGAAGGGTCAGCGTTAATTAGAGAAATCTTTTCCATGATGCTACCCCAGAAAAGAAACTGATCATACAAGGAAACTACTTCAAGAATAGGGAATCTGATTTGCGATTCCATTGATTGAACGCCAGGCAGGCGATATCAGAAGCAAAGCGGAGCGATCACTTCCAGTAAGGGACCGAGTCTGGGTTCCACGATTCGATCACAATGGTCATTCTTCAGCAGCAGGCAGCAATGATAATCGTCTTCTTAGGATCATGCCCACGTACGATTCAAAACTGCGGTCAAGTCATCGCTAGAAAGGGTGCGCCTATGGTCAACATCCTACTGCTCAATCTCCGTCAGAGTTCCCTATTCGCCAGAGTTGCTTCTGGAGGGATATCTTCATCGATACTCCTTTCGAATTTGTCCACCTTCTCAACCTCAATTCCCGTGTCACAGAGTCAAGAGACATTGTCACTGCAGCCTTAATGTCAGGGAGAGCCTGGAAGATGCGCTGCAGCATCCCGCTGAAGTTTTAGGTAGATGTCTTGAGCATCAGTCAGGTACATAACCCCCACCAAGTTGAGCGAAGGGCTAAACATACGAAAATGCGGGACCTGCCCTGGTTTGACTCGGTCCAGCTCGTGTCAAACTCGAGCGGAAGGCCATCAGCCTGGGAATAATGGAATACTGATTATAAAGCTGGACGATTCGATGGCACCAGGTATATCTGTATGAACGGAGAACTCATGCAGACGGATCAAGACCTTACTACCGTTGAGCTAGAATATAATGATTAAGATAAATATCCATGCTTTTCGCACACCACGCGTCATCATCCTGAAGCAAAGGGATCACGTACGGAGATTAAAGGGCCAATGACAAAATTCAAAGCTGATGTGTCAGTGGAGCTAGCTTTTGATCCAGCATACAGATTTGTATATCAGGGTATCTGAGGTCAGCTAAACATCAACACTTCACGATAGGGAGCCTACATCAAGCTTTCGGGATCAACCAGTTGACACACCAAACCTTCCTAAACTGGAAAGTGACGATATTAATGCAACTTCGAGCACACGGCAATGGTGGTAGAGCGGGCCCTAGTGAAAATTATCATTGCACACGGCCCTTTCGCGCATTCACCACGACATCATAGACTTTCTGAAGTCGTGCGTGGAATTTTTTCTTCATATCTTTCGTCAAGCGCGACACGGAATGCGACATGCCGGACGATAATCTTTGAGACGCAACCTCCGAGGAACGACGCTCGCCAGTTGATCTATTACAAAACAACTACTCGCAGGAGTTCTATACATAATGATTTTCAGACGAGCCTTGACCTCCACACTTCTCGCCGCTTCCGCTCTATTCGCAAACTGCGCCGCCAGATTATCAACGTGCAGCTTCAAGGAGAGCCTGCTGACCGGAGAGTATATCGTAGTGGTGACGATGAGACTGTTCAGAGAAGAGTTTGGGGAGTACATTTGCCAAACTGCAATTCCGGAGCTGCAAAGATTATGTCCTGGAGTCCAGATGCATCAGACTAGTAGAGAAGGAGTGGTCGCTC
>QQTW01000602.1_pt1 | contig 22986 bp, 14 predicted proteins | sample 1904831 | NCBI WGS metagenome assembly QQTW01 (sample SAMN09435610, study PRJNA476489) | Subsurface metagenome, whole genome shotgun sequencing project. | reverse complement strand
AGATCATTAGAAGTGTCTGAGCTCCTCTAGGTATGTCTGCAGGAGCTTGTCGTTACATCAGTGGTAAAAGCTCAAATTCAAAATACACTTGCTATCATCGTGAAAGTATCTGAAAATCTGGGGTCAAGCACAGGGAAAGTGGCAACATGCCAGAAGATAACCATACATCGATACATGACTCAGGAAAACTGACATCTCAGATCGGCGCCCCATCCTTTCGTATCTCTGCGCATTTTGCACTCTCCTCGCAAAGTCTGAGTACTCCCCCGGTTTTCCAAGTCACCATCTCCTTCAGGGTATGACAGGCAACATACGGGAACACCATTTCTTCAGTTGAAGCTGATGTGTACATGATCCCTGGGTGAACAGTCAGACTTCAATACTTTCTTAGCCCTTGAACCGCGAAAAAAGCGAAGACTAACCAGTGATTATCAGTGATGGACCCTCGATCTCCTTGTGATCTCCATTGATCCCACGGCATCACCTCGTCGCGTGAAGGAGTCCAAATCCTCTGGCCCCAGATGACGTATTTCAGGTTCAGAGTCGCCCGGTTGTTCATAGCCCACTCAGCAATAGGCCGTCCTGCCTCGGTTCGGACCTGGACAATACACATTTCAGCATGACAGAAAATCTTGAGCATTGAGGAGGTCTAGCTTACCCCGCCCGCATTAGAGCACATATAGTCAATGGCCTTCCCACAGCAGTGGTCGCTACCAGATCCGCAAGCGCAGTCCCTGATACAGAAGACCTCTCTAACCTTCCCTGGAAACTGAGCAACGACCTTTTGGGCGCCGCTAACAGCAACGGCTTCGCAAGCTCCAACTGCTGGGATGGAAGGTGGCGGATAGGGCCCTCCAGAAGGCGGAGAGCCCGGTTGGCAGCATTTGAAGCCCGCCGGACCAGGACACTGATTAGCAACGGTTGTGCCGCTGCATTGGCTCGTCCAGCGGCAGTTGCCCCCCGAGCCGCAGGCTGTCTTGGTACAGCACTTGATGTCATTGGGAGTGCCTGGGCAGCGGTTGCTGGTGAACGACCCACCACCTGCAGAGCATTTTGCGGTGGGAATGCAGACGCCAGGAGTGCCGCTGGCGTCTGTACAGGGGCCGTTCTCCTCTGCCCGAGGAAAGAGTGCGGATGCGTGGACGACAGGGGATGCGAGTAGCACCGCCGTTGCAACACGAACAAGAGAGATGAAGTGCATGTTGTGTATTAGTCTTTATGAATTCTGATTTCTCTAAAAGAAGATTGCGAGATATCGATGGAAGGCTGTCGACTCGTGTAGAGCCTGGACCGGGAGGGTTTTTATAGACATCGCGAGAGTGGTAAGTAGCAGACTCTTCGCTGCTCTCGTTACCACTATTCATGCCATAACGAGTCTTCCATAAGATCTGCCCTCGAGAAAAACCAATACCCCTTCCGAAGTTCGCCTGAAGCCCACGCCCCATTTTCCAAGCTCTTTTGCCCCCACCGACTTCATCGCCGCTCTCGTCCGGGCCGTTGTGCATGATCCTCAGCTGAATGGTACAAGAGCTCAGGATTCTTCCTCGCACAGGAGTGACGTTCGCAAAGCAGATCTCGAGGAAAGTTGCCCATAAGTTGACGTTGATGTTGTTGAAACGGTCAAGCGGCGCGGCTGATCGACAGGCCCTTGGTGGGGGACAAATCTCCGGTCACCCCAGGGTCAAAGCGCACACGCTTACTTCAAAAGCCGTGATTGGACAGGCTTTAAAATAGACAAGAGACCTCGGGAGCTAGAAAACTGCCGTCCGTCAAACGAAACCTTCAACCTCATGCAAGACCATGCATGCAAAGAGCGGAAGAGGCTCACATCTCATCCGCAGATCTGCTCTGTTTGCGTGCCTGAGCAGCTACTTCAGATGTCATCCAGTTCGTCATCCCACGGCCGAGAAAGGTATCAAGGCCGCTGCCAGGGGTCCCTTGCGGGCGCCATTGACGCCTAAATCGTCACATCTGTACGACAGGCTGGAAGCGAAAGTCAGCACCTCTTGACTGGAGGCTCGCCCGGTACAGGCGAAGCAACGACATTTCGAGAAAGGTCGCCGTTAAGAATACCAGATATGGTTTTCATCACACATTTGCACCTACGAGCTCAGCCTCAGCAGCTAGCGAACGATGTCTTGTGAGACAAATACGAAGGAGCTGTTCGGCAACGATGTCCTTGGTTACACTGTTACTCTGGTGCTCGCATATACTCTCAGCATGCGTTGCGTACTACTTTACACCTAGAGCTGAAAGGCATTTGTAGCTGAGATGGACAATCTGCTCCCTTGGTGATAACGCAGAAGTCTATCAATCAGCATGTCCGGCATCGTTGCCGCTCAGCACAGACCTCAACTCCGCACGCAACGGGCCGGGAGCCGAAGTTCATCATTTTACCCCCGGATGGAATACACCAGCCGTTGATCTTGTATCAAATCTTGGAAGCCATCGACGCCTGCACTCAAGGTACACTTCGAGCCGAGGATCGTGAGGCTGGCTGAAAGAGTTTAGCAATGCTTCCGTCCTGCATATGATGTAATTTCTACTGCGGTTGAAGATAATGTTGAACTCTTCGGGATCCATCGAGAGGCCTATCTGGGTAGGGTTTGTCAATGCAGCAATTCTTGAGCGCTTGAGATTGGCTGAAGCCCGGGCTGCATACGACAACTCTCGAACGGCCACACACCCTCGACGGATTGCGGCACAGTTCTCTCGGCAAAGGCCGACAAACTAGAGGCACTCATTCGCTTTTCGACCTCCGTAAATGAAGCACACGGAACTTGCATGTGTGGAAGGAGGTGACGTAAGACCCTCCTTTGCATTGACTAGAGCTGTGAGGGAGGCCATGAACAAAGTGCCACCTATCAAATACCCGAAAGGTCATTGGATTGACATCTCAGCGGCACATTCTGTCGAACATGCCGCGCAGCAGCGGATGGCTTAGTCGGCACGCATGTTCTACAGCCAGGAATAGCACCCACGAAGGTTCAACAGAGATGTCCTAAACCTTCGCTCCAACACTCTATCAGGTGAAGCGCCAATCCTAACTATCTCCTCGATTGTGGAAAGATTTACGTGCAACCTGAAGTCAGCCAATATCTTAAACTCAATCAAGAACGTCGATCAGTTCATGCAACCCAATAATCACGAGATTTGAAGATAGATTTCATACGGTTCTCTTATCATTGCTATTTGCAAATTCACGACATCCAAGCGCTGAACAACTCTGCTCCGATCCTCTCCAGGACCACGATGTCGGTCTGGGTAGCACATGAGGCGTCTAAATTTTTCCTAGGAGCAAACTTCCTGAACCATGATGATCATCAAATGTTCAAATAGGTAATGCTGCTCTCTTGTCTGCATATCAAGAGATGTTTCACGGGTCTCATTAAAGGCGACCTTGAATAAGGGATCGCCAGTCTTTCTTCGTGGATAATGTCGATCAGATTTCACGGGGTGAGCTCAATCAACCGCGTCACTTCTGTCATGATGGACAGATGGACATTGCTAACCTGCAAATTCCTTGATTACTGGATCTTTCAAGTCAGCCTCAGCTGCTCGTTGATCCTTGCCGCACTACCCGCAAAAATGCCTTGGGCATGCCTTGGGCCTTTAATCTGCGTGACGTCGTTTCCACGGTTGGCGATGAGTCTGTCAGCGACGTCGGCCTTTGGGTTCAGTGGACTCTGGACATAATGGGCCAACGAAGCCTATCAGTTTCTGATCCTAGGTAAAGACCGATCTGCGCCAGCTTCGGGATATTAGGGTTCAGCCCCTGCTTATTTTGGTCTGCGTCCTGGGACTAGGCTTCGGCAGCATAGAGATCAGGCAGAGGGTGGCACGGAACAACAGCTAGCGATCTTAGTGTGTCACAAACTGACCATATCAGTAAATCGCTGTGCGACATTTCGTCACCTACGCCATCTGGATTTCAGCTAACGTACACGCCCCAAAAACAAGACTGCGAACGCTGTCGAACTGTCATCTCGAAACCGAGCAAGTGATCCAGCTAAGGATCAACATGTTGTTACTAATTATAGAGTAACGTTGTTGTATACTCAGTCGAGCAGCATCTACCCAAGCCTGACATAGGGTGATCTAAGTGCAACAATCAAGAAGCAGTCGCGATACGGGTTTGGGGGATCGACAACTGACTATAGGGGACGGGTCGGTACTGGTAATACCTCATTTCTTAGTGAAGCTGTTCCAATTTTATTGAAAGGTAACTACAATGCCAGGATGGAGTATCGTGAACTAATTTTGAACCTATAGTAGTGATTTTGATATCACAAAATATTTGCAGCGAACGAACACATCACAGCCTCAATCCAGCCCGGAGACGCTCCAACCCAACCATTCCAGAACCAAAAGAGATTGGCGATCCCCGCTCAAGCGGTCTTTTCGACAGCGTGAGTTTGACCGCTCATCTTCTCGGCCTGCACGCGCTCCATGGATGTTTCAGAATCTCCTTCGGCTTCGATGCCGTCCGTCTCATCGTCGTCGCGCCAAAAGTCCTTCTTGCCGCGTGCGGCTCTCGAGAGCCAAGGAGGAAGATATCCTCCCGGAATCTTGTACGTCCAGGGATCAGCCTCGTGCTTGTTGTGGGGCTTCAGTCGACCACCCGACACCTTCTCGATGAGCCAGACGGTCGTGTTGATGACGATGTAGGTGACGATGCCGGCGATCATGCCGTAGGCGATGCTGAAGGTGAACGGCATGACGGCGATGGTCACGAAGGCCGGGATCGCGTCGCCATAATAGCGCCAGTTGATATCCGCCGCAGCCTTGGCCATCAGCGCGCCGACGATGATCAGCGTGCAGCCGGTGGCCCACGGAGGGATCGAAGCAAAGATGGGGGCAAAGAAAATGGCGATGAAGAAGCAGATGCCGGTGACCATGGCAGTCAACCCAGTTTTGCCTCCCTCTGAGATACCAGCGCCGCTCTCAATGAACGCGGTAACGGGGGGCGTGCCGAAAAGGGAACCGATCGAAATGCCGATCGCGTCGACCATGTATGCAATCGTGCTCCTTTCGAAATCTTGTGTCTTCGGGTTGATAACGCCAGAAAAGCTGGCCATCGAGTACAGAGTGCCGGTGCAGTCAAGAATGTCGACATACAGGAAGGTGATGAACGCAAGTCCAAACTGGCCTCCGTATTCAGAAACGTTCCATCTTTGAACAGCCAGAGTCCGTTCGATTGGGCGAAATGCGACCACTTGCTTGAAGAAATCAAACGCGCTGTTGCCGAGATCGGTGTACGGAAAGTACGTGACGGACGTCGGTCGAGGCCAAGAGATGATTGAGACGAGCAGAATTCCAATGATGATCGCACCCTTGACGCGATATATCATGAGCAAGACTGGGAGGAACCCGCCAAGGAAGATTCCGATCCACAGAGTTGGATTTCGCATCTTCTGGCTCGGTGGGCAGTGCCCGAGCTCGTTGAAGTATTGGGGTGCGCAGCCCGCAAGTTCCACAGGCGTGCTGGTGTATCCAGTGATGGCTCCTATTCCGGCACTGTACGTGAGACCGATGATGGTCAGGAAGAGCCCTATACCAACTGCTGTCGCAAGCTTGATGGAGCGGGGAATCGCCCTGGCCAGCCATTGACGGAGTCCCAACAACGTCAGTCCGACAAAGACGAACCCTTCGACGAAGACGGCGGTCAGAGCCACTTCATACGGGACCGGACCGCTGCCGTGGAATCCGACAACGTTGAAGGCAAAATACGCGTTCAGTCCCATCCCAGGTGCCACGGCGACGGGGATATTGGCAAGCGCGCCCATGAAAAAGCTCGTCAGCGCCGAGATTGCGGCGGTGGCTGTGACAATGTCGCGATTGATCTCCTGCTTGCAGAACAGATACTGCTCATCCGTCTCGCAAAGATCAGGACTGTCGATTGGGCAGACGCAAGTACCGCCGCTCTGCGAAGTGATGTTGGCGTTTACACTGATAATGTACGCCATGGCGAAGAAGGTAGCGAGGCCAGCTCTGATTTCGGTCATGAAATAGCTGCCTTTCCTCTCCTTGCGCTGTTCGCTCGCCGTCAGCATACACCAAGAATCATTGCCGGTGGACGAATCGGCATGCTTTTCTCCAGGAAAGGACCTACGTGACCAGAGCCATCGAGGCGGAAGTACCTGCCGAAGGCGGTCTTCGCGATTCGGAGGTTCGTGTTTTGCACCCAACCCATATTGCTTCGCTACCTGACGTGAAAATCAATAACGATACTATGGCCGCGACGAGATTGCGGGCGGACGCAGGTTTAAAAACTTCCAGCACCGAGGCGGGGACGCGGGCGAGGGTGGGCTGCCATGGGCGGGTCGCGAACGGTTCTTCTTCATGCCACCAATGCTGATCATTTTACATGCAGAGCTTATCAAACCGGCGACCCTTTCGTCCTGACTCCGCTCGAGATAAGGGCGTTGGTATTGTTTTTCATGCAGACGGCGCATTCTTCATGCCGCGTGGAAGACCTACCAATCCGTCGCCAAGGTTCGAGGCTGGCCGAGATGCAGCATGGAAGGCGCCAGATCCTTGCGGTGGCTGTCGCAAGACCCCGGCACGTGTGGCTGTCGCCGATAGGATTCTCATTCCACGATCGAATTGTCCGGCATCATCGTTGTCAAGTTACACAGCATAGGCTGAAAGATCACACCTTTATATCCAAGGAGGCATCGGCTTTTACGAGCACGTTTATTCTCTGATGTTTGCACCAGTACGCAGTACGTACGCGATTATCAGACAGAATCCTCGAAGCTTCGCCGCCGGTCGGCTGCCGTCTAAACGGTACTTGAGCGCGGGACGAGTTCGCTAGACGGCAAGCTGGGTCACCACACCCTTCTGGGAGACGGCAGTCCTGGTTCGTGGTCGAGAACCGAGTACCGCACCGAGGTGCGCCCAGCACCGCGGTTTGCCCATCTTTCTGTTACGGCAACGGAGTACCTCACATTATCATCTGGCTGGACTCATCATAGACGACAGATGTTGTGAGCATGTCGTTGCTGATGGGGTTCTCAACCGCCAGGCACCGTACTCCGTATTCAGTGCTCCGGACCCGTCCGTACAGTACAGTATCGCACTAGATTGCTGTGTTTAAATTGACAAGGAAAGAACGTTTCGACGGCTTCGTTTCCGATCATGCGTGCAATGATGAGACGGGCGCCATGGCATGCCACTTGTTCAACCCGATCGCGACAGTTTGATTTGGCGTGGCTTGAAGGATCTGCGTCGACGCTCGTGCCCCTCCAGATTCATACTGCACTGCATGCAGATTCCGGAGGCGAGGCCGACCTAAACCTTATCGTTCATGCTGCGACGGACGGATTAATTCCAACAGTACGAGGCTTTAGTGTAGAAGGTCTAGTTCCGTTTACTAACGGCGTTTAGTCTGCTCTTCAAGGCTAATATCACCTTTTGCAATTTCAAGCGTGGTGATTGTTCTGTATTAGCAAAGGTAAGGATCTTTTTCTCATGCGTTCTCGGAGATTTCGTGGTCCATTCGGGCAATTGCCATGAGCCAGCTGGCTACCTACGTACGCACGAGTAGCCAATCAAGACAACTTGTCAGAGAGGATACTTCTTACGCGATACATAGCTGTTTCTACCATCCATGCATTATTTTACAGCGTTGTCGTTCCTTCAACATCTACTGGCGGATTGATACCCGTAGGCCAAGAAACGGCCACTACAAAATCTCGTGGTAACATCGTCAACCGAAAACCACTGGATCAGAGGGACTTCCACTGCCCTCGGAGAAGAATAAGCTACAGCACTACATATTTCGACTCTCGACCAAACCAACATCGCTCCTAAGCACTGAACTCTTAGGATCTGACGCAAGCCAAGCGCGCGCCTCACAAAACAACCGGAGCTCGCAGCGGCCTCGGACCGCCTGCGCGCCGTGCCTTCGTTCGCCCCCGGCTTTGTTGGGCCCTGGGATCAACGATGTACAAGAAAGTGAACGATGGGGGCGAAAATCCCATGCCGGCCCGAATCGCTCCAGACAGAGCTGAAGAATTTTCGGAATTTCGGGCGTTGGTCATTGGTCGATGAGCGCTCGTTTTTTGGGAAAGTCGGAGAATGGCCCGAGTTGAAGACCAGGACAGGGCTTCTGCTCTGTTACGGAGAAATTACGTCTGTGTAGACAACGGCGGGCCTGAGACATGACCCGGCGTGAGGATCATACCCATGGGGCGTGAGGGCGGTAGGTTTGTTAATGCTCTTGTTTCTTCGTGCTACGTTGCTGGTGGTGCTAAGTTCTAACAAATAATGCCGCTGATGCTGCGGATACTGCTACCGCTCCAGCTGCCGTGGCCTGACCATCCGCAACGTAGTGACGCAGACGGTCGAACGATGAAATGAATTCCAGGCCAAGGCCGTAAGCTTTGGAAGCGTTGGGTAGCCATGAGGTAACGGAATGGTTGGACCAATTGCTGACAGGTCCGCTTGATGAAATGCAGTCCCCAATTCGCAATCTCATTAACAAATCATCACGATGGAGCGACCACATGTTTCCATCAGAATGCTGACAAAAGGAAGCAGACAAATTTAGAAAGAACCGAAAAAGAAACTCAAAACCCACATCCGACGTCTCCGGATGCCAAGATTGCAGGATCGTCGATATTCTCGAAGCTTAAGGCCGATTCAGAACGTAACCCGTATATAGAAACAAAAAAGTAATAACGGCGCAGAGTCTCCGGTCTCCGCAGCAAAAACCCAAACCCTCGGAACCTTTGAATGCACAATAATGCAGCCGCGTCCTCGCCGCCCAGCGCATCAAGCAGGAGGGGAAGGCGCCGCTCCCCAGGCCATGAGCCGCCCTGTGCCGGCACCGTAATGACATAGTATGCGGGTTGTGTAGATTCTTGCAAACGGTCCGGTGGGCCGGGTGCGCTGCTGCTGCTGCTGCTATTGTTGTTGTTGTCGTCTTCTTGTCATTTGCTGCAGGTTCGGCTATGCCAGCCATCTATACCCGCTGTGCAAAGGAGTCGGTTAGATGAAAAGTGGAAACCGAATAAATTGTTCAAACCTTTCACATATAGAGAGTTGTATCTATCATGCTGCCAAAAATTTCGATGCTTCAATGCCGAACTAAGAAGGCCGACCCACTAGGATCAAGTATCGAGCTTACAAACCCAACACGTGTAGTGGAAATATATTCAAGGTATCACCATGTGAGAGAGGGTCAAATCTGCCCGAAATGTGTATAGTAAATAGTGTAAATAGTGGGTATCTACTCGAAGCCAAAACACACCAAAAAATACAGATATCACACACAAATACCATACACCACCAAATGCAAGACATGCGCAGACTGAGGGGGGGCCCAGATATCTTAGCCACACACACCATTGCCTCTCAGGCAAAATCCCTTCGGGAGAGTCATCAAGTCGTAACATCGTGATATGAATAAAACGGATGTGGGTGTGAAGACAAGAGCATAGAAGAAGATAAAAACAAAAGCACGAGTTACTCCGGTCCCCATCACGTCTGCAGACTCTGTCTCCGGTCTTGCAACGAGCCAGGCATGACATCTCGCCGCCGCCGCCGAGGCGAGCCGTCAGGGCCGGGAATGCCGATGACGGGGGGCGTATCCTCTCTCTGCGCCGAGCCGTCATCGTCATCATCGTCGTCGTCGTCGTCGTCGTCGTCGTCGTCCCTGTCGCTATTTGTCGTCGACGACGGGGCTGGCTCGGTTCCTCGGCCGATCCCTCGCATGTCCTGGGCGGAGCCGTCGAGGTCCGGGACGTCTACGATGGGAACGTCGAGTTCGTGGCACTTCGTGGCTATGGTCTTGGGGACTTGCTGCGGGGGGGAATTAGCAATGGTTTCAATGTGCGTGTTTATATGTATATGGTAAGGTGAGGATTTGGGGGGCGCGATGTGTAACTTACCCATAAGCGACGCTCGAGAAGTTGCTGATCCTTGATCTTTAGTTTGTCTGGGAGAAAGTGGGCGTGTTCTAGCCTGAAGCTGGAGGCGACGTGGCCTTGATAGAAGACGTGACCGCCGACTTCGACGCCGGCCTTCTTGCCGCCGTCCTTGCATGCGCCCTTCTCATCTGTGGTTGTGGTCAGCACGGAAATAATGGCGGGGAGGAAATACATCCGATGGCTTTACTTACTGACGATGGGCATGAAGCCGATGTTGGTTTCAGGGTTGACGTTGATCAGAGCGACGAACTCGCCAAACGGGGCGCCAGCTCCGATCTCGAAAGTAGGCGCGATGATGAAGACCATCCTGCAGATGCCACGCAGCGCCTTGATGAAGATGGTGGGTTCGAACCGGGCGCCCTCGAAGCCGACAGCGGAGCTGTCACCGAAGAAGTCGAGCGAAACCATGGCCGAATTGGGGATACTGGTCTCGAGCGAGAGCTTAAAGTCGGCGATGCCGACCCACAGCGGCAGCACGATGGCCTGGATCTTGACGGCCGCGCCGAGCCGCAGGTGCTTGCCGATGCTCCAGCCGGCGCCCGGGATGACGAAGGGTCCGAAGATGTCGATCACGATGGGCTTCTCGAACGGGGAGTGCCATTTCGGGCCGTTGTTGGGTTTGCCTTGGTCGAAGAAAGAGCCGGCGCCGGTTGTGAAGTACGAGGCTCCCGGCAGGACGTCTTCTCCGTTTTTGGAGTCGCCCTTGACTTTCGGCGTGGTCTGGTTCTTTGGGATGGCTACGTGCACGATTCTGGAGTCCATCCTCGAGCTCGACTTTAGGTCGGTCGGAGTGGCATCCACGACGAATTTTTGGGGTTGGTAGTTCTCGACCTGCTCGCCGTGTTAGACTGTAGTCTCCCTCTCTTAATCCACTCGGTGAGATTGGTAACATACCACGACGCGTCCGGCCAGGCCAAGCGTGCCTTGAATGGTGCAAGGATCGCACGTGATGTAGAAGCGTGGAGGATAGCTGTGCGAGTGCATGGGTCAGCGAATGGAGACCGGAAAGGATCTTCGAGCTGGGAGAGAAACATACTTGAGAGGGTCCTTGACGATTTCAATAGTCTCGGCCGGCACGAGGTTGGTCAGACCGATCTCGAAACCTCTCGTCCTGTCACCATTCCCGTCACTGATGTAGCCTCCGACGAGTTTGGAAATGTCCTCCCAGGTTTCTCCAACCCACTCGGCCGTTTCCCCGGCCCAGTCGAAGAAGCGAGCGAGTGTATCTTTGGCTCCATCCATCATGTCGGCAAGACTCAACCTCGTCTTTAATAGCGGCTCCACTTGAGTCCTGAGCTCGTCCCAGGTGGGAAGGATTGTGTACGGGTTGTGTTTATCTTCCCACCACGAAACAACCTTGGCGGCCTCCTGTCGCTTGACGATCCGCTCGGCTGATCTTTTGAAGACGCGCTTCTCTTGCCGTCGGACGATGTGGTGGATGTGTTCGCTCTGACCAAAGGACAGCTCATACGAGCCGGAGACCTTGTCCATGGTTATGGGCTGTGCTGCTAGTATTGTCATGAGTTTTTGGTCGTCGTGAGTCACGTTTGAGATACTGTTGCACCACTGTCAGTCGAACCGAACATCCAAAAATTCTTCAGGGGGCGGATAACGTACAGAAAAGGTTGTCTGTCGTCTTGATCCTGCGCGGCGCAGCTGTCGTGGTTGGCTATCAGGACGAAGGAGTCTTCTTCATTGTCGTTGATGACCTCCCAGCTCTGCACTGCACGGTCGAACGCGTCCTTGGAGGCGAATGTCATGGAGAGGATGCCGTCGTCGGCGTTGCAGTCGACGGAGGAAGTGTAGGGCTCGAACCGCTCCAGCATGAGCAGCGGTCTCCGCTCGTCCGCGAACATGGTCATCTCTGCCATGAGAAGTTGATCGTCCGCTGTGTTCGAGTCAGTATCGCCGACCATGCTTGAAGATATACAAGACAGAAGAAACTCACCTCCGGGCGTTCCGTACAACATTCTGAGCTGCGTCTGCAGATCCAGCTGCGAGAGTTCGACCCTCTGCGACCGGCGTCGCAGACCGGCGGTGGCAGCCAGGTCGCGGGCTTTTATGGGCGCGAGGTGGTGAGCCTGCTTGTGGCCGAACTTCTCCTTGAAGTTGAAGTCGCCGGCGTGGACGAGGGCGGCCACCGCGACCAGTCCTGTCAGGCAACGCACGAGCGGGTGGGTTGATGTTGAGGAGGGCATCGTGGCGGAGATGTGTTGACCAGAACACTGATGCTGATGGCAGTTGAGCGGGAACAGGATGCGGGGAAGATGGCGGGCATGGAGGTGATGATATCTATCTCAAGCGGATCGTGGACGTTGCGTGAGGAGGAGAATGCGCTCTTGCATGGAATCGGATGCGGCTTCGAGGCTGTTGTATCCGTATCTCTGGATTCCTCCATGACCGATCGCGCACTGCCTCGATCCCATATATTGTGATCTCTCGGTCACTCGCGTTTCGCGCACTGACCGTTTCATGATGATCCGTGGTGATCTTTGGTAAGGTAGTTTCATTGCTGGCCTGTGCAGTTCGCCGCTGCCTCGCCGTCTGCTCGTTTCTCCTCGCTCTTCCCTACACACGACGGTATGTATGACTGTACCAAGCTTACAGAGACCTGTATTCTTGGCTCCTGAGGTCAACCCGACCGCTCGGAAAGTCTCTCTCGAGGTCGCTGTCCGGTACCTACGGGCATGAGTCGTGAGACGGTTTGTCGACAGCATTCGACGTTGGCAACATAGAAGCCGAATCCGGCAAGAGAACCGAGGCCTTGGCTGGCTGGGTCCCCGGCTAGTCTTACGCGATTACCGCCGATCCGCATTGCATGTACCCATTCAGTCGATACTTGCCAGCATAAGAGGAATACTTCGGCCTCGAACAACGGAACGGACGAGTAGGATCGATCGATCGGCCGTGAAAATAGGCCGAGCATATTACCAATCCGGTAAACCAGGCTGATAATAATCGTAACCAAGCAGGTATTCTGGGACTGGCAGAACCCCTCGGTACTCTCACAGGGCTGACAAGATCCGTTGTGACGCTGCTGCAATACCCCGTTCGATGGCGTCGCTGCATACCAGAAGCAGGTATCTAGGCATCTACCAGGTACTCCGTACGGTGTACCGATAGTAGTAGGCTGTAGCCATTGTGTGGCACACAGCTTGCCAGTATCGACACGACATACAGTGCATCCTCGATGGACACGCCTAGTTTTGGGTACGTGCTGAGGATGGCAATCTGAATTATGTCAGTCTTACTCACAGCCTTTCAATCCATTTGTGACAGGACTTTTCTCACAGTCAAAGACACACATATCCGCATACTGCAACTGTTTCTGCATCGTGTATCTCGTCGTGATATTCTTCCTGAATCTCTTCAGTACCCTATTGCTCCCCTTCGACAGAGGACAGAGAGTCCCTCAATCTCTCCCCTCTCGCTGCTTGACTCATTCCTGGCGCGTGCCCACTTCCAAGACACGCCGGCCGGAGCACATGGACCAGCTTCGGATATGGGCGACCTTGGATTCGCCCGAAGCTGCCTAGCGTCAGGGCCCGTGTCCGGGGAAAGTCGCCCATCGCACGTGTAGGCAGGGATCCTGGCTGTTCCTTTGGGCTCTTTGCATGCCAATCGCTGCCCGTCATACGGGGATACACATGTACAGGTATCCCCACAGTCAGCAGGTCATGCAGGGAATTCGAAGATCCCGCCAATCAGCGACGCAAGGCCATCCGGACTCGGTCCGGGAAGGTTGTAAACCAGCCTGGGGGCCGCGGGGCACTGTCGTCATCGCAGTCGAGGCCGCAGACGAGGGCTTCCTCTCAACGTTCCTTCTGCCTCTTCCTTCTTGCTCCGCCTCTCACTCCATCATGGAGCACACGGTCTGCTGTATCCTGTGTAATTCTGTGTTTTGAGTGCGTTGCTATAGCCCTGGTAAGCGTGTATGTGTATGCTCGAACTGCCTCTTAGCTCGTTTGTACATGCAATGCAAAGTGCCCGTGCCGGTTTGAGACATGCCATAACAATCCCTCTTGACAGGTGAGAGATTGTTCAAAACAATGCGGAGAGACCTAGCAGGGCCGTTGAGTCGGCCTGTTTCAGAATGCAATTTACCACAACTCGTGGCCAGTCACATGAACAGTTCCCTGTCGACAAGGATGATCAGCACGGTTCATGCAAGCCATACCCGCCTTCCCGCAGAAGCTTAGTCGGACCCTTGGCGATCCCTTAGCGGTTCTCCTGGTACACCGGGCTTCGGGATCCCCGCAGCTTTCGCTTCCAATGCCACCTCTCTAGAGCGCGAATCAGGGCGCGGAGCTGAAGCTGCGAAGGGGACTGATCTACCATCTGTGACTTGTGAGTTGAGCAGAAGGGAACATGAGAACGACAGAAACAGTACATCATCTGGAAAGCTCGTTCCAGGGAGAGCTGGCAGAGTCTGATAGATTGGCATCCGCACGTCAGCCCGACCGCCACAGAGGACCGTGTAGCCAGGCAAGGCCGGCCAGCACAGGACGCAGCCACGCCCCTCGAGCCGGTGACTGTCAAAAATAGAAAGGATCCTTCTGGGGCCCGGCGCAACGATCGACTTTGAGCGCCGGCGTCATGTACCCCAGAGAACTCGTCGCCGACTCGTGCCGTCTTACTTTTCTGCCTTGCCGAAAAACACCATCGCGATCTCACGATGCTCCATCAGCGCAGAACGCTGGGCAGTCAAGTCCTGCCGCTTCAGTAGGATCGTCAGTCCTGCCAGCTGGATGTTGCGCTTCTCATGAGGAGCTGCGTGGTGATCCTGAAACGGGCCGAAAGTGTCAACTGATAGTAATACGTAGAGAACTAGGAAAGTGATGATTTCTTCTGTATCTCTTACTTCATAGTCTCTCAACCTCAAGAATACTGCTGTAGACACAAACTCCCGTGCTGCAGTGTACACTGTGCCTTCATGGCACGTATGTAACAGGATCGCATCCCACAAACCTTGGAAAGGCGTGGTCGCCATGACCCCAACCGGGCCGAGATCGGGCAACGAAGTGCCCCGGTAGCTCATTAGTCCGATGCGCACTAAGCCCAATATGGCCTAGAAAGTGCAATTATTTGGTTGCGCCGCCCGCGCTCGGCTTCACGACCGCCGTCGTCAATCTGACTCGAGAGCAGCGCATCGTGAGGAATGGGCCGTAGTCCGCAAGGACCTGCCGCCATGTGCGAAGAGCTCAGTCCGCCATCCAAGATGTGAAGGGTCCGCCTTGACTCACCTGGTGAGAAAAGGTCCGCCCGGCGGCGTAGCAGGCTGCACGACATCTCGACAGACATCTCGCAACCGAGATGCCTCAGCGATGGCGCATCTCGTCGAACGGATACCGAACACCTGGCCCTGAGTTTCAGATGCGCATCTCCCGATCATGTCTCGGCGCTCAGAGGTCGGCATGGAGTCCATGTCGTGCTTGGCTGATCGAGATCTCCGCATTTCCAGCTTCAGTCGCCCGGGTGCTTTCCTGAAACAAACCCTTCCTTCGGCCTCTCCGAGTCCTTTTCCGACAGTGCTGTGTGCGGCGTAGTCAAGCGCTGTCAGTGTGCTGAAAGACGATATCGGTGCTGCTTCTCCCGTCAGCACATACTGCCGAGCTCGACGCCGGATCCGGTCTGGCACATGGGCTTCCTCGTGCCGAACCGGGCCATGTTTCGTCCTTCCTGTGTCTCCTACCTAGGGCTAGGAGTCTGGAACTGCCAACAGTTCGGGACGAATTGTAAGCCGCGGAAAATTCCAGAACTGTCAAAATAGCGGTTTTTTCTTCACTTTGATCCTGTCAGCCGTTAGCGCATTTCAGCCCTGCACTCGCGTGACTGCTTGCCTAAAAGCACCCGGCACTTGTGCTCCTAAATCTTGGTTTCATTTGCGTAATGATATCTGGCTACCGCGTGGCCGACACAGCCGACATACGCGCGCGCTGATACTTCTTTCCTACGCTGACTCTTCTTTCTCCCTCCGTTGTGCATCTTCCTTTTCCGTGCGGATGCGCTTCCGTGCGTTGAGAAATAATCCTCGCCGCCTCCTGGTTTTCCGGCCGGAAGTCTTCAGTCAACAGAGCCTTCATCTGACGGATCGTACCTTTCTTCTTGTCCGCAGCAAGAGGCTCCCCATCCACCCATCGTCAGTGCAAGCCCTAGCTGCCTAGAATCAACGGATTCCGTCCTGACCGCCAGATCTTTCTCGGGATCAGGACACACAAAGATCATGCCATCCATCATGTGACGTATAATGCCCAAACCGCAACAAGCGTTTCCCACCTAGGGATACTCATCCCCTCCAGAGGAGGCTGCCGTCGTCAAAGCGGCGCGGCGCGGCTTTTGCCACGTTTTTCTCCTCGGGGAAATGGTGTACCCGTGCGGCCGCCAACCCCGATGGGGAATAATATCAGAAATCGTAAGATGCCATTCGGAGCTTTTCCATTTGATCAGCGGCCCGGTTGGTCAGGCGTTGACGTGTGTTTTCCTAGGCACTTCGGCGGGAGCCGAATCGTACTCCCACGGCGTAGGCTGTGTCATGACACCTGGGAAACGACTGTGACGCTCGCAGTCGTCGTGAGCCTCGCCGTAAGCCCTTGCCATGATGTTAATAATAACATTGTAATTAACGATGACAGCATTATTGACACCGACAGCAACGCTCACAGTGGCTTTGCCACATCTACCGACAGCGAAGCACTTTCAACGTCACCGAATGACGTGACATATTGTTGAGAAACTGGCATTAATTGCTGATATTAAGACACGCCTGTTCATCTCATGGCCCTTCCTTTGAAGCAGACGACAGATTGCCTGAAGGCGAACGCCTGGGTTCGCCGTCTTCGCTGCCGGATGGAAATATCGGATCGTAGTCGCAGGCTGCGGCGTGATTTCCGGTATTATTGCGTGCTTGCGAAGTGAGTGGTCTGCTGAGTACTCAGTCCTGCGTCGTTGTTAGTTCGCTATGTAAGAGATTCTGGAGGGTTCGGACACGGTGTGGCACCAATGGGTCTGTACAACTCTTGTGATGATTTGGTATATGACGTCTGATGTGGTTGTCAGTATTCGTCAGTTCATAGAAGCTACTGGAGGCATTTGATGCTGCAAAATGCTATCCACACAGCTGATAACTGGTATGGTGCTCTTGCTGTGACTTGACGTGTGATCGTCAGTGTCTAAGTGCGTCTAATTCGCCGTACTAAAGCTCCTGGAAGTGTCTGATGCTGCTTTATGGTACCCGCGAACCTATTCGACTTCTGTAAAGAGTTGATCTCTGATCTTAGAAGTGTCTGTTAGCTTGCAAGTCCATGCTCTGATGTATGTCAAAGAACAGGTCAGCGTATACAGTAGTATCTGAGTTCACAGTGGAGCGTAGTGGCGTATCGATTGCGAAAGTCTCCGAAGCGAGTTCTTGTAGTTACTATCCTCTTGTTAATCACCTCGACGTAATTGACTCGAAGCAGAGGACAGAGAATAACAAAATGAAACCCCCTTTCCGTAAAAGCCGTCTTGAGTGGCAGCCCAGAAGGCTATGTGCAGCAAGAATCAAAACATCTTCACCAAACTCTTCTTTCCAGTCTATTCTAATAGGTCCTTTCACCCGCTCGCAAACCCAGCGAAGGCTCAGAGTCAGAGCCAGCGCTCTGCCACTCGATCCTGACCTCACGCAGAACCGCCTGGTCCGGAACGTGCGACGGCAGCGAAGACATCGCAACAGCCGTGACGCCGCGCTTCGCCTCGCCAGTGCCATCCCAGACGCTGCCTCGAGACTTCGGTGGCGCCAGATCTTGCTCCTCCACGTCGCGATGATGCCGATCCTGGTGCTGGTTGTGGTAGGCGGAGTTGTCGCCGCGGCTCACCCACCGGCCGACGGCTCTCACCACGCTTCCTTGCGGCGACGACGACCTATAGCCGGACCTGCTGCCCGGCCACTTGTACGATGATTTCGTGAACGATGATTTCGTGACCCGGCCGACGCTCTGGCCGGCAGAGCTGGTGGACCCTAGGTACCGAGAGAAGAACGGCTTGAGGGCGGGAGCGGAGGCGCATATGATGGCGAGAAACGCCTCTGCTAAACTCCAACCATGGCTGTCATGGGTGTACCCTAGACCAGCGTGAGCCAGGTGCATGGGTTATGTAGGAGAAATATTGTCATATGAGTGCACCGGAACTCACAGGGTAGATCGTAAGTGTGAAAGAATACTATCCCGAAGTAGACGGTGCGTGTGATGCCGGCAACGCAGACTCTGTGTATCAACATCAGCCATGCACCTTGTCTGCCATGATTCTTTGGAAGTAGGCTCGGGGAGGTTTGCATACAAGAAACCCAACGCGAATATGAACATGAGCACCCATTTCTGTCTTGGGGGCAATTGCAGCCTCGAGATGAAGAAGAGCGGAAAGATCGTAACGAGGAAATCCGTTATGACACTGATGATGCTGGGTATCAGCATCGTGACGGGCTCGCCTCTGCATTTGTAATCTGTAGGGGTTGGTTCGAGCGGTTCAATGAAGGTTCGGTTTTTCCAGTATGCCTCCACCGGAGTGCATGAAAAAACCAAGCTGAAATAGCATGCGATGGTCGTCGCTATAACGGAGAAGAGGAGCAAAAGGTTGGTGCGATGGAAAACGACGCTGTAGCTTCGCCACAGAACTCGTCTGTAGAAGAGGAGAATGGAAACTTTGGTGCAACCGGTACTGAGCATAAACCTACGAGTTGCATTTGTTAGCTGTTTTGCACCTGAGACGTGCTGCAGATATCAGTCAACAACTCCGAGCACGGGAATGTTCCAGAGGGTCGACAAATGATGAGAAAACCCCTTTAGCAGGCCTGCACTTACAACTGTTGAGCAATCCAGACATTCTGAGCACCTTGTTAGCCAAATCGTGTTATGCAACGTCCACCGCAGCGAAGCAACTCACAAAGGCGATTTCCTCGGAATCAGCTTTGACGTCGTCCCATGCGTGCCGATCGAGATTGAGTGCCTGAACGCCTTGTCTTGCCGTCAAAATCGAAATGCAGAGACTTATGTACATCACTAACCATAAAGGACAACTGCAAGCACACCAATGGCGAGGAGCTAGCATAGATATCAGCTATCTGGCTTTGAAGGCCTCTGATCATGTTCGACTCTGACGCACCGTCGCGATGATAATCAAGTAGTCATCCAGACCAGGCTGGCGGAGCAGCCGAAAACGCACCCATAGCCTTGCGCAAACGATCGCGAATGTGATGGTTGCCAGAATCAGGCTTCCAATGAATAAAGCGGGCCCTCTCGTCTCCGGGTTCTCGAGGTTAGGAGCTGGCCAGGAGGCAACCACAGAATGTGGGATGGTGATGCCGACTGCCATGGTGGGCGCGGATATCTGCTGAAGTGATTGTGCAGGGCCTCTTGCCTTTAGCTTAAAGCGATCAGCTGTGCATCATATGGTTGTCTCCAACATAGTCATAGTCCGGGGACGGGCCTGGTGCCCATTTTGTAGATCGGAAAGCCGATATCGAACATCGTTCATAATCCCTATGGCCCAGCTCAACGGTCGGTAGGAGTTGCAACGTTTCGGGACCAGGGGCATGATGGTTGGATAGCGCTCAGGACGATAGGTAACGATTCAGAGTGAACCAGATCGACCAGCCTTGCGGCTGCGGCTTATCTGCGTCTGAAATTCACCATGTTCTTATATGCACCATATGCGCAGCACCCCATCATGCAGAATCCAGATCAAGCTCAGAGTGCATGTCGTGCTGACATATCTCGTCCACGAGGCTCTATGCTACCGCTTGTGTCATTCACTCTCGCTTTCGTTGAGGTTGTGCTCCCGCAAAGGAGGGCAGCAAAGCGGTTTACGGATTGCTGCACTGACGCAATCCGTTGAGATTGATTGGTTAGGATTGCATATAGCTGTAGACACGATAATGGGCCCTAGGCCTCTAGACGTCAGCATGATGCCTCAATCTCAGCAGCATATGTCTCATCCTCTTGCTGCGACCGCGATCCTCATATTACTTTCGGGATCCAACGTGCATGACGCCACCCGAGCGACCATGGAAGACGGGACCTTCGAAACACCACTCGGTATGCGCTGGCTCGGCGGACTTACCTAGCTGAGCATACTGGGTATGCAGGAGAGCCTCGGCGCATCTAGAGCAGTAGCTCGAGTGCGCCGAACCATAAACCCAATCTTGACAAGGTTCATTCCTTCCACGCATTGCGGAGTAGCAGGTCAACGGATCCTTCACATCGACAGTTGTCCAGATCAGAAACCACTGTCTATGATGAGTTCATCTGTCTGAATAGGTCACAGTGAAGCGGCGAATAGGTTATGAAGGCATGGCGGATGATGAGAAACCCCGTTTTGATAGACCTTTCGCAGCCGTCTGGAATCTCTCCGAGTTCGAGTTCTCATGCTGAGCTTAGAGGACGTCCATCGAGATGACAATCAGCCACAAGACGTTGGGTCGTCGATTGACCCGCAGCGGCCCGGTCCCGTACATCGGGTATGATAATCGTTCGAATAACATTTCATCCCATCCAGACGCTTGTGTGTATGGAAGACTCCTATCAGGCATGGATCTTTGCATCCTTCCACTTCGCCACCCAGAACCCTTCGAAGCGCTACAGCCCCAGATGCGCCTCCTGCAGCCGTTCCGTGCAGCCGAAGATCTGTTCTGGCGCGGTGGTGTCGGCTTGGGGTTTCTTTTGATGATAGAAGGTTCCGCTTATGGTATCACGTTCGTCTATTATCAATCCTTCTATGCCAGCTGCATGACGAATCGAATCCTTCAACGGCATTGTTGCAGAATGGGGATTGGGCACACTTCTCTGTCCCGTTGAGGATTACCACAAGATTCGTCCCAGCAACAACCTCATCATTCGGTTATCACGTGGGCAACAATCAATCAACCTACTTGAGTAAAGCATGAAAAACCTGCAAGCGTGCCAATTCAGTGAGATTCGGCTGCATACCGTTGAGGGACAGAGTGGATGACTACACCCATCCCCCGAAAGGGATACATAGTATTTGTGATCTGTTAATCTGACTGAAATAACTGGACAGCTGACACGCATGCTTGATGCTGCCTGGCCAGCAGTATCACATCCTAGTCCTAAGAGATGTAATGGACAACACCACATACCCGGGACCCAGATGTACCTCAACTGGCTCAAAGCACAATGTGAACGCTCAAATTGGGCCTGCAGGTACCCACAATCTCCTGTCATCACACGCCTGGCCGTCCAGATCGTCATGAGCATCATACATTTAGTGCAGCACCAAGGGCGAAAACGGTTTGGCGAGCTGAACAACCATCTCACGCTTGAGCAAGTCTCCTCCCCAGTGCCCGATGACACTCCGGATGAGCAGAGGTCTCCGAGCAACTCTTGATCGACAAAGCTCGCATGCGTATCCCTTGTTCGGTCCTCTTCTAGTGTAGTCATATACTCTTCTCAGAACAGTCTCCTCTTCGCATAGCCCTAGCCTCTTCGCAGGAATGCTTGGAGCAGTGCGGTTGTGATTCAGGGAGGCGCTGCCATGGAGTAACCAAGCGATAGCGTTTCTCGGGATTGAGGATGACCGCCTAATATCCTCTTGAGGTCGTAAGCCAGTCCAAAGTTGAAGGCTTCTCCAGAGAGTCCATACATGATGCGCTGCTGTACAAGACTTTACCGCGGCTCGAACCCTTTTCGACAGCAGATGTGGTGGGTGAATCATCACGGTCCAGGTGGCCCACGAATGTTTCTGGACTACAAAGCCGCCTAAGGCATCTGAGACAATGCGCCAAGGTTATAGCCGTTATCGACAGGCGCAGTCGCCGTTGGGTCGATGACAGAACCCCCTGTCAGGCTCCCCAGGCGGGCAATGAAATCGTCGGCCTTGGCGACCATGGCAGTCCAATGCTCCACCTGGCTCGCATGGAAGGCCTGCGCTTCCTTGAACGAAGCCGAAAACTCGGTCAGTCCCGCGAGAATAGTCCGCTTCTCCCGCTCGAACGGAGTGAGGTTGTTCAGCGATATCTCTTCCGCCTTTGTTCTCTGCAGACGCTTGCGATGCCCCGGAAGCGTGAGGATGTCGTCCGGGAGGTGATTGTGCTGTGAGAGACCGCAATGCCGGATCTCGTAGGTCCCGTCAACTTCGGACGGCTCGGTTGCGGCGAGGATGATTCGCATCGGACAGTTCATCCTGACGGAGGACCGTCGTGTGCGGACGCTGGGAGGCTTCCTGTGCCGCTTGCACTCGAGGTAGTTCTTGTAGATCTGGCCGTTCTTGTTCGTCTTGGGCTTCGCGAGCACGAGCTCATAGCCATAGTCTTTTGTGAACGCGTGTGCAGCTTCGAGCGCTTCCTTCTTGGAGGAATATACCCTCTGAGGAGGTGGCGGCATTATCTCCATTGGCGTCAGTTCCTCCACGCCTTCGTCTTCCATGGCGTCCGGATGAGTGTTCATGTTGTTCATGGCGCTCATGCCGTTGAGACCGGTCATATTGCTCATACCGTTCATGTTATTCATGGTGGCCATGCTGGTCATGTTGCTCATGTTGCTCATAGTATTCATCATTGCGGCGGCCTCCATCTGCAACAAAGTGCAGTCGCCACGGATACAGTCGCCGCCGATGCGGGCAAGAGTCAGGACACGCGACTGGCAGTAATTTCAGGGCTGGAGCTCGAATTAGACGCGACTGGACGATGCGTGAAGATATCAGACAAAGGTAGGAGGGTGATACGGAGTCCCCCTAAGGGGGCCTTTGGGGGGCCCGTGTAACCTTATGAGCACGCCCAGGCAAATCAGCTGATTGTTGCGCTTAGCCTCTACGGGTAAGGTGCCGCTTCTAGCGGCTTCTCTGCCGTGGTTCTGTTCGCTTCATCCCAGCCCTTCGGCAGTTGCTGCCCGAGCTGCCCTGGCCTTCTCCGCAGGAATACCGACAGCAAACAAAAGAAAGAACATCAAGGAGATAGGATGTCAGCCTCGGAGGGCACCATGAAGCATTCCGAGCTCCTGCACGCTGCATGTTATATTGTCCGAAACTGGGCTTCTCTCCAGTGAAACGCCGGCTTTTTCTGCGG
>QQTW01000601.1_pt1 | contig 23002 bp, 15 predicted proteins | sample 1904831 | NCBI WGS metagenome assembly QQTW01 (sample SAMN09435610, study PRJNA476489) | Subsurface metagenome, whole genome shotgun sequencing project. | reverse complement strand
AATTTTGGTAAATTTTTGATTGGGCTATATTTAGGTAATAGCAGCATTGGCTCTAGTTATGGAGCAGCAAGTTCTTTGGTTATTGTCCTAATTTGGGTCTTTTTTTCCGCTCAAATCCTCTTATTAGGAGCAGAATTCACTCAAGTTTATACTAAGCGAAACCACTCCCAAATTTCTGCTAGCGATCGCTAAATAGCTAAATCTGAAACTAGCTACAGCCTTTTGTCAAGGGCTAACAGCTTGTTGGGTTGCCAGGCTGCTTAAGCTCCAAATCATTCAGGTAAAGAACGATCGCTCCCAACGAACGACAATGAACTAAAGATGCCAGAAAACAGCGATAAAATTGGTCTTGCTTCCGACCAGTTGATGCCTAATTTATGATGCGATCGCCAGGATATTTATATCTGCCTCTGGGATTTTAGCTGTAACTTGCTTGTCGCTAGATGTCAGAGATATATTCTCGCTATCTACCATCCGAGTCCCATCGTCTCCCAAGACGGCTGGATTCCTCTCTACAGTTGTTCCATCTGCACTACGCCAATAGTCGCGCTGCTGCTGGAAGGGCATCAAGAGGAGATGTTGTATTTTATTATCCTCAGAATCAGAATAAGCCGGAATACCAATAGTAATTTCTGAGTGAGGAACATTTAGGTGCAAGGTGCGATGCAGTCTATCCCACCAGGGAAAAACAACAGAATAGTTAGCGTTGGTTTCCTGTTGTACCTGGGAATGATGGATGCCATGCATTCGCGGTGTCACTAACACCAAGTTTAGACAGCGTTCTAACCATAGAGGCAACTTGACATTGCTGTGGTGAAAGAGAGTATTAGCTTGAAAAACCAACTCGTAGAGCGCATAAACCCCAGCAGATACTCCAATTAGAGCAACCTGAAGCACCCGAAACCCAGCAGAGAAAGCAATTTCGATAAAGTGAAAGCGAAAACCAGTGGAAACATCCAAATCTGGATCGATATGGTGGACGTTGTGAAACCGCCATAGCAAAGGGAATCTATGCGTAGCACGATGCCAATAGTAGAAAGTCAAGTCCATCAACAAAAAAGCGATCGCGCCTTTGACCCATACAGGTAATTCTACAAGATGAATTAATCCAAAAGACTCATGCTGCGTCCATTGCAACATAGAGGCGGCAGCAGGTTGTACCATAGTTGCATTTACGCCAAAGGCTAGGGCAGTAACGCAGAAGTTGATGGCTAAACGTCCCACCCACCAGTATTTGGCTTGGCGTAGAGGAGCGATTCTTTCCCACGATAAGAGCAATAAAAATACTCCGGTTGTCACGATTGGAATGTAAGACATTATCGTTAGCTTTTTGGCTCAATTTCTCTTCAGTTGTCATTTCAATTTATAGTTTTTAGTGGAATTCTCTACTTCAGTCTTAAGAGGAGTGTTTTAGAGAAAAATTTTGTAATTTTTTGCTAAAAACACTTCTACACTAGCCTAAAATTACAGTTCGAGATTTAGATTTTGATTGAATAGCAACCCACTTCTGTAATTTATGAGGATGTAAGCAATTTTGGGAGCGATCGCTCTTAAGTTAGAGTTTGTAGTTTCTCCACGAGTCTTCCACGATCTATCTTTATCTTCAAACTATAGTCAGTTCAATCTGGCTCACTGTTGAAATTGAGGAGCTTGGAAAAATAACATGACTCTTTACAAAATTGATGTATATTATCCTGACTACCAAAATGATGTTTTTGATGGCTACGATATCAAGAGCTTTGATGTGTATGCTCAGGATGACAAAGTTGGCTCTGTCAAAAACATGATGGTCGATGAGGATGGAAAATTTCGTTACTTTATCGTCGATACAGGCTTTTGGATTTTTGGAAAAAACGTATTTTTGCCTGTAGGCATGGCTAATATCGATTACGAAGATAAGAGAGTGTATGCCCCGCAACTAACTAAACAGCAAGTAGAAGATTTGCCAGAATTCAGCGAAGATATGGCAATTGACAACAATTATGAAGAGCGGGTTAGAGGAGTTTATCGTCCTTTCATGACGATGCCAATCGCAAGTACAACTTTTGGTATTGCTCCTTACAGTTACACACAAGAGCCTTACTTCTACGACCTGCAAGACCGTAATCTCACAACATATGAAGAACGGCTGAGGGCAAGAAGAAGTCTTTAAGAGAATTATTAGAAAGAACCTAATTGAATTATTAGCGAAGAGCGATCACTTTTTCGGTGATAGCTCTTCTACCTGTGACGCAAGCACAGCAAATTCAATCAGTTCAATTTACTTACTCTATAAATTCTTAGCAGCAGAGTATTAGATAAATATAAACAAAGCAATACTTATGCCTTATGGATTTAGGTAAGTTCTTATCTTTAAACCTACGACTCGTTAAGTTTCAGCGCTTTTTAGGGTCGCTTATTTATCCACTACAACGCGATCGCCTAGCACGCCAATCTCGCCAAGGTAAAATCCCAGAACCTCTAATAACACCAGGTAAAATCCTCCAGATCGAGCAGACTTCTAGAGGAGGAAAATTTTTATTTGAACAAGCCGAACTAGAAGTTTGTTTTCTCACTCCAGATTTGGTTCAAGTTGACTGGCAGCCTGGAGTACCCCCTGTTGCTTATGGAATTGCTCGTACTGAGTGGTCGGAAGTAGAGACAACGTTAGAAAAAGAAAGCGATCGCTCAGTTGTATCTAGTTCTGCTTTGCAGATCGTGGTCACATCTAATGGCAGTTTAGAGTTTCAAAATACTGACGGGCAGACAATACGCCGAGAACTCCCTCCACAACGCAAAGGCGAGGCATGGACTCATCAAGCACAGTTGCGATCGCAAGAGTGTATTTACGGGTTGGGAGAACGGGCTGTATCGCTAGATTTGCGTAGACCAAAGAATGAAAAGCAGCAAGTCAAAGCTTACCGGATGTGGAACTCTGACAGACCAGGTAAATATGGATCGGGAATCGACCCGCTTTATCTAGGCATTCCCACTTACTTAAGTCTCTATCCAGGCGGCAGCTACCTGGTTTTTTATGAAAATTCCTTTCCAGCAAATTTTACCTTTACTGACGTTGAAAGTTCCTCTCCAGCAAATTTTAAGTTTAAAGACATTGCGATCGCTGCCTTTGAAGGTGGGGCATTACGTTATTATTTTACTTTCGGTTCTCCTGCTGAAGTCATAGATCGCTATACCCAGTTAACAGGTCGTCCGCCCTTACCTCCTCGATGGGCATTAGGCTACCACCAATCGCGCTGGGGCTATGAAACTGAAGCAGAAGTCAGAAAAACAGCACAAGGATTCCAAACGCACAACCTCCCCTTGAGTGCAATTCACCTAGACATCGATTGTCAAAAAGGATTTCGCGCCTTTACTATTGACCCAGACCGCTTTCCTAGGCTAGGCAAATTTAGCCAAGAACTAGCAGAAAAAGGCGTACATTTGATTGCCATCAACAGTCCATCAGTAAAAGCTGACCTCAAGAGCAAATTGTTTCTAGAAGGTAAGACCCAAGAGGTATTTTGTCAGCGTGCCAATGGAGAGATAGTTACTGCTCCTGTTTGGGCGGGGTGGTGCGCCTTTCCCGACTTTACTAACCCTCTCGCCCGTCATTGGTGGAGTCGGCAGTATGAATATTTGCTCGATCTGGGGATTTCAGGGTTTTGGCATGATATGAACGAGCCTGCAGTTCTAGTATTGTGGGGCGATCGCACTTTACCTGCAAATACAACTCTGCATCACATGGAAGGCAGAGGCGGCGACCACCGCGAAGCGCATAATGTTTATGGTTTGCTCCAGGCAAGGGCTGGCTACGAAGCACTCTGCGAATATCACCCCTCACAACGCCCCTTCATTGTTGCCCGCTCTGGATGGGCTTCCTTGCAGCGATATGCTTGGACTTGGACTGGAGATATTGAAACAAGTTGGCAAGGATTGCGCCAAACTATACCGACAATTTTGGGTTTGGGGCTTTCAGGCATTCCCTATAGTGGTTCAGATATTGGTGGTTTTAAGGGCAATCCCTCACCAGAACTCTACATACGTTGGTTTCAAATGTCTTGCTTTTGTCCTTTCTTTCGCACGCACTGCGCTGACAATGCTAAACCGCGAACGCCTTGGAGTTTTGGCGAACCTTACTTGAGTATTGCCCGCGATTTTTTGCAATTGCGTTACCGATTGCTACCTTATTTCTATACCCTTGCTTGGCAAGCAACCCAGACTGGTCATCCTTTAATGCGTCCGCTATTTTGGTATGACTGCGATGATCAAAGACTTTGGAGTGTTGATGATGCTTTTTTCTTAGGTGATGCTTTGCTTGTCTGTCCAGTTGTAGAAGTTGGGGCGCGATCGCGTGATGTTATCCTGCCGAAAGGGCATTGGTATAATTTTTGGGATGAAACACTCCTAGAACCTGGGCAATCTACTTCTCTTGATGCGCCCCTAGAGAAAATTCCTTTGTTGGTAAGAGCAGGAAGTATTTTGCCAATGCAAGAAGGACAAAATTTGGCTCTCCATGTTTATGTACCTGTAGGAGAAGATAAAAACAAGAGCGCCTATGAAATTGAGGAAGGTGGATTAGACAGTTCCATCCCAACTCAGTCTCAAATCGAAAGTTCCTACACTCTGTACAGCGATGCTGGAGATGGTTATGGTGCATGGCGGCTAGATAAATTTCGTCTGGTACGCAACGATCGAGGCTTGGAATTGATTTGGGAGCATCAAGGAAATTATGATTTTCCTTACCAAAATGTCCAACTATACCTTCATGGTTTCCAGCCTACTCAAGTCTGGGTAGATGGGAAAGAGATAACTTTTGAAGATAAATATTTGGAGTGCAATCCTTTTAAGCAAGTTTATTTTCAGGGTAAATAAATCTAAAACTTGATGTTAAACCTGTCAAAACTTTCAACTTTACTCATAAAACTAGCAGTTTAAACAAGCTCTCCACCAGTTTTCCACTATTAAAGCTTATGCTCAAAACTCAGTTTGTTTTATAGCTAATTGGGCTAAATCCAGTCATCCTAATTTGAATTTTTATCACTAAAACCTCATCATAATGAGCAATCATAGCGATCGCCAGTCATTAGAGCAAAATGCTACCCAGCAGGAGCGCGAAGAAGGAATACCAAAGCCGCCCAAAGGTGGAGAGCGATTCAAATGGCTCGGTCCCAGCTTTTTGTGGATGCTATCTGCGGCGGGTTCGGGAGAATTGCTATTTACGCCAAGAATTGCCGCTCTTTACGGCTACTCTCTACTGTGGGCGCTACTTGCCGCCGTGATCCTGAAATGGTTTATTAACGGCGAGGTGGGGCGCTTTACAGTCTGCACGGGGTCAACAATTCTCCAAGGCTTTAAGCAACTTCCTGGTCCGAAAAATTGGACGATTTGGCTAATTTTACTGCCGCAAGCTGTAGTAGCAGTTTCTACGGTTGCTGGACTTTCAGGCGCTGCTGCTACAGCCTTAGTTTTAATAACGGGGGGATCGCTCCAGCTTTGGACGGTAATTATTATCACTGTCACGGCAGCAATTGTTTTGTTTGGGCAATATAACGTCCTCGAAAAGATTTCTTCTTATATCGGCATTGCCCGCACAATTGCCGTAGTAAGCGCCGCGATTTTTGTTTTTCCCAGCTTTCGCCAATTAGCAAATGGCATAGTCCCGCAAATTCCACAAAACGTACAGTATCAAGAAATCTTACCTTGGCTGGGTTTTATGCTGGCAGGGGCAGCAGGGTTGATGTGGTATTCCTACTGGATAGAAGCTAGAGGTTATGGTGCTGCTAGCGTGAAGGGCAGAGAAAGCATAGATCCCAAGCAACTCGACCCAGAGGAGAAAAAAAAGCTGCAAGGTTGGATGAGTCTAACGTTGATATCTAATACCTTAGCGGTAGTAGGTGCGCTGTTGGCGGCGCTGTCTTTCCTGATTCTTGGTAGTGAATTACTGCGTCCGCAGGGACTTGTACCCAGAGAAAATCAGGTAGCGGAGACTTTGGGGCGGTTATTGGGCGATATTTGGGGACCGTTTGGTTTCTGGTTTATGATCGCGATCGTGTTTATTACCTTCTGTAGCACCGTTCTTTCTGTAGAAGATGGTTTTGGGCGGATGTTTGCCGATGGTACGCAAATTCTTTTGCAAGGATTTGGGGTTCAAGGGCGTTGGACAAATAAAAAGTTCTTGCAGCGCTTCTATATTATCGTGCTACTGGTAGCCTTACCGATCGCCGTTTATTTATTCTTCGGTCAACCTGTGGGCTTGCTACAAACCGCAGGGGCAATTGAAGCTGCTCACATCCCGATTGTAACTGGACTGACTCTCTACCTAAATCATCGGATGTTACCAAAAGAACTGCGGCCGTCAAAAATTATTTTTGGGGGAACGGTACTAGCTGGAATCTTCTTCGCTGTATTTGCCATTATCTACTTGCTTCAGTTGCTGGGATTGATCGGCGCGGGTAGTTCATCGGGTTGAAGCCTATTATCTATCATTGAGTGTAGCCTTGGGGCAGATTACCCAAATTTTCTCTAGTTTCCGTCTACTTTAGCTGAGTCAATCAATGGGAGTGAAATTAAACATGGCACACTTGCAGGGGCGACGCGAAGCTTTTGGTCAACCAGGACGAGAACCCCGTTGGACTCAGGGTAATAAAGATGGAGTAGGAACTGCCCAGGCAATTTCTTGTCGCATCTGGTTTACTCTCTCCAATGGCATCCTCAACGAAGTTTACTATCCCACAATAGATCGCCCTCAAATCCGAGATTTGCAATATTTGATTACTGATGGGGAAAGCTTTGTCCATGAAGAACGGCATCTCTACACCAAAACCGAACGCCTCGCCCCCCAAGTTCTGGGATACCGCATCATCAACTCCGACCCCGAAGGACGCTACGCCATCACGAAAGAAATTATTACCGATCCGCGAGATTCTTGTATTTTGCAACATACCAAACTCACGGGCGATCGCCAGTTATTGGCAAAACTCCGGCTTTACGCCCTGTGTGCGCCGCATTTGAGTATTGGTGGCAGAAACGATCGCGCTGCTGTTATAGAAGTAGCAGGATGGAAAATTTTAACTGCCCAAGAAGGTGATAACTGGTTGGCAATGGCAGCAACCGTTCCTTTTACGCGCCTTTCCTGCGGCTATGTTGGGGAAAGCGATGGTTGGACGGATCTTGCAGATAACTGGCAGATGGACTGGGAGTTTGACGAGGCAAAAGCGGGGAACGTTGCCCTGACAGGTGAAATTGACGTGCAGAAACATCAGGAATTTACTTTAGGGCTGGCATTCGGTCGCCATCTTCACGACGCAGTGACAACCCTGCTATTGTCTCTAGACATTCCTTTTGCAGAACAGAAATCGCGTTACATCAAACAGTGGGAAGATGTTTGTGCCGAACGGCTACCACTAGAAGCAGTCTCAGGAGATGGCGGCAACCTTTACTACAGCAGTTTCAGCCTGTTAATGGCCCATGAAGATAAAATCTATCCTGGTGCATTGATTGCCTCTCTATCAATTCCTTGGGGAGAAGCACACAGCGATAGTCAGCAGGGAGGTTATCACCTAGTTTGGCCCCGCGATATGGTCAACAGCGTCACCGCGCTTTTAGCTGCCGGACACAGAGAAACTGCTTTAGAAGCACTGATATATCTTGCTGCTAGCCAACAAGCAGATGGTGGTTTTGCCCAAAACTTTTGGATTAATGGCGACCCCTACTGGACTGGTATTCAACTCGATCAAGTTGCCTTCCCGATCCTGCTAGCGTGGCGACTCTATCGCCACAAAGCCTTGCGCCAATTTGACCCCTACTCAATGGTGATGCGGGCAGCAGCGTACTTAATCCGTCACGGCCCTGCCACCCAACAAGAGCGATGGGAGGAAGCTAGCGGCTATTCTCCTTCAACCCTTGCCTCTAATATTGCCGCTTTGATTTGTGCGGCTACCTATGCCCGCGAAGGGGGAGATGAAAATACTGCCCAGTTTATTGAAGATTATGCCGATTTTCTCGAAAGTCATATCGAAGCTTGGACGGTGACAACTGAGGGAACTTTAGTTGCTCAAATTAAACGTCACTACATCAGAATTAACCCTGTAGATATCCATAACCCACAACCGAATGAAGATCCAAACCAGGGAATGCTAGAAGTCGCTAATCGTCCTACTGGCAGTCAGTGGCAATTTCCGGCTAAAGAAATTGTCGATGCAGGTTTTCTAGAACTGGTGCGCTACGGTATTCGCCAACCTGATGACCCCGCGATCGTTGACTCCCTAAAAGTTGTGGATGCCGCCCTGAAAGTAGAAACGCCTGTTGGTTTCTGCTGGCATCGCTACAACCACGATGGCTACGGACAACGGGAGGATGGCGGTGCTTTTATTACTGGAGGAAAGGGACGGGCATGGCCTTTACTTACAGGGGAGCGCGGGCATTACGAACTAGCCGCAGGGCGAGATCCCCAGCCTTTCATTCAGGCAATGGAAGGTTTTGCTTCTGACACCGGATTGTTGCCCGAACAAATTTGGGATGAAGCGGATCGCCCTGAAGATTATCTATATCTAGGGAAACCTACAGGTTCGGCTATGCCTCTGGCATGGGCGCACGCCGAATACATCACGCTTTTGCGATCGGCCAGAGATGGCAGAGTGTTTGAGTGGATACCAGAAGTTGCAGCCCGATACCAAGGCGTTCCTAACTCTCATCGTTTTTTAGAAATCTGGAAATTTAACCGTCAAGTCTCTACTGTGAAACAAGGATACACGTTGCGGATTCAAGCGTTGGTTCCCTTTCGCTTGCGCTGGTCAAAAGATGACTGGCAGATAGTCAATGAAATTGACTCAACTGCAACGACACTTAGCATCGACTTTGTGGATATCCCTACTGACTCCCAGCCACCATCCCCAATTTATTTCACCTTCTTCTGGACTGATTCCCAAAACTGGGAAAATCGCAACTATCAAGTTGCTGTTGTTAGTTAATTTGTATAAATTATTACCTCATGACTATTGCAACCAAACCCTTTTCTAACCGTATTGCCGTTGTGTTTGATTTTGACGATACCCTTGTACCTGATACCGTCGATAGTTTATTAGCAAGTCTGGGTATTGACGCTTTGAAGTTTCGTCAAGAAAGAATGCAACCTCTCATTGACAATGGATGGGATAAAATTCTTGCCCGATTCTATGCCTTGATTGAGGAATCAAAACGCCAAGGCAACAAGATTACTAAGGAATATATTGCTAGTTTTGGCGAACAGTTAAAACCATTTGATGGCGTGACTCAAATGTTTGATCGCCTGCGACAAAGCGCTCACCAAATCAATCCTCAAGTAGAAATAGAATTTTATCTAATTACTTGCGGCATGGTGGAGATCGCCCGCCCTAATTGCATTGCTCCTCATTTTAAAGCCATGTGGGGTTGTGAGTTCTTTTATGGCGAAGATGGCGGCATTGAGTTTCTCAAAAAAATTGTTACCCACACTGAAAAAACCCGCTATCTCTTTCAATTGGCAAAAGGAATTGAGCATCATCAAGATGACGGTAAAACTTTTGTTTATCGAGACGTACCCAGCGAGGAATTGCGTATTCCACTGACGCAAGCGATCTATGTAGGTGATGGAGAGTCGGATATTCCTTGCTTTTCGCTACTTAATCAAGAACAGGGTACGGCGATCGCTCTTTACAAAAATCAGACACCCAAAGAATGGGGACGAGAGCTAAACCTAACTCATGGTCAGCGAGTTGCCAATCTCACACCTGTAGACTACAACGAAAATTCAGAACTTATGCAAAGTCTTACTCTAGCTGTAGAAAGTATATGCAAACAAATTTCTTTACATCAACTGAGTGTTGGTGAGTAATTAGCTAGGCATTCCCAAAACAAGACGTAACGGAGCGAATTCTCCTATGGCTCAGATTGGATATCACGTTTCTCACGAACAATTTTTACCTAGCGAACTGTTACAGTACGTGCAAATGGCAGCCCAGGCTGGCTTTACTCATGCTCTATCCTCCGACCACTTCCATCCTTGGAGCGAACAGCAGGGGCAGAGCGGTTTTGCTTGGTCTTGGTTGGGTGCGGCGATGCAAGCAACACCACAGTTGAATTACCGAGTTGTCTGCGCTCCTGGACAGCGTTATCATCCAGCAATTATTGCTCAAGCTGCGGCAACTCTGGCAGAGATGTTTCCCAATCGCTTTTGGCTAACTGTCGGTAGCGGTCAGGCGCTGAACGAACATATTACAGGTGATAAATGGCCTTGTAAGAGCGATCGCAATACTCGATTAAAAGAGTGTGTTGATATTATCCGTGCTTTGTGGCAAGGGGAAACTGTGACTCATAAAGGTTTAGTTTGCGTTGAAGAAGCAAAACTCTACTCTCATCCCGAAACTCCACCTTTGATTATTGGTGCTGCTATTACCACTCAAACTGCCGAATGGCTAGGAAGTTGGGCAGATGGATTAATTACTATTTCTCGTCCGCCAGAGAAACTTAAACAAGTCGTTGATGCTTTTCATCGAGGTGGTGGAGAAGGCAAACCGATGATTTTGAAAGTCCAGCTTTCTTACGATCGTACTGAGGAATTGGCACAACAAAAAGCCCATCAGCAGTGGCGCAACAATATTTTTAAAAACATCGTCATGTCCGAGCTTCGCACGCCACAGCAGTTTGATGCAGCCGGAGAATTTGTCAACCCAGATGAATTAAACACTCATGTCCGCATTTCTGCGGAGGAACAGCAACATATCGAGTGGCTGCAAAAAGATATCGAGCTAGGGTTTGACGAATTGATATTGCACAATGTCAACCGCGAACAACAACAGTTTATTCAGGTATTTGGCGACAAAGTATTGCCAATACTAGCAAAAAGCTAAGGCAGTCTTAAATAGATAAGGATAATTGATTGACCTAGTAATGAATGGCACATTCTAGTTTTCTGTTCCGATTGTTTTTGTGACCAAGAGAATTTGCAAGCGAATTATGAAGAAAATTAAGTATGTTTTATTAAGCTTAGTGGGGTTAATTGGGGCAATTCTGATCTGGGGTTTGCTCGAACCATATCTAATTGACGTAGAACCCCAAGAGGCAGCAATTCCTAATTTACCTGCTGCATGGGAGGGGAAAAAAGTCGCGGTTATTGGTGATTGGCAGGTGGGAATGTGGCTAGACAATACCCCCACTATCGAGCGAATTGTTCAGCAATTAGTTCAAGAGCGCCCCGCAATTGTACTGATTATTGGCGACTTCATTTACTCTCCAGGTAAGAATTCCAGCGACGAAATTAGCAAGGTAGTTGAGCTTGTTAGTCCCCTGCCTGCCTCTGGTATTTCGACCTATGCCGTATTGGGCAATCACGATTATGGAATGAAAGCCAAAGACGCTCCTCCAAACATCGTTTTAGCCACCAAAGTAGCTGATTCTCTCGAAGCCGTGGGTGTGCAAGTGCTGAACAATAAGGCTGTTGCGATCACTCCGCCCCAAAGCAAGACATCAAATAGAAGCGATCTCATGTATTTAGTGGGTATAGGATCGCATTGGGCTAATGAAGATAAACCAGCAGTTGCACTGGCTGGAGTGCCGGACTCAGCACCCAGATTTGTGATGACGCATCATCCTGAATCCTTTGCCCTATTTCCCGCTAACACTGCACCTGTGGCTGTTGCCGGACACACTCATGGCGGACAAATTCGCTTGCCATTTACTCCAGAATGGTCTTGGTTGACTTTTACTAAAGAAGATCGAGTTCATGTTGATGGTTGGATCGATGGATATGGGCAACAAAGCAACCATCTTTACGTAAACCGAGGGATTGGTTTTAGTATCCTACCAATACGAATCAACTGTCCACCTGAGATTACTCTTTTCACACTTAAGCAAGCCCGCTAATCTATTTAAAAATTGATTCTTTACTTATTTATTCTAGAAAACAAGCTATACAAGAGCAATCAACCTCCTAAAAAAGCAAATTAAGTGGTATCGAGATAAGGTTGCTATAGATATTACATTTTTCCGTTAGCTGATTAATTCGTAAATTTGTTATTTTCTGGCATAAATGTAAATTTTAGATAACTCTTTATAAGAGCAATTTTAATAAAAAGTTATAATCAATTTTTAATAAAATATATGCGACAATTTCTGCAAGCATAATTTTACTACTAATAAAGTATTTTGAAATTAAACCTTCAATGTTTCCGAAAAGATATTGTAATAAAACAATTCTATAACTAAAGATTGATTTGTTCTAGATTAGTAGTTGCTAATTTGATAAGCAATCAAACAAATAAGAGAAGAATCAATCATGCAACTTTGAAATTGGTTCAAGATTATATATTTTAGTGCGACGATCGCTCTGCCCTTAAACATATCTGCTTCGCTAGGTTATTGCACCTAAAAATGAGGGAAAGCAAATTTATGAAGGTAAGGGATCCAATCGAGATTGGCTGGAAATAGTTGGTTTATTTGCTCTGTCTTACCTACTAAAAACAAATGCCGAAAACCAGTTATAGATAGAAAATCCGGTTTAAAAAATCGTATTAGCGATCGCGAACTTACTACGTATCGAGACTTCAATCAATTGGACTGGCTATCGAGAATAAGACTTTTGTTTGTTGCTTGGGTTATGCAGTTAAATATTAAACCTTAAGTAGCAATTGATTAGATTCAGTAAATTACTAGCAAAAAAGGATTTTAACTATGAAAAATTTTAAATTATCTAAACTTATCAGTGTTGGTGTCATCCTATTGAGTACAGCACTTTTATTTTTCACTTTGTCTGCTTGTGCGCCAACACCAGTAACGCCAATTCCACCAACTACAGTCGCACCCAGAGTTGTTTATACTGATGACGGTTTCGATTGGGGCTGGTTGGGCTTACTTGGTCTATTAGGGTTAGGAGGATTAACTGGCGCAAGGAAGCGGAAAAATACTGATATTAATAATACCCGCTACTAGATTTGTTCGAGCAAACATAATTTGAGTCGTATTGAGGCGATCGCTGGTTATGCAAGGCCAACTCTCAATTACCTCTTATGTCAATCTCATAAGTTCTCCACGAGTTTTCCACTATTTAGGCTTATCTTCAAGTTATAGCTGGTTTAGTCATTGATTGTACTCAAGTTTTTCTTGCTCTTTAAATTCATTTTTTAAGAGGCTTGAATATCAAAAAAATGTTATTTCTGGAGAAGAATAGATATCGTAACAAACCAAAAGTTGTCAAAACTTAGATTATTAATTAACACACTGAATGTTGTGTGACTGCCTAAAAACTAAGACATAACTTCTATTAGCGAGTACCACTATTAAAACTAGCTCCGTACAGATTGCGCCTAAGCGTAAAGGCTATGTTCTACAAACGCCGTTACATTTCCACTTAGAAAACTTTTGAGGCGATTTTTAATGTCTAATACTTCCAGCCTGACTACAAGAAGCGCAGCATTATCAGCTTTAGGAATGTCAGCAAGTACAGTTGTTTTCTCAAGCATTTCTGCTCCAGCCCTAGCTCAAAATAACTTTCCTGATGTTGATGCCAATTATTGGGCGCAACCGTTCATTGAGCGTTTAGCGGCACAAAATATTATCTCTGGCTATCCAGATGGAACATTTCGACCTGAACAGCCTTTAGATCGCGATGAATTTGCCGCGTTGATCCGAGACGCTTTTAACCAAAATGAAGTGCGGCAGATACCAAGTGGCAGTGTATTTAAAGATGTTCCCAATGGTTATTGGGCGGCTCCTGCCATTGAAGAAGCGTATGAAGCAGGATTTATGAGGGGGTTCCCTGGTGGCTTATTTCAGCCACGGGAGGAAGTTTCTCGCGTTCAAGCATTAGTTTCTTTAGCCAATGGTCTGAATTTATCATCAGGTAGCCCTCAAGCAACTGCAAGCACTACTACATCAGGTAGCCCTCAAGCAACTGCGAACGCTACTACAAATCAAGCAGTTACTCCAGCAACCACAGGTCGAGCAGCCAAGAAGCGAAAATTTATTCCCCTGGCAATTGTTTCCTTGATGGAGCCATTATTACTGGCTTCAGCGAACGCTCAAGCTGCGATTCCTAGTGGTTCGACTGCACCATTAGCTAATAACCAAGGTGTGTCTCCAACAACATCTATACCAAGCGAACAAAATGTAGCTGCTAACAGCCCTCCAGCATATATTGCCAGCACTTATTATACAGATGTAGAGCAAATTCCTCAGTATGCAATCGATGATGTAGCGGCAGCAACCAAAGCAAACATTGTAGTCAACTATCCAAATGTGAAGGTTCTTAATCCTAACGAGCCGCTTAATCGTGGCGCTGCTGCTGCTTTGATCTATCAAACCTTGGTTCATCAGGGCAAATTGCCACCCCTTCCTAGCAATGTAGAATCCTCTACTTATATTGTTGGTTTTCCTTCCAAATAAACTAATGTTTTCTAACATCCCTCCGTCTGAAAATCGGAGGATTCTTATGTCAATGGGTATTATCTAGAACAGCCAACTCCTGACTTATTCCCTGACACCAACTCTATTAGAAGTAAAATAATTTACTTTTAATGGCTGCCCGATGGCAGAAAAAACCTATCTCTCAGATTTATAGCTTGTATTTTTTAGAGTTTTGGTATCTCCCAGTTCACCCAGAAAGATATCATTTCTGAATAGTTATTTTGTTGTTATTAGTAGAACCAAAACAACATATTTTGTATTATTGCAAGCTCAAGTTTAACCAGATACAAAAAATAATTTGATTTTATTTACTATATTAACTTCATCTCTAATTTACCCTATTACTTTCAATAGACCTCTTGCGTAAATCAAGCTGTAACTAATCCAACCAACTCTCAGAAAAAGGATATAGGTATAAGTCCTATCCGCCAGGTTCAGGCGTGACTCCTTATCTGCCTGTACCGAACAAGCTCGACTCTTAAAGAGTGAAGCCGGGAACAGGGAAGGCATCTTTGCGGAGGAATTATTTCCCCGCAAAATGCCGCCGCAATCAGACGACCGTAATTGGTCTGATGAATTTACTTTGGGTCTTTTTTCTACTCATCTTATGTCAAAAGTCCTTCGCAGTCGTCTGACCGCCAAATCTTGAGCCTGTACGGCTTGTTCTAATATTGCTGCCATGCCAAAAAACTCGTGGGTAACACCTTGAAAAGTTTGTTGCTCAACCTGAACCCCTGCCTTACGCATCTGCTGGGCGAGTTCCTCTCCCTCGGAACGTAGAGGATCGATTTCAGCATTGATAATGGTAGTCGGCGGTAGACCCTTCAGATTGGCATCTACTAGAGAGATTAAGGGGCTTTTTACGCCCGCAGGATTACCGAGATACTTTTCAAAAAACCACTGCATCAAGGGGCGGTTCAGTGGTATGGCGTTGGCATACTGCTGGTATGACGGAGATTGGGTGTCACCGTCGGCAATGGGGTAAATTGACAGAATATGCACGGGGAGTTTAACATTACGCTCTCTTGCCATTAGGGCAACGGCTACCGCAAGATTACCCCCGGCACTCTCTCCAGCAACAGCGACACGGTTTGGGTCTCCTTTGATCCTGCCAGCGTTTGCTAAAGCCCAACGATAGGCAGCAAAGGAATCTTCATGGGCGGTAGGGAATTTATGCTCTGGTGCTTGTCGATAGGCAACCGAAACAACCACTGCCCCGGTTTTTTCGGCAAGCGCCTGTGCAGATGGCTCGTAAGTGTCCAAGTTAGCAATAACCCAGCCACCACCGTGATAGTAGACAATTACTGGGAAAGGTCCTTTTCCCTTAAGTGGAGTGTAGGTGCGTACCAAAACACCTTGGGGCGCGGGTCCAGGAATTACTTGGTGGGCAATATCTACCACTGCTGGCATCGGGGGCAGACCCGTCTTGCGTAAGATCGCCTTTACTGCATCGGTGGCGGTGGGAGCCTCACGAGCTTGATCGCCGGTGAGTTCCGTGTATGGTGGGGCTTCAAAGGCTATTAGTTGTTCCACCACCGCCAACATTTGTGGGTCAATGGTAGGAGCCCACGCGGGCTTAGAACCCTCTGGCTGCACCTGCATTGGGTTTGTAGTTTGAACCTGGGGTGCAATATTCGTTTGAGCCGTCAATTGCGGCATGGACGATGCCATAATTCGAGATGAGGAAGTGACTAGGGCGATACCGAGTAACAGTAGTAGGCTGACGCGAATTGTGCGAAGGGAAATATTCTGCTGATTCATAGAGTGGTTGTGTTGTAAAAACTACTTAAGATTAGAAAACTGCTGAAATAAGGAAGTTAACAATTATAGAGACGCGTCAGGTCAGCGCTCGTAGCTCCCTACAAGTCTTGCCTGCTCAATAACACAAGCAGCGATCGCATCGAGGAGTTGTTCGCGATTCAAACCTGCTTTGAGGTCGAGTTTTTTGTTCAAGGCGTACAGCCAGAAATAGTAGTGATGTAGACCGTGACCTACGGGTGGAACTGGTCCTATGTAACCCAGTTTTTCGGCACTATTTTTGCCTTCGATGAATTTGCTGTCAACGGCTTCCACTAACTGACTAATAGCTGGCTCAATGCCGTACATCACCCAATGGGTGAACCCGCGAACTATGGGTGCATCTGGATCGTGACAGATGAGTGCTAGTTCTTGGGTTCCCGGTGGCAATCCGCTCCACTCTAACGGGGGTGATATATTTTCGCCGTCACTGGTGTAGCGTTTGGGGATAGGTTCAAGAGAATTGAATGCAGGACTGACAATCCGCAGATCCTTGATGTACAGATCCATGAGAAATCTCCACTTCTAATGCTTTAGACTAATTTGATTAAAACAAGAGCATCCCAGTCTTTGTACTGAGTATTGTTTTATTTGTTGTTTAAAACATCACCTAACGGATTATCTGGAGTGACAATCGAACCCATTTTGAGCAAATTGTTTAGCAAATTCGTAGCCAATGCCACTACTATAAGCGCCTGTGACGATAGCCAAGAGCCGAGTCAAAGAACTGTCCATGAAATATATAAAAGTCCGATGGGTTTACTTAATACTTATTTGCATGACATTTCTTTACGGAGGGATAACCTGCACCGCACTACCTTTGTAACTTGCTGCTTTCTTAAGAACTCCTGTAAAGCTAGGCGAATTTTATACTTTTAACTTTTACAACAATAGGATAGCAACTATGGGATTTCGTCTTTCTTAAGAGGTATCGCTATTTTAATTTAGAGGATAATTTTTTCTACTTTTAACTTTTGTTTAAGCCAATATTTGACTGTAATATTCCCTGCTTCCACTTGCTGGATAAAAACTGAGTTAAAGAGGCATGGTTTGCCAATTTGCCCAGATTTAAGAATTTCTAATGCTTGAACATTGGCTTATCCCGTGTTCTCAACTTAGTCTATTAATTGACCCAAGAACGAGTCGCACATTCTAGTTTTCTGTTCTGATGATTATCATTATCCGATTGCAAATCAACATTTATATTTATCTTAAAGCCGCCTCTACTTGCTGGGCAAGTTTTAAAGGATTAAAGGGTTTATTGAGTACTCCCTTAACACCTAGCTGAGTAAAGTTTTGTTCGATAAAACGCCCCTTAGCTGTCAGTAAAATTACAGGAATTTTATTAGTTATTGTGTTAGATTGTAGTTTTTTTAAAGTTATCAAACCGTCTTCGCCTGGCATCATTATATCTAGGAGAATTGCATCTGGTTGATCGCCCTGAGCTAAATGCAAGCCTTCACGACTCGAATGAGCAATTATTACTTGCCACCCTCCCATAATTTCTAGGCAGGCTTGAACCAATGTTAAGATGTCATTTTCATCATCAATGACTAAAATTTTTTTGTTTGTCATTGCTCTAGTTCACCTCTTGCTCTCAAGCAATTTGTTACTCGCTAAGATAGCTTGCTGCTTTTACTTTTTGAACAATTAATCTATTTAAGTAAATTACTAATAATTGTATAAGCAAAATTAAGAAATAGTTTGTGATACGAGGATAAATATATATTATATAATTTTTGCTTCTTTTAAAATCGATGTACCCCCTCCAAAGAAAAAAGATGGTACAATCTCTAAAACTATACTGAAGATCGTTTTATTAGATCAATTTTTTAGATGAAGTTACTATTTTTTAGATTCATTTGCATTAGAATTTGAATAGGGTACTTATAGCATAAATATTTAATTGTTTATGATGCTAAGAATAAAATTGTTGAAATAAAAAATTAACCTCCAACTTAACTATAAGAACTAAAAGTGGAAAAGTGGGGGAGGACTACAGCGTTCAAAAAAATGGTTTGTAAGTGTTAGCGATCGCGCCCTCGATTAACCAAGACTACAACTAAGCTAAGTAGGATCGTGATCGTTATCCATAACCAGGGATTAAATGAGATTCCAAAGCCTTTAGAACTATTCTCCCAACGTAAAAGGAATAAAGAATCTGTGCCAACTATAAATGAAGGCACGTTCAAAATATCGAATAATCCAGGCAAGAGAAAACTGCGGAGAATTATTAATCCAAGCGCTAAAACGGTCAAATTCAACCAATTTCGCAATATAGATTTAACATTGTCACTTTGTTGTCGAAATAGAAAGGAACGAGTATGTACGGCAGGAAGTGCCTAAACCTGTTGCGCCAACATAGAAATGCCAGCCTAAAACTCAAAATATGCTTAGTTCGATACGTCCCCTCAAGAGCTACATCGTTGCTCTTACTGCCGTTGCCACCGCTTTTCTCTTAACAGAACTGATTTGGTGGACGATTCAGCCCCATCTGTATCCACTATTTTTGGCGGCGGTGATGGTGAGTTCTTGGTATGGCGGTAGAGGAGCAGGCTTGTTTGCCATTACCTTGTCTGCTTTACTGTGTGCCTACTTTTTTATTCCCCCGTTTTACTCGCTGGCAGTTGCTCAAAATAGTATCGATGGGCTAGTTCAGTTTGTATTAGTATCACTACTAATTAGTTGCCTTAATACCAGACTGCGTTCTACCCAAGAAATAGCAGAACGCAATGCGCGAGAAGCTCAACGGAATTATGAGGATCTACGCCAAAGCCAAGAAAACGTGCGCCTCAGCGAAGAACGCTATCGCTTGTTAGTAGAGGGAGTCACAGACTACGCCATCTTTATGCTAGACCCAAACGGGATCTTTTCTAGTTGGAATAGTGGTTCAGAGCGGATGCTAGGCTACTCTGAAGCAGAAATTATCGGTCAACCTTTTGAACGTATTTTTACGCCAGAAGCAATTACAGAAGGTTTACCCACAAGAGTGCTAGAAACAGCGATCGCCGAAGGTTTTTCTAGAGAGAATCGCTGGCACATTCGCAAGGATGGGACGCACTTTTGGACTCATTGTATTATCACCGCCCTGCGAGATGAGAGTGGAAAACTGCGGGGCTTTGCCAAAATTATGCAAGATATCACAGTGCGCAAACTAGCTGAAGAAGAACGGGAAGAATTGTTACTTCGCGAACAAGCTGCCCGCGCCGTTAGCGAAGCGGCACAAAGTGCTGCAGAAGCAGCCAACCGCGCCAAGGATGATTTTTTGGCTGTGGTTTCCCACGAATTACGCACCCCGATGACGGCGATTGTTGGTTGGGCTGGAATGTTGAAGTCGGGTATGCTCGATCTCGATCGAGCAACTGTAGCAATGGAGACAATCGAGCGTAACGCTAACTTGCAAATGCAACTGATTGAAGACCTGCTCGATATTTCCCGCATTGTCAGAGGAGATATTTCCCTCAATCTTGGCAGAGTGGATCTAGCTGAAGTCATCGCCGCAGCAATTGAAGTCGTACAACCAGCCGCTAATGAGAAAGTGATCGCTCTGGAGTTTGTGCAGGAGTCGGCAGTCAAAACAGCGCAGGAACAGCAAAGGGATAACTCATCCCTCTTTTGGGGGGACTCAGAGCGCTTGCAACAAGTGGTGTGGAATCTACTTGTCAATGCGATTAAATTTACTCCTGAAGGGGGTAGGGTAACGCTCAGGCTGTCAATCGTTAGTGATGCATCGTTAATGGCTAATAGCGATCGCCAATTAACTACTAAAAGATTTGCTCAAATCCAAGTCAGCGACACAGGCATAGGTATCAGTCCTGAATTTCTCCCCTACGTTTTTGATCGCTTCCGTCAGGCAGATAGCACGAGCGTAAGATCCCACAAAGGACTAGGCTTAGGTTTGGCGATCGCGCGTCATTTAGTTCAACTCCACGGCGGCACTATTAGAGTAGAAAGTCCAGGCAGAGGACAAGGTGCTACGTTTACAATCGAACTTCCCGTTTTGGCAAGGGTAGAGGAGGAAGTAGGGGAAGCAGGAGAAGCACATCCTCTAGCCACTCACCGCCTCCAGCCACTCTCTATCCCTGCTCTTGGTGGCTTGCGAATATTAGTTGTAGATGATGAAGCTGACGCGCGACGGTGGCTTACTATTGTACTTGAAGAGACTGGCGCAGAAGTTATTGCCGTTGCTTCCGTCAAGGAGGCACTTGAAACAATAGAACAACAAAGACTGGATATATTAATCAGCGACATTGGGATGCCAGGGGAGGACGGCTACGCGCTGATACGCAAAATTAGAGAAATGGAACCCCAAATAGGCGGAACTATTCCCGCCGTAGCATTGACTGGATATGCCAGGGAAGAAGATTATGCAGAAGCAATAGCCGCAGGTTTTCAGCTTCACGTTGCTAAACCAATTAGGGCTGCTGAGTTAATTGCCGTTGTTGCTAGTCTGGCTAAAATGGCTGGAAAGCTCTGATTTAGAGTATTTTTAGCTTTATTTATGCTTTTAAGTAGTAGCTTATACATCTAAAGAGAGATCAGCATTGCCTTTGATAGATGTTTAGCGCAGCTAAAACCAGTTATAAGTGATGCCAGAGCATTTGTTCCTGTCACCAACCCCTTCTCTAGAAGTAGGCGATCGCCATGAAAATTCTCGTAGTTGAGGATGATAGTTCTATAGCTCAAGCTGTTGCGGCAATGTTGCAACAGCAACACTGTCTTGTAGATATTGCTGTTGACGGTCAAGAAGGCTGGGAACTAGCAACAGCATTCAACTACAATCTAATTTTGCTCGATGTGATGTTGCCAAAGCTAGATGGTATGAGTTTATGTAGGCAATTGAGGCAAAAAGGCGAACAAATACCAATTCTCATGCTGACGGCAAAAGATACCAGCACTGATAAGGTTTTAGGTTTAGATGCAGGTGCAGATGATTATGTCGTCAAACCCTTTGATTTTCCCGAATTAATTGCTCGCATTCGCGCTTTATTGCGGCGAGGCAGCACCACTTTGCCTCCGGTATTAGAATGGGGCGCTCTGCGTCTCAATCCTAGTAGCTGTGAAGTGACTTACGGACATCAAGTTTTACATTTAACTCCCAGGGAGTACACGCTGTTAGACCTGTTTTTGCGTAACCCCCGGCGTACATTTAGTCGCAGCGAGATTGTCGATCGCTTATGGGATTTGGCAGACCCGCCTCAAGAAGATACGATCAAGTCTTACATCAAAAGTCTGCGTCACAAGCTCAAAACCGCAGGAGCACCGTCTGATTTAATTGAGACAGTTTACGGTCTGGGCTATCGCCTCAAGCCTTTACAGTCGGAAACTTCTCACCCTGAGCCAACTGCGCCAGATTTAGACGAGATGCAACAAGAAATTTTATCGGCAGTAGTCAAGTTTAGGGAAGTTTTTACAGCAGGGTTAAGCGATCGCCTAGCAGTTTTAAAACAAGCAGTAGAAGCTTTAGGTCGTGGGACGCTTAGTGATGAGCTACGACAGGCAGCCGAGCGAGAAGCTCACAAACTAGCAGGCTCATTAGGTAGTTTTGGTTTTACTCAAGCTTCGCAATTAGCTCAAGAGATTGAGACATTATTAGAAGCTAAAAATAGCACAAATACACATTGCCTGCGCCTGTGTCAGCTTTTAGAAAAGTTGGAGGCGCAGACAAAGCAAACTCCAGCCAAGGCAGATTTGAGTAAATTATTTCTCAATTGACCGCGCGGGTCTGAGAGGTCTCCTCCCAGACTAAGTAGCGCGGTCAGCAAAGCTGACCGCTATTTTAATTTTTCCACCAGTTTTCCACTATTAAAACTTAACCTCAAACTATAGCTAGTTCATCAGTTGATGCAATTGAGTAAGTTTGAGGATGGATTTTGACGTTTAATTTTTAATTCATCAAGCCTAATCCAAACTTAAATAAAACAGCAAAAAAGGAAATTTTCATGAATAAATTATTTGGTAGGTCATCTTCTTTAAGCGCCGCCTTGCTAGCTTTTGGTGTATCAGTTGGTGCTGTAAGTCCCATAGCGATTTCTGCATTTGCTATTGCTCAACAGCCTTCTGCTTCTCCTGCTTCTCCGTCCCCCACTCCCAGCGCCGCAACTAATTTTTCTGATGTCGAGTCTAGCTTCTGGGCGCAACCATTTATTCAAGCTTTAGCTGCTAGAAATATCATTACTGGCTTTCCTGATGGTACTTTTAGACCAGAACAGCCAGTGCAGAGGGCTGAATTTGCGGCAATGATTCAAAAAGCTTTTAATCAAAATCCCGTGCGTCAGCTAGAAGGAACTGGATTTAAAGATGTTCCACCAGACTACTGGGCGACTGCGGCGATTGAAGAAGCATACGAAACTGGATTTATGGGAGGCTTACCGGGAGGACTTTTTCAGCCAGGACAGAACGTTTCCAAAGTACAAGCGATCGTTGCCCTAGCAAATGGCTTGAATTTGGCTGCTGATAGTTCTCTCCAAAATGTTATCAGTGGTGCTTATTCAGATGCGGAAGCAGTTCCGGCTTATGCTACGGGTGAAGTAGCCGCAGCAACCCAAGCTAATATTGTCGTCAACTATCCCAATATCAAACAATTAAACCCACAACGAGCGCTGACAAGAGCAGAAGCCGCAGCCCATTTATATCAAGCTTTAGTACGGCTAGGACAAGTACAACCTCTAGCTAACAATGTGGCAGCTAATCAATATATTGTAGGTCGCACCAATAATGTTGGTCAAACCACTGGAAATGCCCAAACTCCTGGTACGACAACTGCAAATAACTTGATTGCAGTAGCAGCATCAAATCAATCTTTTTCTAC
>QQTW01000600.1_pt1 | contig 23029 bp, 12 predicted proteins | sample 1904831 | NCBI WGS metagenome assembly QQTW01 (sample SAMN09435610, study PRJNA476489) | Subsurface metagenome, whole genome shotgun sequencing project. | reverse complement strand
ATTATATATTCCTGAATTCTGAATTCTGTATTCAGTAAAGTAAACAGCAAAAAAAGATATATAAATAATTTTGCGTAGTACCTACTTAGTAAGGAGGATAATTGATCGGTTCTAACAATTACCCCAGCCATTGCGGGTTCTTGGCAGTACTGTCAAACTGGCTCGTTGTTTTAAACAATTCGTATTGACCTTTTGCTGCCGCAGAGCGCGTTCGATTCAGTAGGTCTGCCACCTGTTTCTGGCTCATTGGTGCAAACGTGCGGACTGCCTCTAATGCTTGCTCCAAAATAGCCATACTCTCAAAACCAGTAATAACCGTTGAGGTAGGCAGGTTCATCGCGTAATGGAGGCATTCAATCGGTTTAACCGTATTGCTCTTGAGAATGTATGGGTCGCCCATCGATTTCATTCCTAGTACCCCAATTTGATTTTTGACTAAAATCGGGAGAACTTGCTGCTCAAAGCTTCTGAAATGGGCATCCATCACATTCAGCGGCATCTGCACGGTATCGAAACGAAAATTATTTTGAGCGGCAACATCCAACATCCGCAGATGAACTAATGGGTCTTTATGCCCCGTAAAACCAATGTAGCGAATTTTACCTGCCTTTTGCGCTGCGATTACTGCTTCCATTGAGCCACCTGGAGAGAAGATGCGATCGCCATCTTCCATACGTATAATTTCATGATGTTGCAGCAAATCGATGCGATCGGTTTGCAAGCGTTTGAGCGATTCGTCAATCTGCTTTGTCGCTGCCTCTTTGGTACGACCATCAATCTTCGTCATCAGGAAGACCTTATCGCGGTATCCACCCTGCATCGCTTTACCCATGCGGATTTCGCTGCCTCCGTTGTGGTAATCCCAGGAGTTATCCATGAAATTGATGCCGCGATCGATCGCAGTACGAATCAGCCTAATTCCTTCTTGTTCGTCTTTCGGTCGTCCGATGTGATGTCCCCCTAAGCCAATAACAGAGACTTGCTCTCCAGTACGTCCTAGAGTTCTATACAACATCTCTCCTTTTTTGATTTGGCCTTGATTTGGCTTATTTTGAGCGGATACTGGTTCGAGAAAACCGGACGTAGCTGCCAGTCCTGCTGCAATCAAACCCGATGTCGAAGCAATCCTTAATAAATCTCGCCTGCCGATCTCCACAAAAGTATCCCAAAAATATTTATTACTCTTACAACTTTGCATAGGCTTAGGATATACTGCATCTAACTATTGAGGGATAGGTGACCAGCCCTTTCAATGCTAACATTCGTAGTATTTCGTCCAAAATATATGTTCAATTAACTGCGTAACAATAAGGCTTGCGGAATATCCCTTAAAAAAACCTCTCTATCATCTTTTTGTGTGTGAATAGCAAATAATAAATATCGATTTTCTCTACAAAATTTATATATTCCGGCTATTAATTCAGATTTTATATTTAAATTTTCTTTCGTGTTAGCGACTAGTAAATCCTGAATCCAAATACGTTGGCGATCGCTTAAATGGGGATAAATATGTAAACCAACTATATATTAAAAGATAAGTAGTTTTCCGTGTAATTACGAAACTTCTAGAATTCCAACCAACAATTTCATTAAATCTTCTAAATCATCGGGAATTCGACCAAACAACCTTTAAATCAATACATCAAAAACACAAGCTATTAGTCTATGTCATTAATTTTGACCCTCTCGTGAGGTCCAAATCCCCGACAACTCCTGCGAAGTCGGGGATTTAGCAACCCCTCAAAACTTTTGACATAGACTACTGGTTCGTGTCATAAGTTCTGATGGGTTAAGGAATTAACCACGAAGGACACATAGGCGCTTCGCCTTCCCGTTCACGTTCGCGTAGCGTGTCCCCTTGGGACTCAGTGTGCCCGAAGGGCTTAGGGTAGCGCACAAAGGAGGAGTTTTAGAGAGAGATTACCCATCAAAATTAATGACACAGACCACTACTATGCTCAATATTGGTAGCTCAAATTTTCATTTTGGGGACAATTTTATCAGCCAATCGTTGAAAAGTTAAACACAATCACTGCTCCAACATTAATTATTTGGGATAAACAAGACCTAATAGTTCCTGTAAGTCATGCTAGAAATGCTACCAAAAGTATACCTGACGCACAATTAGAAATTATAACAAGCAATCAATTGTGACTTTGGTTAACCAGCTGCAAGAGGGTACGATTGAGAAAGTGTTGGGCAAGTCGGATTTGGAACTTGGACGTAAAAATATTTTAAATCAGTCAAGATGCAAAAGTCGATCTGGAAGTTGTTGCAACACCCTTTCAAATGGCGCAGTGCTATCAAGTCCCCGCGTTAAAACTAAGGCACCTTGAATTTGCATGACAGCATCTTCAGCCCTTTGACGTGCCTGTGTTTCAGGCAAGCCTGCCTCAGAAAGCACCTGCGCTAAACTATCAATCCAAGCATTTAGTGCCTGACTTACCTGGTTGTGGAATAAATCATCCGACTCGCCAAGACTAAATACTGCCAATAAACAGGCATCTTGCCCACAGTTGTAAAACTGTTTGAGGCTAGAGGTCATCGCCTGTAGACGTTCTAGTGGTTCACCCTCAGCCCGCAGAGGATTGAGAACTGTTTCATTAAACCACTGGCTGACATACTCTAACACCGCCTCTGCCATTCCCTGTTTTCCATTTGGAAAGTGATGGTAAAGGCTTGCCCTACCTAACCCCGTTGCTTTTGAGATGCGGGACAAAGTAGCCCCTTCGTAGCCATACTGACGAAACACGTTAACCAATCGCCGAGACGCTTCAATCTTATCCATAAATCCATAAAATTTTTTTTGTTTAACCTATTGACATCTTACCAAACGTTCGGTACATTTATTCCTATACCGAATGTTTGGTACAAAAAAATCAAAAGAGCTAAAGAATAACTAAGTCAGTTTTAGGCTTTGTTTATTGCCGAGTGGCATTAGTTGTATTGTACCCAGTCATTGTACCGAACGTTCTGTTACATTAATTTTAAATAAGGAGAATTTAGAGATGAAAGCTGCGATTGTAATTCTTTCAGACCCTTCCGCAGGTACAGAAGAAGCGCTGGGACGGTTGTTTAATGCCCTGGCATCTGCCTATGACTTTAAACAAAATGGTGACGATGTTATCCTATTATTCCAAGGTACGGGTACTCGTTGGATTGGAGAGGTAAGTAAAGTAGAGCATCCGGCGCATGATTTATTTGAAGCAATCAAAGACACCGTTGCAGGTGTATCCTGCGGTTGTGCGGATGTTTTCGGTGCAACCGAAGATGCAGTCAAATCCGGTTTTGACCTGATTAAAGATAATGCTGTACCAGGTACAACTGGGTTACCCAGTCTGCGGAATTTGATTACAGACGGTTATCAGATTCTTACGTTTTAGTAAGGGCGAGTTTAGGCGCGACTTTAAGTTCAGTTTTAGGATATCTGTAAGGATTGTGCTTACGGCAATCCAAAATTTTACCCCATATCAAAGGTCGGTAATATCAATGTTAATTGCTAATCCTTTTCACGATGGTGAGCGGTTGGTGCAACAGCGCTTTGGTGAGTCAGAAATTGCCGAACGCAATGGACGCATAATTGCTGACACAATTATTCCAGGTGCCCTGAAGTTTATCGAACAACAACCAATGGTGGTGTTGGGCAGTGTGGATGAGCAGCAAAGTGTTTGGGCTTCGGTTATGTTTGGTTCTCCAGGCTTTATGACCGCAGTAGATCAACGCACTGTTAAGTTTGATTTGAGTATCGCTGCCCCCAACTGGCAAGACCCTTTTTGGACAAATATTGAGGGTAATTCGCAAATTGGCATGTTGGCGATCGAACTTGCAACTCGGCGCCGTCTTCGCATCAATGGTAAAGTGACTCGCCCATCAAAAGAACGATTATATGTGGATGTCGCCGAATCTTACCCAAATTGCCCGAAGTTTATAACTCGGCGCCACATGACTCGAAATCAAGGAACTGTGAGCAGCTTGGAAGAACCACGAACCGGACAAACGTTGGAACCTCAAGAGCAGGCGTTTATTACTAATGCTGACATGTTTTTTGTTGCCAGCACGCATCCCAGTCGTGGTGTTGATGCATCGCACCGGGGTGGTAATCCTGGTTTTATTCGAGTTTTGGATGATAGCACTCTTAGAATTCCCGACTACATCGGCAACAGTATGTTTAATACTTTGGGGAATTTTGTCGAGAATCCCCGTGCGGGTTTAGTTTTTTTAGATTTTGAGCGCGGTCGAAGTTTGCAATTAATCGGGCACCCGGAAATTTTGTGGGAGTTAGATGACTCAACGCATGAAACGGGTGGTACTCAACGTTACTGGAATCTAACAGTCGAAAAGTGGTTGGAAACAAGTTTACCACAATCGTTTGAGTGGGAATTACTTGATTACTCGCCCTACAACCCATTTTAAAGCGACCAAACGTAAAGACGTAATAGTTATCAAAAGAACATTTTAGTACGATTAAAGGAGTCATTGAGTTATGTCTACATATCGCACAGTCAAGGTTGATGGTCTTGATATTTCCTATCGTGAAGCTGGTTCACCTTTATCTCCAACAATTCTTTTGCTTCATGGTTTCCCAACTTCATCGCATATGTTCCGCAATTTAATACCTGCTTTGGCAGGCCAATTCCATTTGGTTGCACCCGACTACCCTGGTTTTGGGAATAGTTCGATGCCAACGGTTGATAAGTTTGAATATACGTTTGATAATTTAGCTTCTGTAATGGAGAAATTTATTGAAACGTTGGGGTTGAAGAAATACAGTTTATATGTAATGGATTACGGGGCGCCTATTGGATACCGAATTGCAGCTAAATATCCTGAAAAGGTTGAAGCACTAATTGTTCAAAATGGCAATGCTTACGAAGAGGGACTGCGTGAGTTTTGGGAACCTCTAAAAGCTTATTGGCAAGACCGCACACCTGAAAATGCAGACAAGTTGAGACAAATACTAACGTTGGATGCAACCAAGTGGCAATATACTCACGGTGTTCGCAATCCAGAAGCTATTAATCCTGACAATTGGAATATTGACCAAGCATTACTTGATAGACCTGGTAATAGTGACATTCAATTAGCTTTATTTTACAGTTACGCTTCTAATATACCGTTATATCCTCAATGGCAAGAGTATTTCCGCAAATATCAACCGCCCACATTAGTGGTTTGGGGTAAAAATGACTACATCTTTCCTGCTGATGGCGCTTATCCTTATCTACAGGATTTGAAGGACATTGAATTTCATTTGCTTAATACAGGGCATTTTGCTCTAGAAGAAGATGGTAAAATTATTAGTCAGCTAATCACCAACTTCATTACCGCTCATGTTACCAAGCATAGCCAGAAATATTTACGTTCTTAATAGGAACAAAGATGAAAATTGTATTTCGAGCTTGTACTAAATCAGATTTGCCGACTGTGCAGCAGTTTGTACTTGCGCTGTACTCAGAAAGTATGGTCGTGCCTAAGAATATGGTACAGCGAACTTTTGAAGAGTTTGAAACGCATCCAGAAAAAGGACGTATCTTAGTTTTTGAAACCGATGGTGGGCTAATTGGGTATACCATCCTCGTATTCTTTTGGAGCAATGAGTTTGGCTCAGATGTGATTGAAATTGATGAGTTATTTGTGCAGGAAGACTATCGCAGTCGTGGAATTAGCACAGCTTTCTTTAGTTGGCTTACGAAAGAATATGAGAGCAAATCCGCCGTTTTCGGACTTCAAACCACCCCTGCGAATGTCCGTGCCGCCACTTTATATCAACGCTTGGGATTTGTGCGGTCTCAAAACAACCATTTCTTGAAATTTGTACGGTAAAAGGTGAATGTAGAGACGTTACATGTAACGGAGCCACTTGCGTGCGGGGGTTCCCCCCGCCATCGCAATGTGGCGTTCTCTACTTAAATCGATTGTTCTACTAGATGGGTGCCTACACGTAAGGCATTAGCGATGATTGTCAGCGTTGGGTTAACTCCAGAATTTGAGGGAAAAAAGCTGCCATCGACGATATAAAGGTTATTGATATCATGGGTGCGGCAGTTGAGATCGAGTACCAAAGTTTTAGAATCGCTTCCAAAACGGCAAGTGCCGCACTGATGTCCGACAGGTTGCACGGGAACGTTACTGCGCGGATAGATGCTAAACGGCATGACGTGCATCGCATTTCGCGGTATTTTGCACCATCCCCATTGGGTAGGGAAAATCTGGTTCACCCCAGTAAAAATCGTTAACGGCGATTGTTTTTTGGAAGTTTGCCCGGTTTGGTTCGACGTGGATTGCTAACAGTGTAATCGCCTCATGTTTCATAAAATTCCGCCCCACTTGGTCGGAACTGTTTGCCAGTCCCCGAATCAATTCTATGCACCTGCGAAATTGGTTTGCTAACTGCTGCTACTGTACTTCATGATTCAGGAAAGTACTGTAAAATAAACTTTTAGCTCAAGATATGCTTCAGAAAGCATTAACCATTTTATGGGATCAAAGGACAGTTATTCGTTCATAATTTAATTTTGTCTTATGTCTTCCTTAGAAATTGGCGTATTGTCAGCGATCGCATCAGGCAATTGAGTTTCTAATAAACGTAGAGGTTGGTATAAATAGAAGCCTACTGTGGCCAACATAGTCAGTATTCCTATAAGAATAAATAATAGGGCAATGCCGTATCCTTTCCCTACACCAATAATCTGTCCAAGGTTTCCGGCTAATAACCCTCCCGGAACAAGTAAAGGTTCAAAGACTCGATCGGCTAAGGGGCCTGCCACAAGACTAGCAAGCGGTAGAGATCCCCAAGTCAGCATACGTCGCAAAGCAAAAACTCGTCCCTGGACAGCAAGCTCAACTTTGCTTTGCCAAATAGCTTGATCGCAACTGTTGACAATGGGGAAGCCGAAGAAGTAGGTAAACGCAGCTGCAAAGAAAACTGGTGCTGCTGGTTTGATTCCAGCCATGACAATAGATAACCCACCCAACAGGGTAAAGCCCAGTACAGCATGAATACGTCGCCGTGAACCACCCCAAAAGCTCATAACGCAACTGCCAAGGAGCATACCACTGCCACCAATTGATAGTACAGTGCCTAAGACAGTAGTGGAAGCAAACGATAGAACTAAGGGTGTAATCAGTACGTTAACAGTTCCTACCAAAAAATTTTTGATAGCAAAAAATATCAATAATGCCAGTAGTCCGGGTCGAGTAGTGATGTATGTCCAGCCATCCACCGCCTCCCCTAGCAGGGATTTGTTTTTCTCTTCATCTGCGATCGTAGTTTTGATTTTCGGGAATCGAACGAGCATCTGCGTGGCGATCGCAAAAACAAACGTCACACTATCCAGCAATATGACACCTTGAAGATTGATTGAGACCACTAGTATTCCTGCTAAGGCTGGTGCAATTAACCGTGATACTGCTTCTGCAAACTGTACCATTCCATTAGCACGCCCTAAGTGCTGTTTAGGAACGAGTAATGTTGTGACAGCAGCATAAGCAGGCCACTGGAAGGCACTGAACATTGAACTGATGGCAACAACAAGGTAAATTTGCCAAACTTGGAGTTTACCCAGCCACAGCAACATTACAATTATCAGACTACCTAAAGCTGCTCCAGCATCACTAAAAACCATCAGCCAGCGTCGATCCCATCTGTCTACTAACACACCGACTAATGGTGCTATTAAAAGACCAGGTAGTAGTGAGAATAAAGAAATAAGTGCATACTGTGTAACTGATCCAGTTCGCTGATAGACCCAAACTCCTAGTGCAAAGCCTGTGAGACTCGAACCCAACAGTGAGACTAGTTGCCCAAGCCAAATGAAAGTAAAAACTCTCATGCTTTGGGCTACAGTATGTTGCTGCATTTAATTCTCCTGAATTAATCTTGATCAAGATAATATCTCAAATGTTCTAAGAGAGTTTGAACGTGAGGTTTGGTTAGCATTGTGTAGTGCGTTCCTGGCACATTTACAATCTCTACTGATTCCGAGGAAAGTTCATCCCATCCCAAGGTTTGGTTTTGAGGTGCTTGATTAAAGTTATTTTCACTGGCTCTAAAAAGAACTATTCGCTGCGGATAAACTTGCGGCACATAATTTAATATGGCTTGGATATTACTCTTGAAAACTTTCAGAAGATTACTAAGTTGCTGATGTTCAATATCTTGATGGAAAATATTAGCTATCTTTGCTTGCTCTAAGAAATATTGCAATTGCTCATCTGGCTTTAATTGCTGAAGTTGTTGCTCAGAAATTGCCAAATTTCTACCAGTCAAACTAGCCATATATTGAGCCAGTTTGAATAGCATTTTGGCATCGTTATACTCACTAATATTTGTCAGCTTGTTTTGAGGAATTGGTGCTAGGCTATCGAACAAAGCTAGTAAATCAACTCGATCGCTCTGCTGATGTAACTGCTGTGCTATTTCAAAAGCGATCGCACCACCCATAGACCAGCCTCCCAAAAGATAAGGGCCTGTTGGTTGAATGGTACGTATGAGTTGAATATAGTGAGCAGCCATGTCTTCGATGCGGTTGTAAGGCTGTTGTTCTCCATCTAACCCCAATGCTTGCAGTCCGTAAATTGGTTGGTCTGGTTGCAGATGACAGGCTAATTCGTAGTAGGAAAGAACATTACCACCAGCCGGATGTAAACAAAAGAAAGGTCTTTTGGAACCGTGAGGTTGAAGAGGTATCAAAGGATTGTGAGTGTTTACATTAGACTGCTGGCGTAAAATACTCGCTAATTTTTCTATTGTGATTCCTTGAAAGAAGATAGACAAAGGCAGGTCTTGGTTTAATTTAGTCCGAATCTGCGCCATTAAACGTATAGCCGCAAGCGAATGACCTCCTAAATCAAAAAAGTTCTCCGTCACACCAACGGGGTGAATATCTAAAATGTCTTCCCAAATTTGGGCGAGTTGAAGTTCTAAACTATCACGGGGAAAAACCAAAGTTTCTGTGAAACGAGAACGTATTTGCTGAGGTGTGGGTAATGCTTGATGGTCTACCTTGCCATTAGGTGTCAATGGTAGTGCTTCTAGAGTGATAAAATTCACGGGAATCATGTACTCAGGTAGTTTTTCGCGCAGGTAACTGGTTATTTGTGGAATCCACTCTGAAGTTAATTTGCTCTGGCTGTGCAAGGGTTTGTTAGCATAGGCATCTAATGGCTGTTGAGGATTAGTGGCGATCCCACCAAATCCCGGAACAAGATTTGTAGAGTTATCTGAGTATCGGCGAAACAGTACATCGTAACTACCATCAATAGCAGCGTTAGCCCAACTGATATCTACTGTATACGGTAAATCCTGGCTCAAAGTCCAAAATTCATCAGGATCAACACCTAATGGTGAAAAATTTGACTGCAAGGCTTGTTTGAGTTCACCAACAGTTTGTATTCCTGAATCTTGTCTCAGTAATTCTACTGCTTTTACAGTTGTTTCTACACGAGCATTGGGTATACTTCGTAGCCCTAGTGTTGCTGGTGCGCTAGACTTTAACAACTGACGTACAGCAGTTACCGTGAGTTTTTCCTCATGCCAATTTAACCACAAACTATCCGCAGTTAAATTTACTTCCGCTTTGATATGAAGAATTACATCGTAGTGAAATTTTGTCAGTTCATTGTGATACCTACCACGTTTAGGAGAAATCTGTACATAACTAATTTCTGGCAGATATTTTTGTAGCGTGATGAAGAAGCCTGGATTGATAATTAATTCCTTCTCAGTAGATAATTGTTCTTGCACTTGTTGGTAAAATTGCGCTGTACTCCATGAAGGCGGAACTCGATTTAACTGCACCCAAGTGTGAAAAGTTTCTAGAAGTGGCAGACTGCGTACACCACCCAGAAAAATATATCCTCCTGGCTGTACAACTTTTACAGCACTCTGTAAAACATCGACAAAATATTCAATGCTAGGAAAATGCTGCACGACTTCACTCAAAATAATGGTGTCAAACTGTTCAGTTGCTATGTCTTGAAAATTGTGCGCTGCTCTATGCAAAAATGAAACTTTTGAGAGAATATCTGGTTGACGAATTGCCAATTGCTGCTGAGTGTAACGCAAAGCTACATCTGAGATATCTGTACCGCAGTAATGCGTGCAGTGAGGAGCTACCCGCAACAAAATCACACCAGTACCACAGCCAATCTCTAATACCCGTTTGGGTTGGACAACTGAGAGGATACGTTGGGCGGTGCTGTCTGCATACTCAATGACTTCTGCTTCTGGTAGAGGCTGATTAGTATCACTGCCTATCCAGGATCTAAAGCTAATTGTAGAGTCTAGCTGAGAAAAGCTATGATTCTGACTATAGATTTCGTCATAAACTGTTTGATAATTGGCAATGTGCTGCTGTTCTAGAACTGTTGCTTGGGAGTTAAGGTGTTGGGATGATAATACTATATATGCGACTAAACGAGGGTCGCCTTGTATCTCCCTAGATACTACCGCCACTTCTCGAATCGCTGGGTGTTCTTCTAGTACCGCTTCAATCTCGCCGAGTTCGATACGAAAACCGCGAATTTTGACTTGGCGATCGCTTCGACCTAAAAATTCAATGTTACCGTCAGGGCGATAACGAGCTAAATCTCCTGTTTTGTACAAACGTGCGCCTGGTTCATCGCTAAAGAAATTGGGAATAAATTTCTCTGCTGTTAGCTGAGGTTTACCCAGATAACCTCTAGCGATTCCGTCACCACCAATGTACAGTTCACCAGTCACACCCACAGGAACAAGTTTCCCATCAGAATTAAGGATATAAATTTGTGTATTAGGAATAGGACGACCAATAGGTATACTAATTCCTGTTTCTGGCCAAGAGCAATTGTAGACGCTACTCCATACTGTTGCTTCTGTTGGGCCATATTCATTATATAAAGATGTTGTTTTAAGCAATTCAAAGTGAGATTGAACTAATTTTTTCGGGCAAGGTTCCCCCGCTACAATCACTGTATATAGTGAAGTTAGTTGTTCAATTTCCGCTTGTTCTAATATGAGGGCATATAGAGAAGGAAGGCAAAGTAAATGAGAAATCTGATATTGAGATATTAACTCAACCAACTTTCGCACTTCTTTTTCTTCACCGACTTGGGGAAGGTAAAGAGTTCCTCCACAACATAAAGTCCAGAATATTCCGGCAACTGAACTATCAAAAGCAAAGGAAGAAAGTAAGAGGAAATTCACATTAGATTCGGGATAATAATTCATCCTTGCTATGGTGGAGTGAATTAAATTTTTGTGAGTTATTTCTACACCTTTGGGAATGCCTGTAGAACCAGAAGTATAGATGATATATGCCAAGTTGTCTGATGTGATTTCACATTCAGGATGAGTATTACTGTATTGTGCAATTGCCTCCCAGTTAGTATCTATGCTGATGATTTTTATATTGTGTTGGGTAAATTTTGGCAGTAAATGTTTTTGCGTTAATAATACTGCTACTTTAGCATCTTGCACCATGAAATCTAATCGCTGTTGTGGATAACTCGGATCGAGCGGGACATAAGCTCCACCAGCTTTGAGGATGCCTAAAATACCGACTAGCATTTGCGGCGAACGCTCTACGCAAATTCCCACCAAAGTTTCAGGAACTACGCCCAAACTTTGCAAGAAATTGCCTAATTGGTTAGCACTACGATTAAGCTGTGCATATGTTAATTGTTGATGTTCACTGGCGACAGCTAGATTGTCTGGTATTCTTGCTACTTGTTGGGCAAATAGTTGATGAATGCAATTGTATTTGGGGTAATTAATTTTTTCTCCAGTAGATATGGCTAATAATTGTTGTTTCTCATCTTCATTAACTGTCTGATTAGCAACTTCAGTTAGTTGATAATTTGCTGTTGCTTTTTTTGCCATAACAGCCAATATTTGTGCATAATTTTTACCTATTTCTTCTATTTCTTGGTCAAGAAACTCAAAGGTATTACACATTAAAAATAATTGTAGTTGAGATGAAAAAACATCAAAACTAAATTCAGCAGATAGGGCAAAATCTGTCATCGCAAATCCCTGCGTGTCTATTATCTGTAAACCACTGAGTTGTTGCAGACGTTCGTAGACATGAAAGCGTGTGAAGTTTACCGATGTTTCTGCTAAACGCTGATTCCCTAAATTGATTTGCATCTGAGCTAATGGATACAATCTGTGGGGTAATAACTCTTTCTCAGCCGCAAAAGTTTGTTGTACTAAGTCTATCCAAGTACCCTCTGAAAGTTTCATCCGCAGTGGTAAGGGAGTGAGAAAAAGTCCTAAACTCCAATCACCATCGGTTGTTTCTGGGCGGCCATGAGATGCCATAATTGTCACCACATCTGATTGACCACTCAACTGACTAATTACATATACATGTGCAGCGACTAATACACTCTTGAGGGAAACTTTAGCTATTTGCGCGAGTTGTTGCAATCCAGTTGCAGTGTCATCACTGATGGGAACGGGTAATGCACAAATGGCTGAGGTTTGGACAGACTGAGGCTGAGACCAACGAGGTATCCTAGTCATCATGCAGCCCTGGAGCTTTTGATTCCAGTAGTCTTGAGATTCCTGTGACTGGAGTGCTGTTTGTTGTAAAGCGACAAAATCTCGAAAAGCGATGCTAGGTGCTAATTTAACAGTAGGGTTTTCTCCTTGTAACAAACTAAAGTAGTTCTCAAATAACTCCGTTAGCATTGTAGCGACACTCCAGCCATCGAGAATCGCATGATGTTCGCTAAAGTTAAACTGAAAGGTTTGGCTGCTGCGGTGGTAGATATGAAAGCGTAATAGTGGTGCAGATGTCCAATCAAATCTATGGCGTTTTTGGGCTTCTAACTGAGCATTTAATATCTCTTCTTGTTCAATAGTCGAGAGGTGAGATAAATCTTCTACTTGCAAAGCGACAGTAACATTTTTATGCACCAACTGTAACGGTTGACTAAAGTTACTCAAATCAAACGAAGTCCGCAAGACCGGATGGCGATTAATCAATTGCTGTGCGGCTGTCTGAAAATGTTGCGGTGCAAAAGGAGCTTGTATGTGTAAACTCGCAACATTATGATAAATAGGTGTATCCGTATCATACTCATTATGAAAGAGCATCCCCATCTGAAGCATAGTTAAGGGATAGGCATCTTCTATATCTTCTGGTAATTGCGAGCGCTCTTGTTCACTAATTAAGCTAAATGCTGAAACTGATTGTGCAGTAGCATTGGAATTTTCTGCTGTAACTAAATCTGCAATCAGTTCGTGAATTGTCTGATGTTGAAACATCTGTTGTAAGGAGAAATACAACCCACGTTCTTGCGCCAGAGAACGCACTTGAATACTACGAATCGAATCTCCCCCCAAAGCAAAAAAGTTATCATAAATGCCGATTTCTGCAAAACCCAGCACTTGTGACCAAATTTGGGCTAATATCTTTTCTGCGGGAGTGCGGGGGGCGACAAAAGCAACGTCTAATTCTGGTCTGCTGGTGCTTGGTTCTGGCAATGCTTGATGGTCTAGTTTACCATTGCCTGTTAAAGGTAAAGTTTCCACAACCACAAACACCGATGGCAGCATATAATCAGGCAGTTGCTTTTTTAGGAAGTTTCGCAGTTGGCTGGTTGTAGCAGTCTGCTGATGGCGGAAAACCACATAAGCAACTAGATATTTCTCTCCAGATGAGGTTTCCTTCGCCAGTACCACCGTTTCCTGGACGGCTGGGTGTTGAGTTAATATCCCTGCAATTTCTCCTAATTCAATGCGAAAGCCGCGAATCTTCACCTGATGGTCGATGCGTCCCAAGTATTCAATATCACCATTGGGTAAGTAACGAGCTAAATCACCAGACTTATAAAGCCTTGCATCTGGCTGATTGCTAAAAGGATGAGGTATAAATTTTTCGGCGGCTAAATCCGGGCGGTTCAGATAACCTTTGGCTAAACCTGCACCACCAATGTACATCTCACCGGAAACGCTAATAGGTACAAGTTGCTGATATTGGTCTAATATGTAAACTTGCAAATCGGCGATGGGACGACCGATAACACTCCCTGAGTTAACTTGTAAGTCTGCCATTGTGATGGGACGATAGGTGACATGGACAGTTGTTTCTGTGATGCCATACATATTTACCAACTGGGGATACTGATCGCCATGTCGCTGAAACCAAGGTTGCAAGCTGGGGATTTCTAAGGCTTCTCCACCGAAAATCACCAAACGCAAGGCTAATTCATGACTGGTATTTAAAGACTCTTCGGCTTGTATTAATTGGCGGAAGGCTGAGGGAGTTTGGTTGAGTACCGTTACCTTTTGTTTACACAACAAATGATAAAAAGCTTCCGGCGTTCTACTCAGCCAATAAGGTACTATGACTAACTTTCCACCATGCAACAAAGCCCCCCAAAGTTCCCACACTGAGAAGTCAAAAGCAATGGAATGAAATAGCGTCCACACATCCTGTTGATTAAACTCAAACCAGGGCTGTACAGCCTCAAATAGACGTGTGACATTTTGATGAGGGACTAAAACACCTTTGGGTTGACCAGTAGAACCGGAGGTGTAAATAATATAAGCTAAGTTATCAACGGTAGCAGTACAGGCAGGATTAGCTTGATTTTCCTGAGCAATGATTTGCCAATCTCTATCCAGGGAAACGACCGGAACCTCATGAGACGGTAAAACTTCCAATAATTGCTGCTGGGTAAGCAAAACTTCTACTTGAGCATCTTGGATAATAAAAGCGAGGCGTTCTTGGGGATAGGTGGGGTCAAGGGGTACATAAGCTGCGCCTGCTTTGAGGATACTGAGAACACCTACTATCATCCACAAGGAACGCTCGACACAGATACCCACCTTCACCCCTGGTTTGACATCAAGTGAACGCAGGTAATGTGCTAGTTGATTTGCTTGTTGATTGAGAGCTTGGTAAGTTAGATGTTGCTCCTCAAAAACAACTGCTATAGCTTCTGGTGCCTGTCGTGCAGATTGTTCAAATAGTTGATGAATGCAATAATGCTGCGGATAGCTAATTTCTGGGTGATTCCACTCATATAAAAGCTGATGTTGTTCAGATGCACTTAAGAGAGGTAAACTAGCAAGACGCTGGTCAGGATTAACAGCAATACCGTCAACTAAAGTCTGAAAATGTCTGACCATTTGCGTAATTGTCGCCGCATCAAATAAGTCTGTACTGTACTCCAGCCAACCATTTAGACCTTGTGAGGTTTCCGATAGTATCAAGGTTAAATCAAACTTGGCGATCGCAGTATTAATCTCTAGCAAACTCAACTTTAAGCCGCCCAATTCCCCAACAGACCTAGACCGATTTTCCAGCGCAAACATCACTTGTATCAGTGGATTTCTGCTTAAATCCCTCTCTGGCTGTAGTTCTGCGGCTAATTGCTCGAAGGGAATATCTTGCTGTGCATAGGCCTCTGATGCTTGTTGATGTACCCTAGCGATTAGTTCCCGAAAACTGGGATTACCCGACAAATCAGTACGCAGCACCAAAGTATTGACAAAAAAGCCAATTAACCCTTCAGTTTCAGCCCGGTTACGGTTAGCAATGGGAGAACCCAGCAGTATGTCTTTCTGCCCTGTGTAGCGATAAAGCAAAGTTTTGAACGCCGCCAACAGGGTAACGAACAAAGTAGTTCCCTCTGTTTGACTCAGAGTCTTGAAGGCTGCTGTCACCTCAGCAGATAGGGAAAAAGATTGCGTAGCACCCCTGAAAGTCTGAATTGCTGGGCGAGGACGGTCAGTAGGTAGTTCTAGTACAGGTGGGTGATTTCCTAGCTTTTCTCGCCAAAATGCTAATTGATTAGCTAAAACCTCTCCCTGCAAGTATTGACGTTGCCAAAGTGCGAAATCTGCATACTGAATAAGTAATTCTGCTAGGGGAGAAGGTTGACCACCGCAAAATGCTTCATACAGCACCATTACTTCCCGAATCAAAATATCTATTGACCAGCCATCAGCAACGATATGATGAATGGTCAATAATAGTACATATTCAGTTACATCTAACTGTAATAAAGTTGTTCTTAGCAGTGGCGTTTGAGTCAAATCAAAAGGACGCTGTGCTTCTTCTGTCGTTAGTCGGATAACTTCAGCTTGACGTTGCCCATCAGGTAAATCCTGTAAATTGACTACAGGTAAGGGTATGCTGACAGTCGGATTAATTATCTGGATTGGTTTACCATTGACAGTAACAAAACTGGTGTGTAAAATTTCATGTCGTCGCGCAATTTCATTAAATGTTTGTGCCAATGCCGCAATATTCAAACTTCCCTGAATATGTATAGCAGCAGGCATATTATAAACAGAACTATCAGGGTTTAACTGATGCAGAAACCACAGTCTCTGCTGGGCAAAAGAAAGCTGACAAGGGCTTTGTTCTGTTCTTTTAGGAATGGTTTTCTGTTTTGGTTTACCTGTTCCTTTTTCCTTAAGTAAAAGCTGTAAAAGTTCGTACTGCTCTGGTGAAATATCGCCGACTTTTTCAGAAAAATTACTCATAATTAAATTAATATTTATAAATTTGATTTTGTAATTAAAACATTATCTGATACAGGAGTAATCGATTGATAATCTCGACTAACAATAAACTCTGGCCTTTTATTCGGAATACTGACAGGGATATTTTCAACACTGTTATAAGTAATAATTACAACACTCCGAGAAAAAGGAGATATATTACTTGGTGAGGCATGAACAATATTACTATCAAAAAATAACGCCGAACCAGCTAATGCTTTGATATCCGAAATTCCATATTTATTAACTAAATTAGCAACAGTATGACGATTTAAAGAGTAAGTTAAATTATTAGAAAAATTTGCTGACCATTGGGTTTTATTCTGCTCCTTAGTATTTGTAGTATTTTGGAGAACAACATCAATCATTCCTTCTTGATGTGAACCAGGAATAAAAAATAGCGGCCCGTTAAATTCATTCATATCATCCAGAAAAATAATAACATTCGTCACTCTACTAGTTGGCATTCCATCTTCTTTCCGCCAAAAAATATAATCTTGATGCCATTGCCAAACATCACCACTAAACGCCGCCTTAATATTAATTTTGAATTGATAGACATAAACCTGACTATTTAAAATTTGCATTGCAGGCTCAACCAAACGAGAAATTTGTGAGAGATTCTGAAAAACTTGACTATTAGTATGAGAGCCGTGAATAGAGCGAATAGTTGTTTTATCATTCTCTAAAACTGTGTGAGCAGTATTTCCCGCCAATATATTAGCCTGTTCAGTTTTCATTCTTTCCACTTCTAAAGCAGAAAAATAATCTGGTAATAAGATAAAACCCTTCTCTTGGTATTCCTGCAATTGCGCTTGTGTCAAAATCATAGTCATTTCCTCAACATATTCATCCTCAGTCAAACACTTTGCGTGGCTCTGCGCGTACTTCGCGTTTAATATTACTTATCAAGCATCTTCTTCACCTCCTCCGGCGAAAACTGTTGAATTTCCATCAATATTTGAGCAATATTTTCCACAACATCATCTCCACCTAATTGCTGTGTAATCACCTCTAATAACCCTGCAACTGTGGGTGTCTGAAAAAGTTGAGACAGCGATAACTCTACCTGAAAAATTTTGTTCAGTTTAAAGAAAACTTGAGTAGCTAACAGCGAGTGTCCACCCAATGCAAAGAAATTATCATAGATACCGATTTGATTAACACCAAGTGTTTGTTTCCAGATATTTGCAATCACCTTCTCAGCCGCAGTGCGTGGTGCTATAAAGTTAGCCTTGAAGAGATAATCATCTAAATTGATATTCAGTAATGCTTGACGATCTATTTTTCCATTTGGTGTTAAAGGTAGTGATTTTAGGAAAATAAAAGCCGATGGAATCATGTACTCCGGTAGCTTTTGTTGTAAGAAGCTATGAAAATTACTTGTGGCTTCCTGGAGTGTTTGATTAGATACAATATAAGCAATCAAACGCTGCTGATTTGTGGTATCTGCTTGAGCCAAAACAACTGCTTTATTTACATCAGGATGCTGATTTAATACAGCTTCAATTTCTCCCAATTCAATCCGAAAACCTCTAACTTTAACTTGGTGGTCGATGCGTCCTAGATATTCAATATTCCCATTTAATAAATAGCGTGCTAAATCTCCAGTTTTATAGAGACGGCTACCAGTTTCTTTAGCAAATGGGTCAGGAATAAATCTCTCATTGGTTAAATCTGGTCGGTTCAAATAACCTCGTGCTAAAGAAACTCCCCCAATATAAAGTTCACCAATAACGCCAATAGGAACTGGATTTAGGTGTGAATCTAGGATGTGAATTTGCGTGTTCGCAATAGGAGTACCAATAGGTGGATGATATGACCATTCATCAGGATTTTGACTCAATTTTAAGGCAGTTACTACATGAGTTTCTGAAGGGCCATAATGATTATACAGCGAACAATATTTTAAAGCTTTAAAAAAGTTGATTATAGGTTTAGTGATTTGTAATTGCTCACCTGTGGTTGTGACTTCTTGCAAGTCTTGGAACATTTTAATATGCAAGGGATCAACATCAAATTCACCAACAAACTCAGCTAATTGTTGTAAGACAACAACTGGGAGAATTATTTTTTCAATGGACTGTGCAGAAATATATTTGCCTAATTTAATAACATCAACTCTTAATTCGTCAAATGCAATAAATAGTGTTCCAGCACTGAGCCAAGTGGCAAATATTTCATGAAAACTAGCATCAAAGCTCAAGGAAGCAAATTGAAGGGTACGAACCCCAGTTAATAAAGTTGAATTATGCCATTGTAGAAGATTGATTAAAGGACGGTGAGCTAAACTTATACCTTTAGGTTTACCAGTTGAGCCAGAGGTGTAGATTATATATGCTAAGTTATCTGCTATTACTTGATTAGCTAGATTTTCTGAATTTTGAGATTTGATAATTTCCCTATCTTTATCTAAGCAAATAATATGCAGTGCATCTTGAGTAATACCCTCAACTAACTTTTTGTGCGTCAGTAGCACAGATATTTGGGTATCTGCTAACATAAACGCTAGTCGTTCTTGTGGATAGGTGGGATCTAATGGTACGTAAGCACCTCCAGCTTTGAGAATGGCTAATAAACCTACCACCATGTCTAAAGAACGTTCTAAGTAAATACCTACAGGTACATCTACTGTTACTCCCAAAGCTTGGAGATAATGCGCTAGTTGATTCGCTTGAGAGTTCAATTCTCGGTAGGTAAGTTGCTGGTCTTGAAATACTACTGCAATTTTGTCTGGTGTTTGTTCTACCTGGACTGCAAATAAGTGATGAATGCACTTATCTTGGGAATATTCAGTTTGAGTATTATTCCAGTTTGTGAGTAGTTGTTTTTCAATGGGGCTTAAAATTGGTAATTCACTAATTGCTATATTTGATTGATGAATAATGTTAGTTAATAATGTTTGAAACTGACCCGTCAATATTGCAATGCTATCTGCTGACAATAAGGTGGAGTTATAGTAAAATTCTGTAGTAATCGTATCTACTTGCTCAAGACAAGAAAGTTTAATTTTAAATGGTTCAAAGCAAACATATTTTTGAGCTATTGTCAATAAAAGTTTGTTATTAAGATAATCAGGTTGTAGCTGTTCAAATTCAAAGCAAAATAGTGGCGATCGCTCCTCAATATTCTCTAATTCTGGAAATATTTGCTCCCAGGTAAAGTAATCTTGTCTAACATGAACCTCAGTAGTTGATTGGGCGATCGCTTGCAAAGCTTGGTAAAAGTTATAGTCATTTTCTAAATGAAAATGAATTGGTAAGTATTTCGCAAATAAACCAAATGCTGCTTGCAAACTTTCATGGGAGCGACCATCAAAAAGAACTGCGATCGCAATATCTACTTGTTGGGTAAGACGAGACAGTAAAATCGCAAAACAAGTTAATAAAAATTCAGAGGTTGAAGTTTTGTATTCTTGTACAAAAGCTTTGATTTGCGCTACTATATCAGGACAAAGTTGGATAGCGAAAGATTGCGGTTGAAACTCTGATTTAACAGCAGCTTGATTTTCTAAAGGCAGCTTGAAACTTAGAAACTTATCAATTTTATGTTCTTGCCAATATTCTCTGCCTATATCTGTTTCTGCTATAATTTCATTCTGCCAAGCCGAAAATTGGGCATATTGTATAGGTGATTTACTTACATCATGATGTGCAGTTTGAGAGTAAAAATTGCTAATTTCTTGCACTAAGTTATTCAGAGTTTTGCTATCAGCACAAAGGGCAGGAAGTGTTAAAATTAATGTATGTTGCTGTGGCGAGAGAGATAGGAGATAGCAACGCATCACAGTCTCAGACTGCAAATTAAAATAAGAGTATTTTTCTGCCTCAAATAATTCTGTAATTTTATCCTGCTGCTGTTCCCAGGCTAAACTTGTCAAATCAATTTCTTGCCAGTATATATGAGAGCGATCGCATATACATTGAATAGGGAATTTAAAGTTGGGTATTCTGTGAAACTTTGTGCGAAGAATTTCATGTTTATTAATCAATTTCTCGAAAGCTGCTTTGAGAATTGCTACATCAAGTTTTCCTGTTATGGAAATAGCCAGTTGAACTTGGTAAGCTGAGTTATTTTGTTGCAATAGCCAAAGGCATTTCTGTTGGGGTGAAAGTTCAAATCCTTCAATAATATTTAGCATATAACAATCCGATTTAATTTCTGAACTTACTCGTGAGGCTAGGCAACAGGGAACGGGGAACAGAGAACAAAAATTGTACTGAGTTTTTTCATAAATCAAATAAGAGTCATCTATTAATTCTGTACAGTTAAAATCTAGTATTCGCCAAAATTACGAATTACGAATTAGTAATTACTATTAAGGCTTACATCCAAAAGTCAAAAAACCTGTAATGGCGCAAAAAAAATGCCCAGCCTGATTTGCTGCTTCCAAATTAGTAATCCAATTAGCGGCTTCTTCTATTGAGATTAAACCTACTTGCTGGGCTTTCATCGCCGCATTGATTACTCCCAAATGCTTATCTGCTAAGACGCAGTCAGTCAAAATTAAAGTATAGGTATCAACATTGATTTTGTGTAACCCAACTTCTTGAAAAAGCCCAGGTAATTGTCGTCCTATCCAGCCGTTAACGCAACTATCACAATGAAAGTTTAATATCTTGCGAGTTAAAGCAAAATCGCCTGTATCAATGACCAAAGTTTCCCAATCAGGTTCAGAAACAACAACTCGTCCACCACAACGAGTGACGCGCACTATTTCCGCTAAAGCTTGGCGGGGATTTAGCAAATGTTGGAAAGTGCGATCGCTACGACAAGCATCAAATGTACAATCGGCAAAGTCTAGCTTTTCCGCATCGCCTACATAATATGTAACAGGTAAACCCAAGTTTGCGGATCGACTTTGGGCTTCTTTCACCATTGTCTCACTGCGATCAACTCCCACCACTTGGCCAGAATTTCCGACTTTGAAAGCAAGCGATCGCACATTATCACCTATTCCACAGCCTACATCAAGAATGCGATCGCCTGCTTGTATTTCTAAACACGTAAATGTTTGTTGTTTGTACGTCTGAATAGAATTTAAGCTACTGATTGCATCTAAATAAGATACAAAATCTTGCGGATTTGCAGTATCATCAACTTTACTAAAACCAGCCATATTTTGCTTTTCCATATAGTTATAACTTACGCGAAATTTCTCTCAAACTCTTATTTCTCTGTGGACTCTGCGCCTCTGTGGTTCGTTCTTGTAAACGCCTCTCCCATAGCCACCAAAATTTTGCGTTTACCCACAAATGGATTGCGACCATGCGCCACTAACATATTGTCCAGTAATAATACATCTCCTTGCTGCCAAGGAAACTTTACAGATACTCGCTGATAAACTTCCCGAATTTCATCTAATACTGAAGTCTCGATAGAAGAACCATCACCATAATAAGTATTACGGGGGATATCTGACTCTTGAAATAGTTGTAACAATGCTTCACGTACCTCTAATTCTAAATTTGAAATATGGAATAAATGTGCCTGATTAAACCACACCATTTCTTGAGTTTTAGGATGTATTGCCACACTCGGACGTATCTGACAAGTTCTGAGGTGATTTTCATCTATCCATTCAAATTCCATCGGGGCTTGACGACAATAATCTTCAACCACAGATTTATCATTAGTCTGAAATGCTTCTTGCCAAGAAAGGTCTACACCGTTGCCATAATTACGGACATACATTACTTGTTTTTCGATAAATTTCTCTTTAATTTTCGGATTAATTTTTGCTAAAAACTGCCGACAATCTGCAATAGGAGTTTCACCGCCATATACTGCTGTTTCTGCACAGTAAAAGCAAATTTTCAGTGGCCAAGTATAAGCGTAGGAAAACTCATTATGCAAAGCAATATGTTCATGGGCAGGATATTCAGTTGATGTGTAAATATTTTCACCTAAATCTGTTCGCGGCGTTGAACGTTCACGGTATTCTAGTAATTCTGGAGAAATCACTTTCATGAACTTTTCAAATACCGATGTTGAGTTAATCACAAAATTCCTAAATAAAATTGCTCCATGCTTTAAAAGCTTTTGTTCAATAAAATCTAAATTATTCTGACTCCATGCAACTAAATCCAGATTGTCTCCCACTGGTTGAATAACTACAGGTATTGTCTGATCTGCGAGCAAATAATTTATTTTTACCAAACTACCAAAAGATAACCTGAAAGTCTGTGGTTTGATAGTGGCTAATTTTTGGAAATTATTTGTTTGACGTTCTTGCAGCTCTTGATTATTTTGATTTTTTTCATTAGCCTGAATTTTATCTATTAATTCATTTAATTTTAAAATTGGTTCATTCACCATATTTACTAACAGGTAGCGTAAATTTTCTAATATCCTATTAATTTTGTTTTGATTAAAGCAACGAGCATCATAACTAGCTTTTAAATATAACTCTACACCTGGAATTACATTGATAGTCAGTGGATAATTGGTTGAGTCTTCCGTATGAATTTTGCTAATTGTGAGACTGCCAACTTTTGCCTGTAAAACATCTAAAAAAGTATTTTGAAA
>QQTW01000599.1_pt1 | contig 23034 bp, 21 predicted proteins | sample 1904831 | NCBI WGS metagenome assembly QQTW01 (sample SAMN09435610, study PRJNA476489) | Subsurface metagenome, whole genome shotgun sequencing project. | reverse complement strand
CCCGCCCCGAACCGACCCTACGGCCAGTCCACACCGGGGCTACGTCCTGATAACCTGTTAGGCTATGATTGGGAGCGGATATCTCGCACTGTGCGAGGCTGACCACGCAGTTCCGGGTTGTAGGTGTGCTATATGCATGCAGCTTCTAGTGGAACCAGAAAGAGATAAACCATAGGGCCGCAAGGCTCTCACCCTAGGACGGAAAGCTCACCCTGTCAGCCTACTAAAGGCATTGTAGCCTTTTGCGACAAGGCTTCGAGGCGCATTTGGCTTCTTGCCAACATGAATATGCTATTTGTGCTGCAGTCCCGCTAATCATGCTCTACTGGTGTTGTCTAACTTCTTCCCTTGTAAAGGCCTGAGTTTTTAACGTATGAAGCAACAGGAATGGCAGAGCTTTCAGAGTTTCCTGAACTCGAACTTCTATGGGTCGAAGCCAATTCTGACGCATTGGTTTGCTGTCAGTGTCTGTTGAAGATTGGCTCAGCTGCCCTTATGCGGACCTTTCGCCTCCATCGTCTAATGCGAAAGGATGATCAGTTGGGATATACAAGGATTATCAGAGCCTCTTCAAACAACGATATCATCATACACGATTGGCACTTACCATGCTTATTGCAAAGTGGCATCCGGTACTATGCCATTTCTCACGTTTGGGATTCTGATATATCTCGCATTCAATGCCTTGGCAGACAGACACCACAGCCTCTTAAGGTTCGTCGTCTAGCAGTCCAGATTCCACTGTTTATATACCACGGTCTCCTAAAAAGTGGAGAGATTTCAGAGTCGGATGAGGTTTGGCATGACTACATCAGCGTGCCGCAGTGGTCAAACAACATCAAGGACAGAATTTTACTGGCCATCCCCGACATCTTTCAATCTGCGCATGTAACGTGCATTCATTTTGATGATCTTCGGAAAGATACCGTCCGGATGCTCTACGAAGGCCAGACAAGCGATGAGCGCGTAAAAGCTATCACCGAAATCTGCAATCTCAAGTGGTTCTCGCGCGTGTGGACCGCTATGGAGTATGTTCGGAGCCGCCGGGTGATTTCCATCAACCAAGATGCCAAGGTGTGCTCTCAGAGTGGGGACCCGCTCTTTTTGAATCATATGCTCGAAGTTTGGTTCGATGAACTTCCGAAGCACGGGTCGGTGCACCATCTCGAAGCTCGAGCAGAAATAGGCGAGAAGCTTGTGCCGTGGAACTTAGGGCCATTTCGCGACATGGGCGTGCCATCCGTGTTTGGACAGGCATTCGTGCTGCTCTCGAAGCGCAGGTGCAGGAGCAACCATGACTTCCTACACGCCTTGCTCGGCCTGGTGGAACCAACTTCAGAACGACTGCTGGAGCATGATTTTAAGCGCGAGTACGAGCGTATTGCGCGGCAGTGCCTCAACGTTGGTGATTACAGCCCCTTGCTGATCACGCCCCGACTTAAGGCGCATATTGAGCAGTGGGACACCATTCAGGGGTTCAATGATGTGGCCATTTGGCCTCTCGGAGCGGGAAGGCAGCCAGCCCATTTGCATCATGACTTTTCCTTCGAGGATGGCGACTTGGAGAACGGAGACCCTATGCCCAAGCTGCAGAAGCTCGGTGTAATCTCCCAGGTTCACGAACAGTTCGAAGACGACATTTTGGCCCAGTTCGCCCACGATGCATCCATTGTCCTAAGGGTTTCGGGTCCGGATCTGGATTCCTTTATTGACACGCTTGCAGGGAGGCTCTATGGTATTGGGGATATTGGATTGGTCAAGCAAAGATTAGGTATAGATGGCAAGAGGAATAAGCTAGCAGCTATCCTTCAAGGAAGGCACGACAAGAGGTCGGAAGACAGCTGGCCGATTGATGGGCCGGACGGTGCCCGGTGGATTGCGGAAGCTCTTTCTCTTATAGGTGACGGGGGCAGCGAAGGGAAAGCCGAAAGCCAAATTGCGTATCTTGATGCGCATGGAGGCACAATACATACAGCATATGCCGGCGGCAACTGTCTCCTCTCCGTGTTTTGCACGACATGTCACCGAAACTTTATATTTCGGGCGGGCCTATTCAGTCCGCCAGGCACTGTCAGAGGGGCTATTGCATACCGCATTCCAGGACTCAAATATCAAATGTCGCATACGAACGGGATGGGCATTGTTATTAAAGATGATGGTGTTGTGGGTCGAATGGCATGGGCCACTCCCGCATGCAAGTGCTTGGAAGTTGAGAAGGTGAAAATCAAATTACCGGTCTTACCAGAACCAAGGCCAAGGCCTTATAACACTGGCTTTGTAGGAGCTCCCTCTGAAACGGAAGATCATGTGTGAGATGGCTCAGATTGGAGAACCTTGTTTATCTTATTCTAATTATCTAGGGTCTATGTAGGGGATTTTATATAGATGATCTGCCCGACGTATGTTATTATGCGTCCTGTAAGGATGATAGCAGTTAATAACCATCTTATAGGGCATGTAGCTTAAGATACCCCCAGCTCCGATGACGCCTGGGGGAATCTACATATGCCGAAGACCATCGGCGACCGCAGGTACTCGACAATGTGTCTGGCGACGCCCGGCAGGTTGGTCGTTGTCTCTGTATGCTGTTAACTCCGTACGCAGAGAATCATGAAGTTGAGCGGCTTGTTGAAAATAGCAGTCCTTCGACGTAGTCTTGGCGTAGTCATCGCGTCGATATCACACCACCAGCTAGTCTGCCGGTGGGAGTAAGCCTCAGCCCATGCTCGCGCAAGTCATTACCCCTATCGCGCGACGCCTCTCGCGCTGGAATAGAAAGGTAAACGATAAGGGTGTGGCATACCCCGTCGTGCCCGTCTGTACCATAAATTGAAGCGATGTACATGTACATTAGACTTAAATAACGCGCTTTGAAGACGCTGGAATTTAAATTGCCCAATCTGGCGCGCTAAAAATGTAAGAGCAAACACCTCACATAGTGGAGGTCCTAACCTCAAGATTCTGTAGCTTTTGATTCAGGATCGATCGAAATATATGCAAGGGCAGCGATATTCGCACCCTCTAACTAGATACTCGCACCCCCTTCAGTTAGATATTCGCACCCCCCTCCTAAAGCAGCAGGCGGTGTTAGAACTGCCGGTCTATCTAAGGTATCATTCTAACATCGTGATAGCATCGCAGTAGTTAATTGAGCAAAACGACCCTACATTATTAACTATCTAAGCTTTACCCTAAGCATCATAGATCTTCTAGAACCTCTACTAAGGAAGCTTTAAACTCGCTGACGACCCCACTAGCCACCTCGCTGGCTTCCATGCTGGCTCCTCCTACCATCTCATATCGAGCCTGCATATTGAACCTGCGTATCCAGCCTGCGTATCCAGCCTGCGTATCCAGCCCGCGTATCCAGCCTGCGAGCGTTGCAGCCTGCGAGCGTTGCAGCCTGCGAGCGTTGCAGCCTACGTTTCGAGCCTGCGTTTCGAGCCTGCGTGCATTCGAATCGATCAGCATTCATTCGAATAAACTTCGAATTAACCTACGTATCTAGTCTGCACCTACCGCGGCCTCGAACCGCAGCTGGTGGTTTAGCTAAAGAAGGAGTTAGCTAGCTCGCGATGGTATTATAGGGTAGCCTTAAAGATGTTGAGATTCCCTTGCTTGCATTTCTTCGTTTAGCGGTAGATGATGGTATACCCCTAGTTCCGTATGAAGTCATTAAAGTCCTTAGTAAGCCCTAAGGAAGGATGCTACTTCTTAGGGGGCCTGTAAACATCGTGGATGATAGTTGGTAGTGGGATTAGTGATAATACTAGAGATAGGTGTAACGATGGTAATAGCGTGTGCTGCCGGGAAGGGGGGGGGTGATTAAGGAAGTTTGTACAGCTTTTTATCTATTACCGCCTGCTGCTTTAGGAGGGGGGTGCGAATATCTAACTGAAGGGGGTGCGAGTATCTGATTAGGGGGTGCGAATATCGCTGCCCATATGTAAACCGCAACGAGCCTCCTCCCACCTGGGCAATGTTCAATGGGCACGCCACTTCAAGGTCGCCGTCAATTGTCAACAACGCACAAGCTTGCGATGGCATGGCACCGGCCACTATTGATTTGTGGTAACGGCGTTGACAAAATCATATCACAACGCCGGATTGGACAATTAAAAGATAAAGATAAGGAACGCAGCTTTGCCGGCGACCGGCAGCATGCACACCATACCAATTGGCAGATCAACTTTAAACTCAACTGCCGGATCCCAGCCTTTGCAGCCCCTTGACAGGGATTCCAGACGTGGGTGAACGCAGATGAACCCTTATCGCAGTTCACGGATGGAACTAATGCATCCTCAGTTCAAGCTATCATGCATCCCACGACCGCCTGTGCCAGCGGAGTGTTCCCCGGCACACGTCTGGACCCTCGATCTTGATGCACTACTGCTCCGGCGGCCAGTGTGACTGGTAGGATTTCGGAGAGATCTGTACGACCTCACGCCTCCTGGGGAAGCTGAGATGGGAAGAGAGGGGTTTCCCCCGCTGGGAGCGTGGGAGGGTGTTTATTTATCTTCCCGGTCCCTCGGTGCTGCAGCTGGATGCTCTGTCCCACGTCAAGGCTCTCACCATGGCTACCAGTCCTCCGCTCAGTCAGGCTTTCGGATATGGCATCGTCGTTGGGTTGGGGTTCGCGTTTGCGTGAGTTCTTCCGGTGGAGGGTGATGGGTGAGGGTTACTGATTGCTTGGTGTTGTAGGTTTGGTATGATATTGACGACGTTTGTGCTGAGAAGGTATGTTTCTTTCTTTGGCACTTTGGATCGGATGCTATACCATCTGATCATGCATTGAGTGTAATGAGTGACACGAGACTGACCTTGGCAGATACAACTATGAGTTGCAAACGAGTGAGATGTTCTGCACCGCGGGCAGGACTGTCAAGTCTGGTCTGGTTGCTTCAGCCGTGGTGTCGTCGTGGACCTGGGCCGCGACGCTGCTGCAGTCTTCCGGCGTGGCCTATTCATAGTGAGTATTCTTTCATGAACTCAAGCAAGGCGGTGCCGGCTGACATCTCATAGTGGCGTCTCTGGCCCCTTCTGGTATGCTTCTGGGGCAACCGTGCAGATTATTCTCTTCGCAACGCTCGCAATTGAGCTCAAGCGAAGAGCTCCAAATGCGCATACCTTCCTTGAAGTGATTCGAGCCCGCTATGGAATGGTGTCGCACTTTGTCTACATTGTCTTCGGTCTCATGACGAACATCCTCGTCACCGCCATGTTGCTCACTGGTGGATCTGCCGTCGTCACTTCATTGACAGGCGTGCCAACCGCCGCGGCTTGCTTCCTGCTTCCCGTCGGCGTCGTCCTGTATACCATGTTCGGCGGCATCAAGGCGACGTTCCTGACCGACTACGTCCACACCGTCGTCATCCTCGTCATCATCTTCGTCTTCGCCTTCACGGCATACGCCACGAACAGCGAGCTCGGAAGCCCGGGCAAAGTGTACGACCTGCTCGTCGAGGCCTCAAGGGCGCATCCCGTCGAGGGCAACGCGCAAGGAAGCTATCTGACGATGCGGTCAAAGGAAGGCGCCATCTTCTTCGTCATCAACATCGTCGGCAACTTCGGGACCGTCTTCTGCGACAACGGCTACTACAACAAGGCCATCGCCGCCAGCCCGGTGCACGCGCTTCCGGGATACGTCCTCGGCGGTCTCAGCTGGTTCGCCATCCCGTGGCTGGCTGCTACCACCATGGGTCTCGCCGCGCTGTCGTTGGAGAACAATCCCGTGTTTCCAACGTATCCCAACCGGATGAACCCGGCCGACGTTTCTGCGGGCCTGGTGCTGCCGAATGCGGCCGTGGCCATGCTCGGTAGCGGTGGTGCTGCTGCGACTCTTTTGCTTATATTCATGGCTGTCACCTCGGCCATGTCGGCGGAGCTGATTGCTGTCTCGTCGATCCTGACTTATGATGTCTACCTGACATATATCAATCCCCAAGCCACTGGTCAAAGGCTTATCTACACCGCTCATGCGTGTGTTGTCGGTTTCGCGGTCGCTCTCGCTGCATTCAGCACTGCACTCTACTACATTGGGTTTGTGCTCCCTGAAAATTCGTTTGATACATCTGCTAACGTCATCCTGTAGAATCTCCATGGGTTATCTGTACCTTCTGATGGGCGTCATCATCTCGGCTGCCGTACTTCCGGCAAGTTTGACCCTTCTCTGGAGCAAGCAGAGCTGGGCTGCGGCAACATTCACGCCCATTCTCGGTCTGGCCTGCTCCCTGATCGCTTGGCTCGTGACGGCCCAAAGGCAAAGCGGCGAGCTCACCGTTGCGTCCACAGGCGCCAAGTATGTTCATCTACCATCATTACTTCTTAAAACCTTAGACTAATATACCGCGCAGCAATCCCATGCTTGCAGGCAACGTCGTCGCGCTACTATCCCCCCTCGTCTTCATCCCCGTCCTCACCTTCGCTTTCAAGCCGCAGTCCTACAACTGGGAGTCGATGAAAGCCATCCGCAAGGGTGACGACAGCGACCTCGCGGCCGCCGCCCACGTCGATCTCGAGCTCGTCCCCGGCGGGCACGCGCGCAGCGCCGAGGAAGAGGCCGCCGAGCAGGCCAAGCTCAAGAAAGCGTCCAAGTTCAGCCGGATCATGACCGTCGTCATGACACTCTGTCTGCTCGTCCTCTGGCCCATGCCCATGTATGGGTCGGGGTACGTGTTTTCGAAGAAGTTCTTCACCGGTTGGGTCTCGGTTGGGATTCTCTGGTTGTTCTTCTCGTCGTTCTGTGTCGGGTTGTATCCGTTGTGGGAGGGGAGGGGCACGATGGCGAGGACGGTTAAGGCTATTTATCGGGATCTCTCGGGCAAGGGGAGGACGTTGCATGGGACCGAGGCGGCGTCGTCTGATGATGGGGTGGGTGTTACGCAGGTCAGGGCTGAGAAGGCGGTGGAATGAGCTAGTACTTGCCACGTGCTTGCTTATTTTCGTGATATCCACATGCGCTCGCTTTTATCAAATTGAATGACGATTATTATCAAGAGAATGCAAACTCATTCTGCAATCCCTCGGTCTGAAAGGTGCAACGGAAATTATGCGGACTTGTGCCCAATTTTTGAGGCATCAGAAACGGGATCCGCGGCCACCGTTATACGCTAGTTGCTAGCGCTAACTCTGTTCAGCTAGCTGATCGAGATATGATAACTATGACTCGACGACTACCCGTGGACTCCGTCTGATGATTCCATCTTCCTTCGCTATCGAGGCACCCGTTTGCGCCGATTGACTTGAGATTAGGAAAATATCAACGTCATTTATCATATACAAGCCCCTTGAACGCAATAGAATCTTCCGGCCGCGAAAAGCTCTATTGAACCCTTTAATTCATATGTCGCAAGCTTAGGATAGCATGTCGGACAAGAAGACTGCTGGCGATGGACTCGACGAAGAAAGAGATGGACTCCGGATAGATCCGTCGATTTGTAACGATCTCAGTCCAGACAGCAGCAGCATTGCCGGCGAGCATCCCGTCAATTCCACTCTCTTCACACCATCCTCAACCTCTTATCCTTATGTGGACTCAGAACCCGAGTCGGACTTCGCCGAACAGCGTCCCGGAACCACCACTCCCCGCTCCGAGACTTCGAAATCATACATCAGCGACCTTCCCCCTTCCTACGAACAAGCCCAGGCACAAGCTCAGGCACATTCGGTCCCACACACGCACCCTCGAGATCCGGAAACACAGTCTCTGCCGCCATACATCCGCAGCCCCGAATCAAGCGACTTGGAACTGCACCGCCTCGACATCTCGGACGACGCGCCGGTAGCCAACGGACTAAGCCCTCTGAGCCCCAACTTCCTCCTGAGCCCGTCGTCAGGACTGCTGGACGTAGCGCTGGAGTTTGCGCAGCGTCAGCCGACAGAAGATGATCTCCGATTCGCTCCGGCGCTGAGCCGATGGACGGTCATACCGCAGATGGATTCGCGGAGGAGCGCGCGTGCAGCGCGGACGCGGGTCCGCGATCGTCCGCGACTGGGTCCCCTCCATTCCGCGTCGTGGGCATGTCCCTCTCACCAGCAGTCGTCTCAGCTTGGGGTTGAGGGTCGACGTCGCGGGCCGCCGTGGACATCGAGATCCTGCCATGACAGCCGTCGGAGTCAGTCGTCGCTCTCGAGTCAAGCTGAACCAGAGCCTGTTGATGCGCCGCAGTTCGCTCGTGCGTATAGCAAGGCGTTGCATGCGCACTCTATCAGCTCTGCGGAGTTTGCCGCTTTCATTGATAGCTTCAACGCTCTACTTCTTGCCTGTGACGATGGGGATGCGTACGACTGTCTCACCGGCACGCCTCCTGATCGTGAGGCGTCGAATGTTGCCGCAGTATTTCTAAAGCGTGTGAACGAAGAGTTCTTCGCGCCTCGTCGTCTGCGGGTTCGTGTCGCTGGATTTGAAGAGCTTTTGGATCTGCTAGACGTTTCGGAAGAGCAAAGAACACGCCTTGGGATTGACTCTAACCTCTTGAGTATCCTGGGAGGTGTCAAAAACAAAAGCACAACTGATGCTGCCAACGAATTCCCGAAAGCGATCGCGGAGATCCTCGATCTGTGGACGGAGCCACTTACATTCGACCTGCCACAACCAGGCCCGCAGATTGAGCGGCTACGAGCAATGCTCGGCGGGCCGCGGCAGCCTCGAGCGAGAAAAAGACTTCAACGACTCAACGAACCAGCTTTAAGCATGCGCAAGGGCAGCATTGCCAGTCTGAATACCATTTCAACCGCTTCGTCTTCCTCCACAACCTCGACATCATCTACTGACACCGCTACTTGTTCCACGGCCCAAACCACACCCACCCCCTCTCTCAACACCGAAGCAGCCCTAACACACAACGAAGCATACCTCGCCACCCTCCGCAACATCGAAACCACATTCGCACGCCAGACAGCCAAGGGCAAAATCCCCCACTGCGCCATCGAGCGCACCCGGGAATGCGCTCTGGCCAAAGCCGCCAAAGAGCTCGCGCGCGCTCAAGCACGGATCGAACGCGTCAGATGCAGGGCCGAAGCCAAAGCGGCCCGTCAGGCCGGCGCGCAGGAGCTGCGCACCATGGCCCAGGCCTGGACGCAGGTCATCACCGGCCGCCGCGAGAGCTCCGTGCAGGCGGCCAGAGAGGCGTTCCGCGCGGAGAAGAGGGCCATGGCGCTCGGGTGGCAGGCGGCGAGTTTGGCTGTCACGGGGTCTAGTTTGGGTGTTGCGGCGTCGGGTATGGGTGTCGCGGCGTCTAGCATGGGGGTCGCGGCAGGAAGCAGGTTTGATGGCGCTGAGGTTGGGCTCGGGCGCAGGCAGGCTGGGTTTTGTGTGGAAAAACATCAGAGGAGGCGGGATCGTGCTGGATGTGGGGGAAATGCAGAGATGTTTGAGCTCAAAGAGAGCGGACACGGGAGGGAAGCTCTGGATGAACGGGAGTGTACCGCTCCCGGGATGCTTGCGCCGGGATCTCTGCTCTTTATTGTGGTGGACAATCTTCCCGGCTGACGACCGTTGAATGTGAAGGAAGAGATGGTAGCCAGGAAGGTGGATGGTATAATGGTGTCAGTGTATAACCTTCCCTGGCCACTCACCCCAACATTTCTCTCCATTCAATCACAAGTTTTCGCCCGATCTTTTCTCACTCTTAGCGAAGCGATAACTTGTCTAAGGTCCCCTTCTATACTCATGTATCTTACAAGAACCAACCCATCTCAATCTCCAAGCTCCAAGCTCCAAGCGTCCAATACGGCTATGTTGTCAAATGCTACCTACATATGCAGGCAGCTATATTCCCGAAACGCCAAGCGAGCGGCTCAAGAAACACAAACATAGTAAAGACGCACCTGGGCAAGCACATGAAGGATGTCACTTTGCATGCCAATGACACCCGGTCAAGCCGGACAATTGCAAGAGCTTGACCTCCGCCCTACCCGGCCTACCAGTCTTCGCATTTATAACTTCCTGCAGCCGGCGCGAGATTGGTCGGTAATCACCACAACTGAAGTCATCCAGTCGATTTATCCCAGCAGGACACCGGATAATCTGGTGGAGTGAACGTCGAATGATGCCTGTCATCAGGAACTACGTGGTCTCTGCTCCCGATATAGACTATCCGGACCTGGCCTTCCGCCGGTAGCTATACCTTTCGCACTTTGCTCACGCATCCATAAGGCGTGCATAAGACCATGAACTATCTATCACGGTCCTGAGTCACCGCATGACGCCGACACTACACACGGGGCAGTATCAAGCTGGCTTAATCTGCGAGCCTAACGACACATGCCGGGCAAACCACCTGTTCACCCGCCTTTAGTTGGAATGTTTACCGCCGGGCAGGACATTGTGGACCGAAAGGTCGACGAGTGTATATATCCCCCCCCTCCACCCGGTCTCGACATAGTGCTTCGTCTTCCTCTTCATACCTCCCGACGAACGAGTCATCCAGCTTGCGCAGGCTCGTACTTTATCTCAACTGCTGAAGGCCTATCATTATATATTATTGGCCAGCAAAGCAACGCGTTCGCGACTTATGGACTTTTTAGAGCCCCGAACCAACTGGCACTCCATCATGACAGCGTTGGATATCAACCATCTGAGGAAAACATCAATATCATCCTGGCTCTTTAAGAATCTCGTCATAGCTCAAGCGCCAACCTGTCCCACAAGGCAACGTCTCCTGTCCAGGAGAAATCTAACAAACGCCGGAGTAGGGGTTTTTAGGCGCTTTCGGTCTCCCTTGGACTCTGTATATAGATGCTCGTGACGAGATGTGGTCCGGAAACTGCATGGCTAGACATGCGCAGTAAATACCCTCACACTCGCATACGTCGACCGTCAACTGACACCACATAGGCATAAGAGGGATACACCCCGGCCAAGCTGGCGCCAACTGGTGGCCATTGTTCCGTACGGAGGACTTTCGTTTGTTCAGGCATTGACATTGCTCTTGCAAAGTCCTCCAGCAATCGAGTCAGATATCTTAAATTCTCCGTTGACCATATGCTTGCAAAGCTCACCAGACCTCGGCTCAGATGGCATCAGGTGCAAATTGGTGGCCATTTTTCCCTAAAGGACCATCGTCTCGCACAGTGGAGGCGCGGAAGGAGACCTTTCGAACCCCCTCTGCAGATGTACGGCTTCGCATACGGCGTAACAACAGAATGGGATGCGAGCTGGGTTAAGAAGCGGTTGGAGGTTCTGTTCGGTGGAAGGCGACCGCCAGTCCACGGGACAACTCCTGATCAAGAAACCTGTTGCCAGACTCACGTTAACAAAGGGCGCAAATTTTTGCAGTCGGAGCTGGCACCGCCCTCGCTCATCGAACCCCAGCCAGCACACGTCAAGCATGAGGCCGCCGAGGAGTCCGGCCTGGACGTCGAGATTCTTTGTTCAATCTGCAGCCGCGACCTATCAAAAAGGCTTTTATACCATCTAAAGCCTGAAAACTGCAACGCACTGTTCCATATATGCAGAGCCTTCCTAGAGGTCAGGAGATCCACATTCCATGAGCTCAGGGTAGATATGCTGACATTACTAACTGATCAGACTGGTCGCTGCCAGCCACAGCACCCTCATGCTGGCTACGGCCAAAAATGCATGCCAATCGCCAATATGTACACGTGATCCGGACCTGCTCCTCCCTCTTGAAGGGGGAGCCATGTAGGAAGCGCGGCTGTCGGTTTGGGCACAATTCCACCGCGACGAGGGTGCAAAATTGGAATTTAAACGGTGGAAGGATTAAGAAATACGTGATACATGGAAGCCTTGCAAAGCGGGTGAGGCAAATTGGCGGCGAAGGGGACGGCAGGGAAGGCAAGAAAGTCAAATATAATTATTGAGCGAGGGTATGCGTTACGTATCTTAATCATGTATGCGACTGGAGGAACGATTGATGGGAGACTGGCAATTACCAGAGGGTGAGAACGGTATTTATGGAGGATGAGACTGAGAAGACGGACAATCGCTCAAGAACGCAAAACAAAGTTTCTGTATAGCAGAAAACATCCGATACCACTTAAACAATGACTGTTGGCGTCCGCATGTTGCGAGAACCGCTGGTGCAGTTAAAGGCGCGTAAAAACTCAAGACTTCGTGTCGGAGTTTTACACGCCACTGAGCTCCAAAACAACAAAGTCAATTGAGAGAAGCGTCTGGCCCTACAGCTTGGCGCGCGAATTGTTCTCTAGTTGGAATATATCATCTAAGAAAGTAGGCACATGATATGAGCGAACACACTCTGATGATTGGGGCCGGCCCCAGAAGCTTTGAGAGAGGGCTGTACAGATATCAACCGCCCCACTGGAAAAGTCACTTCTCTCTTTTCTGTGTGACTCTGTCCACATGAACGCAGACATGAGGTTTCACCCTATGTCAACCAAGAGAGTGGCACACGAACGCTGGAATACTCTTCTGCCAGTTCGCCTTGTATTTCATTCCGACCATGACCAAAACAGCCTTGAGCGAGCGATCGACATTGATTGTCCCTACGCGTTGTTTCTCAGGTGGACGTAAATAAGGAAGAAAATGAATCAATGTGCCATAGCTATCCACCAAAGTAAGCTTGGTTGTTCTTGGGAACTCCAAAGTAAATCCGGTCGTCCTTCGGGTGTCTGAACTCGATCTCTTCCTAGTAGTTGTCAATCATGGCCCTCCTGACACAAGTCCCGAGAGCATGAGCGGATGGGATGGAGCTACTTACACACAAACCCTTGAGCTTCGGCATTCCGGCAACTCCACATCTCATGAGGTCGAACAGGTACGCAAGATCTTTGCCACCTACTTGCATCACGCATCTTCCGGTCACGGGGTCGACTACAGGCTTTGCCACTCTGACTGAGCTCTGACCCATTTGCTGGGCTGCGGAGGCCAGCATTTGTGAGTCTCTTGGAGTACACAAGCTGTACTCCAATGCTTTCGGGTGGTATGTGATCCAGACCGTGTGCCAGTTGGCAGGAGGTCTGCCGACATTGGTTTCCAAGGTGTCGTAATGGCAACCTGCCACCAACTCTTTCCAATCCACTGATGCATCCACGATGACGGCAAAAGCACGCACCGCAAAGGCGGCCAGGAGAGCCACGAGGGCAAGGCGAGGCTTGAGGAACTTATCCATAATGGTGATTCTCGGAAGCCAATGGGCTAGTGATGCGCGTACGCCGTGATGTTGAGCGAAGTGGATGACCCACCATACATAGCATGAAAGCAGGAGATTGATGGACTATAAGTAAACACTGACATGTATAATTTTCGGTCCCTGAATCCGAGTTTCAATAAGTAAAAGATCACGCGAGGAGGCAATACAGGAAGCTGCACCTTGCCGTGAAACGTGCAGCGAGGCCTGAGCGCCGTCAAAGAGCATCTAGCCCTCGGTAGGCATGTTTGTAAACACACGATACTGCCCGATTGGGATGGAAGTTTGGCAAGAATGGAGGACCCTTACTCCGTACTTTGTAAACACGTATATTCACTGATATCGACTCCGTACCGGAAGAATTACATGCATTGCGAGGCTATATGGAGTGTTGTAAAGTACTGAAGGATTGACAAGCATAGCGAAGAGTTCTGACAAGAGATAGTTCAGAGCAGGAAAAGGACACATACCTGGAGTCCCCAGAGCCCTCCGCGAGGGAGGGTCTCCCCAGAAATCTCGGGAAGTATGTTCCGTAAACTGGAGATGACCCCGGCCCGACAAGAGGCCAGTAGACCTCACGGACCTGCCTACCTGGGCTTTGGGTACGTGCAAAAGGAGCGGACGTTGACAATAATGCCAACCCAAACGGCAACCTACATGCCATGTGGATAAATGCCAGACTGCGGTCCCGGATGAGGGTCTTAGTAAGACTCGTGCGAGCATGGATAAGCCTGGAGTGCTGGCGAATTGAGTGGGGACTGCCAAAGTGGAGAGTCGCGGCTCGGCTTCACGCCATTGTGGATTCTACAGCCAGCCATTGGTCGACAAGTGTCTAAAAGTCAGCTACCGGTACCGCGACGCTAGTTTTAATAAAAGCATCAAAGAACTTTTCATGAGCATCTCAAATGTGATGGCGTCGTGATCGGTGCGCTAATCTCCAAAAGTACTGAACGGAGTGTCTATGAAGCGAGTGCTCTTCACTGTTCAGCATGCTCAAAGAATGACTCTCATCTCATTGATTTCAGGTCTACCTACAATATCGATGAGCCGCTCGATCGATAGAGCAAAGCAGAGCTTATGGCATGACTACTATCTAATCGACACTTCAATCGCCAAAGAGTTAGGTAAGTAGTTGCTCGTGATCTTCATGCGCTAACATGCTCTGTTTTTCTATCGGCACGTCGATCTTCCATAAATGTTGGCATATCATACCGAAAAGAAAAGTCTGGCGCATGTGGTTACCAACTTTCAACAAACTGAAGTCCGATGTTAGTGTATTTACAGGAATAAGGAAAGCTTTAACATATTTCTTCTTGCGCCCATCATGTGTCTATAAGTTCACCCCAAGGAAACGAATGTCAAGCCATCACCCAGCTCCAAAGTCAAGAAATCCCTTCATCTCCATCACCAGGATACCGTCATAGCAGGGTTCAGCGACCGAGCGACTCCCTCATACAACCCAAGATGAAGGCAACCATCATCACCGCCTCTCTGGCCGTCCTTCTTTTCGGAGGAAACGTCATTGCCGCGCCTAATGCACAGGAAGGGCTTTCACGTCGAGCCAGTACGTCCCCACTCCGTACGCAGAAATTCTAGTTGACCCCGCTGACTTGTTTGGAGAATGGGAATGCTACAAGAAGGTCTGCCCTGTCGACTACCAGCGGCGGCCTGGGAAGCCAGGTTGCCCGTGTGAGCGTGTCGCGTGCACCATCAACTGCCCTAATCACTACTCGCCACAGTTCACCGCGCCCGATGGTTGCGCATGCGTGCGCTCTTCGTGTGGTTTCTTTTGCCCTGCCGGGTTTCAGGCACAGATTACCGGGCCGGATACATGCTCATGCGTGCGTGTGGCATGTATATACGAAACTTGTGAATTCGGCTATTACCCATCACTCGAGGCAGATTGCGCATGTGTCCCTGTTTAGCACGGGACCTAGTTAGTCTTCGGAAAGGTTGCATATCAAGGCCCCGCAAATGGGTCGCAGCCTGCGTCTCTCATCGAAGGTCCTCTTGGAACATTGCAATAGCGTTAGGTCGTGGTATTCTTGAATCGTTTACATTGAGCAGCACATATGTCATACTTCATTGCTAAATTGCCACTGCGTCGTCAGTTCATACCACGTCAATGGCAGCGAAACGCACTCTTGATCGCTTCTTTGCACCTGTTTCAGTTCAGAAACCGCGAGTTGAGCCCTCTGATGGCACTGAGCAGTCTACGAACGCGACGTATCCATTTCCTGTGCCCAATTTTCCCACAGACATCAAAGAGCGGCTCTGTTTCGTACCCGCAGCAGAAGGACGAGAGGTGAATGAGATTTAGATCTTGTATACTATCAACCCTACGTACCAAATTCCTCCGGGACGATCTCTTCTCCTACCCTGTCCAATACACCATCAAGCGCGGCGGCGCAGAGACTCGCATCAACACGCCACGCTTCACGACCGTCTTCGGCGTCGACGAGACCTCCCGCTTCGCCCCAGACGGCTTCCTTGTGGACGCAAAGACCGGTCAGCCCGTCGCAAAGACAGGTATAAGATGCCAGCCGCGCCCGATCCCAGCATGTCTGGACGAATTGCGCCGCCTGACGGAGGCATCGACTGGGCAGACGTATAACTTCTGCCTCGTGAACTACTACGCAAGCGGCGCGGACAGCATCTCGTTCCGCAGCGACGACGAGCGCTTCCTGGGGCCGGACCCGGCGATCGCGTCGCTGTCGCTGAGCGCGAGGCGGGCCTTTTTGATGAAGCACAAAGCCCTTGCCGCCAACGACGGCGTCTGCTGCCGAGCCGGTGCGTGACCGGCCGCCGATCAAGTTCGCGCTCGGGTCGGGCGATATGCGCGGCCGGACGCAGGCGAACTGGCTGCGCAGCATACCGAAGCGGAAGGGGGGCGGGAGCGATAAGGGGCGAATCAATATCACGTTCAGACAAGCTCTTGTTAGAGTCGGGACGGAGAACTATTACCAGTATAACGTGGGCGTGGGGGAGGCTTACAGGTGGGATCGGCAGCGGAGGAAGATGTGTGTTTGGTCAGGGTCGAAGAATGAAGAATGAAGGCGAGAAGAGGTGAGTGGGAAAGGGCTGTTGGATTATGCTAGACTAGAGGACCGGCTTTATAGATGTAAGCTACTAAGACGTGCTTTTGGCATCTGACAGATTGCGTCTTACATTCGGAGTTGCGCGGTCGATGGTGATGTGAAGCACGATATGATGACAGGGAGCGCAAGGCAGCCATGACTGGCATCAGCATTCATGGCCACGAGTTCTGGAAAGAGGATAAGTATATTGAGATATGTCATGATTGTGTGTCAAGATGGTCTTGCCTCTGAATGTACCAGTATAGATCGTATATGCTGTGGAACTCCTCTTTCGCTCAGCGATATAATTCAGAAGCTGGCAATGCGTGCAACTTAGGGGGAAGTTGCGGTTGTGTGCGATTTGCACAGACTTCAGAGCTTGACGAGAAGGAAGGAAAGGAATCAGCTATTACCTATGTTGATATTGTAGGATGTGTTGTCGAGACTACAATATCTTTATGAAGCAAGTCTGAGAAAGGATGGAGGTTGACGGAGTTTAGAGACACGGTTTATCAGGCGTACTTATCGTCGACTTATCAAAGCAGAGGGGGCACAGGTAAATGCCTTTAAAGTATACACGTTCATACACTGTTATAATACTTTGATGGATGGTTTCTATAGCTAGGCACTAGTGTTAGAATACTAGTATAATTTCTTAGACTTTACTTACTATTATCCCTTCTACTACTACTATTTATGATATCTTTTTAGTAACGGATGGCATTTTAACCATTCTAATAGCCGTGGAGGTTAGAAGTTAGGTGGCACTGGTGGACATCCTTACTCTTAGTAGGGCAGCTTTTCAGATAAACACTAACTCGCATTAGGTATAGTCTCACATCTCGTTGAGCACTCGCACCATGTTTCCCTAAACATGACCACATCCAAGGCGAGAACTGACCACCACATAATAGCCCACAGGACTACCCCATTTGTACACAATTCTCATTGCGCGTCTATGGACTGCTGTGGCTAACAGTGGAGTCAGGGTCGACGAATATGTCGTCGCTTCTGTCACTTCCTCAAGAGATCCGTGACATGATACTCGAATGGGTTTTGAGCACACCAGCATCAACAGCTCCAGACATAGAGAAGCCGTGGTCCCTGACACAAGGCCGCGAGAAATATAAACTTGAGGCGCTATCAACTTGGTCGAACGGGAATCACGTCTATCTACAGGACTCACCGCTGGGCTGCCCTCCATTCCTTCTTGTGAATCGGCAATTGTATGAAGAGGTAAGATTGGCTCTCACACGTATCGAAGCAACCTATGTGCTCGATATCATCATTCTGAACGAATTTGACGTTATCCTAACATGGCTCTTGATATCAAAACCAAGCTTGTGCGTGAGCAATCTCATATGCAACTTCAGAATTGCCACCAACCCCAATGAAAACATACCACCTGAGGCTTATCGCGGTTACCACATGGGTGAAAGGGTTGGTCCTGCTATGGTGTGGACCTTCTACATTCTCTTTGAGCTCTTCTTTCTGAACGGTCCTCGCTTGAAATCCAAAAAGCCGCCACTCCACACAAAACCACGACGAAGTATTCGCAGGCTCACGATAAATGTCGAGACTCCGCCCGGCGTTGCACCTGAGCGCTTCGGGCCTCCAAGTTCTAGACGCCGTTGCTTGCAGGATACAAATGAGCCTGCAAATCACGTCCTGGATCCAGAATACTTAGTCAACTTCATCAAAGAAGAGCTAGAGGGCTTGTTGCGGATGGGCTATCACACGGCAGAGTATGGTGACATTCTCTATGTGCACCTCGATGCCATGGTCATACAGCGAGACGGTAATACTCTTCATGTCTTTGACGTGACGGAAAGGTTGAAAGAGTTTATCCCAACGTACCTAGATGCTGGTGAGTCGCGCGAAGCGCGGATTGCTGCTTTCCAAAATTGGAGAATTAGAGCTTGGCCCAGGAGGAGAGAGCTCGGATTAGACGTACCGGAGGGGGTAGATATATACCCAAGACCGTACATGCGTTGGTCAGAATGTTTCCATGGGCTGTACCAATTTTGATTATCCAATAACGGTCAGCCCTTCCAAGATTTTTACGTTTGTAGGCCAAGTCACCGCAGGTGATTCGGCTCGTCTGGTGGCATTCATGGTCCGATGCTCAGGTTGTCCTTTTATTAAGTGGGTCTGTTTTCTTACAACACCTTTCTACACAATCGTTCATTGATTTTCTACTGCTGGGGCAGGTGTCATGCGTACTTCTTATATCCCCGAAAGTCAATCCAGAATGAACTGAATAATCACTCAATCTACATTAACATGCTCTCGGATATTTGCACCTCTGGTTGAGTTACTAAATGATTCCAGTCATGTTTGGCTCTGTGACAATATACATGGCATTGCCCTCTAGAGCGGCAAAGAGAACTTCTTGACCCTTGAGGCTCTCATCCTGAATCCTCGCTCATTCTCGATGGATAAAGCGATCGCTTTTTAGCCTGGAAGTAGGATCCGAGACTGAATTGTCCATTTGACCAGCTACAAAGCCCGCATATCACCAGCATTTGGGACATCAATCCTGCTCCCGAGACTTTCGAGGTTCCTGCGGGTGCTCATATAGACATCTAGTGGAAGTTTTTGGCGACTTCTTCCGCAGAGGATATGGCCGAGATCTCTATAGCTCCGCGCAACGGCGCTGTATTATTGACAAAATCACGCTCGAGTTCGTCAAGGCTAAGGCTTTCAGTCGGATGAGGGACAGCACTTTTCAAGCTATGCCATGTTGATTCATATCTTCTTTCATTAAACGTATGCACATCCATGCACTATGGTAAGCACTATGGTAATACTTTCGCAAAGTGCTGTGTCTTACGCTGTGGGTGTCTGCGCCTCAGCGAATCACAATGGCAGCATGTCCCAACGTTGTCAAAAGTCATATACATTCAGAGATGAGCATCCGTGCCTATGGGGCAACATGAATTACCAAAGACCAAGCAACTGAAAGAGTCATGTTTAGCATCAATGGTAAACGTAAAACTGCCTTCATGGGGCGAGCGAGTCGCGCATAATCCATCACACATCAAATAAGACCCATTCAACCATCATTGCATTGAAGGTTCTTATAGAGTTAGCTAGTCAAAGCCTTTATAAAGCCTGCACCCTTATTAGAAGCTACAATCAATTGCTCCGCGGCAGTCGACCACCTCTCCCATGTTGCTCGAATAATAAACTTTATCTTGATGAGAGATATGACCTGGGCATAAGCTCAGCTATTCGACGACAATCCTCATCCTTTCGGGCCAACGTCTCTATTGCTTTCACCAATTATAAGTGTTAACAACATATATCAAAAACTCGATTGATTTGTCAGCTTCAAGGCGTCTTGTAAGTCTCTCCGTTCGGCTTACATCAGCCAAGTTGCCACGATCGACATTCCTGCTAAACTACTGCTGTTTAGGGCGCAGTGGTTAACGCGATACGCTTGTATGACGAGACGTATAGATTCGGGAGTTCGACCCTCCCAGACGCCTGAAGGTTTAATTTTTTGGAATTCTCATCACCTTTTATTTTGTGTCGCGATCTGGACTCGCCAGCAGTGTATTTGAAAGGGCCCTTTTGTTCTTTTGTTTTGGTTGTTGGTGTTGGGGTTTGGTGGACCTTCGGCTCTTGTTCGGCTATCCATCTTCAGGAAATTCTCTTTTTTTCTTGTGCCCTATTTTATCCTCTCGTCGTTTATTTTGTTAAAGCTGGCTTCGCTTCGCTTCGTGTTACGCCCATACCACGGCTCAAATCAACAAGCAGCCACCCCTGTCGCTGCGCTGTGATTGGCCGATACGTAGCGTCGCCGTCTAATTGTTGGATGAAAAATACGCCTTAAATGGGACAAAAGGACCGGCCCAATTACCCACGGTAATTTATTAGGCATATATTCAATCTGACACTAATTAGTGCGATACGAACGTACCTATGTAGCTACGCTTTTTAGAAAGAGCGACCCATCCTCTATATACGTATCACCGCGACTTCCTTCGCAATTTTTTTGTCACGTGTTTCAACTTCTAAAAGTGAAAGAGTAAATCGCGTTCGAGTCAAGAGCGCTTTCGGCTGGAAAGCGAGTTCTGATGAATACTGTGATATTCTCCAGCGAGGAACTCCAGACGCTCAGATCGGGGAGAAGGCCGGCTTCCTAGCATATGATCCGGCCATCCAAGCGTTCGCCGAACTTCGACGCAGCCTGGCACGAAACCGACTAGGGGGCAAACAGTGGTGGCTGTCACAGCGCAGCTGGATACTATAGCGAGAAGCCTTCAACCGCCAAGAGACATTTGGGGAAGGCGCATCGACGAGAACGAAGACGCAGAACGGCAGCTCACGCCCAAGCCGGACTTGTCTGGCAGGCTCACTGTGAAAGAAATCTACGCAGTTCTGGAAGAACGCGAGCACCTAGCGCAAGCAAACGACCGCCCGCTGCTAGTGCAAATCATCGGGAGGGAGTTTGGACAGCCTAGCAACTACCATCTAGGCTGCGTTACGCACCGCGAGGTGCTCGCTCAAGCGACGTCTCTCCAAGGAAGCATCCCGGCTGACTTCGAAGCGGGCCCAGCAGACATCATCTCCACGCAGGCTCGCCTATTAACGAAAGGCAAGGGGCTGCCCCCCGGGCAAGCTTGCAGGAGCATCCAAGGGCCCCAAGTCAGAAGATATCATCTCGACGCAGGCTCGCCGACTTGCAGAAACATCTCAGGGCCCCAAGTCCACCGGGTGGGAAGAAGCTGAGAGTCTCACAATGGATACCCGAACCCCTTTCGGGTGGAGGGTTGACAGGGACACGTATAAAAAGGTACTCGAAGCTGTGAATGGCCAGTCCTTACACATCCGCAAGAGGATCTGGGGGACGAGTTGTGCGCAATCGCACGCCAGCGGCTGGGCCGCATGACCTGGAGACTCACCGAGTTGGAGAAGATCGCGAAGGAGATGGATCGTTCAAGGGGGATTTGGGACGATCCCTTGTTGGCGGATGGATGCACGTCGCCGGTACTCCGCTCGTCAGACAGCGCACTAGTGGCAACGGAGAACGAAATCGAAGCCCGAGTAGAGGATGAGAGGATCCTCAGGAAGGCGCTACCTACCGAAAACCATCCCAGTCGTTTCTCCATGATTTCCAGTAACACGGAGAAAGGTGATCAGGAACCTCGTAAGAGAAGCTCCTCGCAAGAGGGTAGACTAGTATCTACTAAGCGGAGGTATACAAGTAAGCTCATCTCGGATGGATGTCTCGACCACCTATTAAACTTAAGGTTATAGACAACACGGATCAGAGTATTCTACCAGACACTAGCCCTGCGGAAGAGAGTAGACGAGTATCTATCCTCAGAAAGGGTACAGGTAAGTTCGCCTAGAGCGGATACCTCGACCAGATACTAACTTCATCAGAAGCGTCTTTACCGCCATCCGCAAGTAAATCCCATACATCCGAAGTCGCAGATATCACGGATCAGAGTGTTCTGCCAGAGACTAGCCCCGTGGGGGTGGGGGGGGGAGGTGAGCGAGTGTCTATCCTCGGAAAGAATACAGGTAAGTTCGTCTAGAACGGACATCTCGCCCAGCTATTAACATCGAAGTTATAGATTGTACGGATCAGACAGTTCCGCCAGGAGCTGGTGCAGAAGCAACGGTGCAATCTCGAGGGCATCAACGCGGGTTGCTAGTTGCACCCAAGACTCCAAACAATACCGGTATCGCAAATGAGGGTGAAGCTACGGTCATAACAAACGAAGAGTATTTCGGAAAAGTCGAAAAACCGAGAGATCATGTCCTCTTCCAGTACGGTGTGGCCCCGGTTGCCCAGGTTAACGAGTTTACACATGTCGACGCGGCGGATCCTGGTGCCGTATCGCTCTACAGCGCGTACGGCACCTTCGGGCTGTCCAACTTACCACCGACCGGCTGGCGTCCGTCTGGGCGACTTTGTGGCCGCTCAGCTGCTGGGCCTACTGGAAGCCGGAATAATCGCAGGACACGACCTTTCTAAAATTCTTTCACCCTTTCTTTTGTGTCGCGATCTAGAATCGCCAGCAGTGTATTTGAAAGGGCCCATCTATTCTTTTGTTTTGGTTGTTGAAGTTGGGGTTTGGTGTGAAGGGGACCTTCGGCTCTTGTTCCGCTATCCATCTTCAGCTATGTTAGCTTCGGTACGGAGTAAGCCAGAGCAGGATTTAGTAGCAGTGACACGAATCTTAGTCCACGGCTTTTATTGTAAAACCTACTACAGCCTGCTCTGTGTATCGAGGCATTTCAGATGTTCAGTTTGGACTACGGAGAAGAGAGAGAGAGAGAGAGAGAGAGAGAGAGAGAGAGAATTCATTAAGCTTATCGAGCCTCGCTAATGGCGGGCTATGAAGCTGGGTGGAGCTATCGTGCTATGTACAAAATCCACCCTTCCCTAACCGAAGCCTGCCGAGACTTTTGTACAAGCGTTGCCGCACAGAATGTAAGGGGCTAGAAGTACATTGGACTACGGAAGGAACCTTGGAAAAAGAGGTCTAAGGCTTGGCGTCTTCCCCACATCAACCGACTCAAATCATACCTAGGTACCCATAATCAATACTCCGTACTCGAGCATGCAATATCCAGAGCGTTCACAAATACTGCAAACTACTGAGAAGCTGTTGGCTTGAAGAGGGCTGCCTGCTGTGACCGGCCATGACGACAACCGGCATACAGCCAGCACATATTCCACCCGCACCGCGGGACCTGCCCAGCGCTCTCGCTCTCGAGGAACCCCTCGTCTTCCCATCATTCACTGCCATTACTGCCTGGGAACTTGGATGTCTGTTGCGAGCGCGTCTCCTCCACTTCCCCACGCCTGCAGTCATCTCAATCGC
>QQTW01000598.1_pt1 | contig 23059 bp, 23 predicted proteins | sample 1904831 | NCBI WGS metagenome assembly QQTW01 (sample SAMN09435610, study PRJNA476489) | Subsurface metagenome, whole genome shotgun sequencing project. | reverse complement strand
CTGCAGCAGCGGCGCAGTCCGCCTTCAGTTTACCCACATCCTTTGGCCGGAAAAGGAATTGGCGGTTTAAGTTGCTCTTCTCGATCTGGTCCATGTCCGCAACATTAATCTTCCCTTTTGGTCCAGTCCCCAGGCCGATCAACGCCCAATTTTTGAGCATCTCGCACCCAATGGCACCAGCTCCGACAAGGAATTGATTGACGTTCGCAAGCTTGTCCTGGAACTCTGTTCCGAAGACCGCAATTTGCCCATCATAACGAGAGCCTGTAGGTTTGCAAAGCTCTTCGGAACGCTTGACTGACGTCGGTAAGGACTCCAGAGAATCAAAGTAGAGCCATTGCATGATCGGATGGAACTTCCCAGATACCGACTTTAAAACTTCCTGCGCGGCCAGCCCTCCGAAAAAGGCAGCCATTGGACTCAAGTCTCCTTGAGCCTGATAGCTTAGCTCGTGGATCAGCTTTTCGTGTAGTTCTACCTTGTCTTCGCCTTTGCCTGCCAAGTCTTGAGTAATCTGAAGGACTTGTTTAGCGTCCTCCTCATTGTGTGGTCTTGGCAAATGGCCATGCTGGTCTTTGAAGCTATGGAGAGCTTGGAACCCTAGATGAAGCTGCCGGGGTCGGTCGAACTTGGCAAAATCGGATTCGAGGATACTGGGGTTCTCGAGCTGCTTTGACAGGGGTTCGAAGTCCACCACCTTTGGCATCTTCACTTGCGTGTACAACCCTCCGCGTTCGTATTCGCCAAGACCAGAAACATCGCCGATGGAGAAGGTGTATGGACCTTTCACAATTATCTTGCGAGGCGCTGAATCATTCAGAGCTGTCATGCCTTGAACTTCCGAGAAAGTGACATAGTCACCATCTTCCAGACCATGGCGGGTCTCATCAAGCGCAGACACCAAGCCCTCTGAGTCGATGGCGGCAACTATACCACTAACAGGGTTCTCTCCAGTTGGATCAGCGATGGCAAATTGCTTACCAAAATCGGTGAAGATGGACCCGAACAGTCCATAAGTATCAGCAATGACGAGAAAGATACCATTTTTGTGTGCAAAGTCAGAGATGGTCAGTTGGTCTTTGAGGGACACACCCGTCAACACGATGACCTGGTACTGGCGAAGATCCTCCAAATCGCTTGTGAGTGACCGGGACCGGTGAACGGTGACCGGAGTGTAGGCGTTCAGCTCTGCTACTCTGGGAGCAGTCACGTCAGCTCGTGGCTTGCCTACATCGTCTGGGTGCAGAAAGAATTGCGAGGATAGGTCGGATATTGCAGCGGGTTGAGGATCGAAAAGGGTCAGGGATTTGACGCCAGCCAGGGCTATGTTCTTTGCTGTAAAACTTTAGCATATCATTCTGAAGCATTCTACATGACCAATCCTACCAATCTCAACACCTAGACCTCGTAATCCTGCAACCAAAACGTGCGATGCACCCATGCGTCTCATAGCTTCGTGTCCAAGGACATAGAGCTGTCGACTGTAGAGGGAGTCATCGATGTCGCCGTTCTTAAGCTGACCGACATCGACGGCTGAGCCGTCTAGCTCCATTTTGTTGTCCTGTACGATGTTCTGGTTAGCAAGGTGAAATTTGATGGAGAAGGAATTGCAGAGCAGTCGACGAGAATCTACTTTAATATACAGTCAATCGGAGATGACTCTTGTTGCTTCACCTACCATGATGAAACGTTTCTTGGCTCGAACGTGCTCGTTGGAGGCCTTCCTCTTCCCTGGCGTGACGCCAACCAAATCCGTGTGAGAGTGAATGGTGAAAGAGTACCGGTGTGCTTGCACGCAGGCAAGCCGACTATCATGTATGTTTCCTTATCTGTTGTCGGAAATAGATGGAAGTTGCAACGACGACTGACAATCGACGACGTGATCTGGGGATGGGGAGCGATGCAAAGCACAGGTGGCGGCAGAGGTAGCTCGATTTTCTGCGGAAAAATGCTCGTCCCTAGGCTTTATAATTCTTCAATCCAGTGGAGGGGCAACTGCACAAGAGAAAAAGTGCGTGAAGGACGATGGAAGCGCCCTGGAGGCGTATATCGGTTGCCTTCCAATGCGATCTGCAGCAGGGGTGCTGGCGTCTATCAATCCTGGCTGTTGCCGAGCGGATGACATGCATCTCCGGCGTCAGGTCGTACTCTCTACTTCCTGTCTACTGACGACGATCTCGCCTTGATAGCCATGAATCGACAATATCTCTTGAGATCGTACGCTTGAGACTCAGTTGGATGTCCTGCCCGTACTGCTCCTTTTCTCGAACAGGCCTCCAATTCACGATTTACGTCGCGCCATCGTCGTGGAGAAGACCTTCCAATGATGTTGCTTAAAACATACCTTGGGCTTATCTTCCATGGTTTACCACGTTGATGGAATCGTGCCTTTGTAGTCGAAGGCTTTTGCTCAAACGGCCAGCGCTAGCAGACTTCAGAACAACAACCTAAAACCTGGCAATCACAACACCGTCTCGTCGGAAGTTGTTCAATTGACTAAGCAATCATGGACTCAATGATGCTACTCCTGGCTGTTATCGCCGCTGCGACCTATAGTTTAGCTGTATACGGCGAACAAAATGTGTTGGGATGGGGCGTGGACCCCGATAGATACAGAGCAGCCTGTCCGGATTATCGGCATTACTCCATGGCGCCTCAGTATGTCCCGTTATAACCTCCTCAATCTTATCAAACACTTGATGACCAGCTATCTAGCCGCCCGCTGAGTAGTGGTCCGCTTTCTCTCCCGTACCAGCGTCCTTCGCCCCACTGCAGATCGTTCTCCTCGCCCGCGGTTGAGAAGGTCATCGAGGAACTCACGTCTCAGATGGAGGATAAAGATCTCGCAAGGATATTTGAGAATGCTTTCCCCGAACACCCTGGATACAACGGTCAGGTGGCATGTTGACGGCAAATCAATGAAGCCTCGAAAGCAGAAGGGTGGCGAGGACGATGACCGACACTGGGATGGCCCTCAAAGCTTCATCGTCACAGGAGACATAAACGCTGAATGGCTAAGAGATTCGACGAACCAGTTGGCACAGTACCAGCCGTTGGCTAAAGAAGATAAAGATATAGAGCGGTTGATACTTGGTGCTATCAACACGCAGGCTGAATTCGTCATCGAGTCTCCCTATTGTAATGCCTTCCAGCCACCACCACCAAGCGAGGTAGCGCCGTCTGGGAACGGCCAAGACGATACCGTCCATCCAGCATACGAGCCCACTAGAGTGTTTGAGTGCAAATATGAAATTGATTCCCTGGCTGCCTTCCTAGCACTGGGGAACCAGTTCTACAATAGCACCGGATCCAAGGAGTTTCTGCACACGCGGTGGTATCTGGCGGTCGAGACACTTCTTGAGGTGCTAGAGGAGCAAGCCAAACCTACGTTCAACCCCAAAACTGGGGACTTCGAACGCAACGAGTATCTATTTCGTAGAAGAACCCAGGCTGGCACGGAAACGTTGAATCTCGGTGGCATCGGCAATCCCCTGAACGGAGGCACTGGCCTGATCCGCAGTGCTTTCCGGCCAAGCGATGATGCAACTATCCTTGGCTATTTTATTCCCGGGAATGCCATGATGGCTGTCGAGCTGAAGAGAACAGCAGGAATGCTGAAGGCCGTTGGAAAAAGTGAAGTCGCGCAAAGATTAGAAGCAAGAGGGGAAAGCATTGAAAAAGGTATTTGGGAGCATGGTGTTGTAAAACAAAAGCGATATGGTGAGGTATTCGCTTTCGAGGTGGACGGCTATGGTTCCTCGATCATTATGGACGACGCCAATCTGCCGTCACTTCTCGCACTCCCTCTCTTAGGGTTTGTACCACGGGACGAGAAAGTGTACCAGAATACTCGCAAGATGATCCTGGAGCGAGCAGGCAACCCTTACTTTATGGAGGGTCGAGCATTTGGCGGAATTGGCGGTCCTCATGTCGGGCTTCAGCACCCGTGGCCGATGAGCAGATTGGTGCAGGCTATGACCAGCGACAATGATGACGAGATTATCGCTTCGCTGCATGCTGTTCGAAATACGAGCCGGCTTGGACTTGTTCATGAGACTATACACGTGGACCGTGTGACTGATTATACCAGTGAGTATTCTTCGAATATCTTAGACTACTGCATACCTCGTGCTGACTGTTTCCAGGGAGCTGGTTCGCGTGGGCCAATTCTGTTTTCGCTCAGACTATCTTAGACGTCGCTGCAAGGAAGCCACATCTATTGTTCGGAAAAGAAGCCCAACCCTATGTAATGGGAAAATCTGATAGATAGGTCTGGTCTATCACACCATAGACCAAGGTTTTAAGGGGACTGCCGGGAACCTAAACAAGATACCCTTGGCATATTGTATTGTCAATTTAGCTATGTTGCCTTTCAAGCCTTCATACATACTATCCACGACCTTAGAATTCTCGACCCACATAAGCGATCCAAGTCGATAAATCAAAGAACGTCTGATGTAGCCTTTCTCATTTTAGAAAATGATTTGAATCTTGGATGTTCCCGATACTTGACCGTCACTCCAATGCAGAGATCCATCATTCGTTACCTCTCCACCGCCACTATGTCCGCCGCCAAAGAGAATTCGAAACTCATCTGTAATCTCACCATGCCTGGGCCCTCCTTGCGTACCTGAAGCTCACCTTTTCCCGCGCAGTCGCCCCAGCCGGCACGAATACCAACCCTCAAGCAGATCAGTACACCAAAGGCTCGCTCACCCGTGCCCAACTCGCCGCCTCTCCTTTCACCCAATTCCACACGTGGTTTACGCAAGCCCGATCCTCGTCCGTGCACCAGCCCGAGACAGTCTGCCTCTCCACCGCCCACCTGCCCTCCGGCCGCGTTTCCTCCCGCTACGTTTATCTCAAAGAGCTCGACGCCTGCGGGTTCGTCATCTACAGCAACTGGCTGCACAGCCGAAAAGCCGAGGATGTGCGGAGTAACCCGCAAGCGAGCTTGGCTTTCTGGTGGCAGGAGGTGGAAAGGCAGGTGAGGGTGGAGGGCCGGGTGGAGAGGTTGACCATGGAGGAGACCAAGAGGTATTACGATCTACGGGCGAGGGGGAGTCGAATTGGGGCTTGGGCTAGTGAGCAGAGTCGGGTTCTGTTACCAGCCGGGGGTGAAGATGGTCATTGTGAGGAGGATGATGGAAGGGCGGTGCTAGAGAAGAAAGTGAGGGATTTGGAGGAGCGGTTCGATGGGAAGGATGAGATCCCGGTGCCCGAGTTTTGGGGCGGTTTGAGGGTCGTGCCGGACATGGTAGAGTTCTGGCAGGGCAGGGAGAGCAGACTGCATGACCGCTTCAGGTATTTACGAATCGCAGAAGAGGATACGGAGGGAGAACAGCAAGGGGATGGGGAATGGAAAATTGAGAGACTAAGTCCATGAGATTAGTTCGAACCTCGTTACGTGCATGAGGAAGACATGTCCTGCAATTGCTGCATTTGCGTCGTATCTAGAGTAGAGTTCCCCTCCTACTGTACAGTTTCCACAAGTGCGGGCTAGCTCATGCCTCTCACATATCCCTGGTAATGCCAGTTGCAATTCGATACAGCCTTTCACTTACTTTCCTTCCCATTCGAACGCCTTCAGGTGACTCCGCCCGGCCATTAAATTCTCTTTCTCGCTCACTGGACAAAATCGGGTATCAACGTAGAAAGTGAAATACACTATAGAAAACGTGCGAGGAAGCGGTGACATTTCGGAAGGTGTCAGAAGAGCTTACATGCCAGCGCTATCAAGCAACTTTTGAACCTTCGCAACGACCGGCGCCGGGTAAGCTCGCGTAAACATCTCATCCGCTACTTCTCTAGCATGATGTTGGTCGTTTACCGCTAAGAAAGCGCGAGTCATCTCTTCGTAGGTGCTGGGCTCACGGCTTGCCTTCCCCATGCTTTCGTACATGTTTCGTGCCTTGGCAATATTGTCAGCTGTGGCCCATCCGCGAATCACAGCATTTGCAATATATGGCGTCGTTCTGACACCTTGCATATCCATATCCTCAAGCAGGCCGTCCATGGCTTCGACTTGGGAGTTCGCAACCATAGACTCAAACATAGCCTGGTATAGGCTGGCATGCGGCTGAATCTCTGGATTAGCCATGGCCGTCTTGAAAGTCTCCCAAGCACCGCCCAGGTCCCGGTGCTGGCAACCTTTGGCCTTGATCAGAGACGCATAGTGCACAGCTTCGGGGGATTGGCCTGAAGCGCGAATGGTGTCCAATACGCCTTCGGCAGCGGCCATGTCGATGGGTTCGAGAGCGGCATAAGTATCGATGAGCAGCTTGTAGGTATGCATCGTTGGTTCGATACTGTTTGATCGCATACGAGAATAGTACTCAAGGACTTTTTGGCTGTCCTTCTTGTTGTCGCCTTGGAAGTACTGCATCATGCTGTTGTACGGAGCTGCCCGAGGCTTGTAATTCGGCATGCTCTCCATCTCGTCGAACAGCATTTCGGCAGAATACTGATCGTTGACACGGGTAAGACCATTTATCATGGTTCCATAGGTGACGCTGGTTGGACGGATGCCACGGTTCTGCATCTCATAGAAATAGTATTTGCAATCGTCCACCCGTCGAGCTTTTCCAAGCTTGCCAATGAGTGCGTTGTACAGGAATGATGTGGGTTCTACTCCCTCTTGCCTGGCTCGATTCCATATATCCAGGGCCTCGTTGGCCTCGTCCGAAGTTTGTGCAAATTCTTTCAAGGTTGTAATGTACAAACCGTAGGTGTTTGCCGAAGGTGCAGCTCCAAGTTCAAGGAGTTCCTGGTGGAAGTTTGAAGCACCTGCCCGGTTTCCGACGGTGAGGCAAGCCCCGGTCATAGAGTCCAAGATCGATGACCAGCCCGCCAAAACAGGCGGATGCTGCGGGAGAAGAGGCACAGATTGCCTAGCTGTCCTCAAGATGTCAAACATCACGTCGCCACGACGTTCCATCGCTGCTGTTTCGATAAGCTTGGCGTAAACATTATAACGAGTCTGCCGGCCAAGGCGGTGGATGGTTTGGAATTGGGCTAGGGCTTGGTTCAGGTTAGATCGACGTCCAGCACGCCCGTTTTCCAAGATATTCAAGATGATGTTTGAGCCACTATGATCCATCTTCGCCGCATAGGGGTCGTAGGTATCCGCAAAAGGCGTAGACGCGGTCACGACCGTACTTGTTACCGACGAGTGACGAATAGTAGCACTGGGTGCTTGCCGAGCCGTCTGACGGGCACTTCGCCAACGGGCGCTTATGCCGGGACGATGATTCTCTAGTTGACCTAGAGTTCGTTCGATAAGTTGGATGGTCGTTTCGTCAAGGGTAAGACCGCGCTGAGAGACCACATTCAGAAGATGTTCCAAACGCGCGATGTGACCAACGTCATGCAGAAACGTGCCGTCAGAAATCATTGCAGCCTCGATATTAAGCACCAAAACCAGGTCATGCCAGTTCAGGACTGAGATCTCTGCGGGCCCTAGACCTGCCAACAATTGCTCCGACACTGGAGAAACAGGACCCTTGTTCTCAGTCATGGCCCCCAAAAGAGTCATGGTAGCCTGTGGTGAGATACGGTTCTCGTGCAGGGCCAAGCGCTTTCCAATAAGTTCAATGACTTCGTCTATCTTCTCCTTGAGCTGATCACGAGCAGCTCCGGTGTCGACAGAACTACGGACGCGGGCGAAGGCGTGCCGAGCGTGTATCAAAGCTCTACTAACTTGGCCATTGTTGATGAGCGCAAGGGTGTATATCGCCGCGGGTTCCATGAGAGACTCTCCTCCATTAGGAGATTCATACAAAACGGACCAGTATTTCGAAGCCTCTTCAAGCTTTCCAAAACGAAGTTCCATAGCCAGCATCGAAGACGCTACAGATGGCATTGATCCGGTGCTGAGCTCAATGGACTTGTATGCTTCGACAGCGGTTGCCCTATCGTTGTTGTCGGCCGCAGCTGAGCAGACGCATGCCAAGACTTTGTGGCGAGTAGAGGGAGTGAGCCTCTGTGTCTTCACAAGATCAAGCGCCTCCCCAAATTGACGGATATCAATCTGATGTTGAACCAGTCCATCGGCAACGATGATATCACGTGCAATTTCAAGCCGAGCTCTGTGCTCTGCAACATCACTATCGAGTGAGCTGTAGATGCTGGCGATAAACCGATGGCCACGTTCGCTTCGATTACATCTCATGAAACTTCTGACAAGCGCAGCGTAAACCGAGTAATCGTATCGACCGATTAATGAGGTCTCGTCCGCGTCATGCTGCATTGCCAGGCTCCGGTATCCTTCGTAGCACTGAACCGAACTATTCAAGTCTCCATCCTGAGCATATGCCTCGATAATGGGGGGAAACATGGATGCGACTGGGACCACTTGGTGTTCTTCCAGATGCGTATAAAGCCGAATCATGTCCTCGTTCTGTCCATGTAAGGCGCATGCTGTGATCAGAAGACCGTATATTTCAGATGGTAAGACCTGTACCTGGGGATTTGAGATAGCTGCATCAAAAATGGATAAGGCGTGCTTGAGAGCGTCATCTGCGATCAGCATAGCATACTCGCTTTCGTCAGAAGCTAGCATGAAGCTAGAGCCTGGGTTGATGTTGCAATACTGGGAACGTTTGATGTCCATGGCATTCTTCGTCTGGTAGACTTCGATAGCACGCCGCGAGAGTAATTCTAGGAGCGTCCCGTAAAAAGCTTCATCTGGAACGACATGTCGACGTATCGCGTCGGTGTAGATGTTGAGTGCTTTCGATACGACTTGGTGTTTGGCCGCTGGTATTGCTATGGCCGCGGCAAGAAGTCCGTTGTAGGCTCCCATTGACGGTTGGATGTCTTTCGCAAGCATAGCTTGGAAGACAGCAGGAATTTCCTCATAGTGACCAGCGTTACGGAGTTCAATGATAATGTCCGTTGATGTCGGAGACGTTGGGGTATGAGGAGTATTGTCCTGTAAAAGCAACGAATGTTGGGGTGAGCCAGTGGGTGTACTTGATTGCTGGGTGGCGGAACTGAAAGTGCCCACGACGCTGAGCGACGGTTGGCTGTCCGGAGGTGTGTCCGTTACGGACACATCCAGAGCCGGTACTGTAGCCAGATGAGCAGATTGGACGCGGAAGCTGCTGATCTCTTTTGCGATAGCATCGTCGACCACCGCAAGGCCACCAGCCTCGGCGATAACATCTTCAGCTTGTTTGATATCATCAACAGCACTGGTGCTATAAGCACGCTCAAGGCTAGATCGGTCAAGCAAAGCATTAGAGCGTAGCTGTGCGGAGCTTTCTTTGTCTGCACCTTTACCCTCTGGTATTGTGCTTGGTCCTTTCCAGCCAATCCGGAGAGGAAATTGGAACTGCTTCCATTCCTTGGTACTTCCATTATTACGTTGCTGCTTTTGCCATGCTTCATAGTATGCGGCTAACCCTCCGTCTCCACGAGAACTCTCCAATACAGAACCCTGCTGTCCACCACTGGATGCGCCGCCGGACTGCGTGGAAGCATGTTGGAAAGTACCGTGGAGCTGCGAGGATCCATGTTTGTTGAATTTGCTGGCGGCATGGGTACTGAAGGGGCCGAAAGGTGTTGCTGTTGACGCGTAGGAAGACTGTGTGGCAGCAACAACGGATTGAGCATATCCGTGAGTGAGAGTCTTCCCTAGGCTCTGGCGGGCCAGGTGGGTGAATGGTTTGAAAACCATTTAGGTGAATATTAACTCCTCAATCGGGAGCGTCGAGGCTGTAAAAACCAAACGAAGAGTCACTCGATGTCACACGGCATTCCGATCGGACACAGAAGTGAGGCTTACGATATAAGGACAAGATATACGATGTGCAGTTTCATTTGACGACCCCAAAGCCGCCAGATGATCGCGTGGACGAGAGGATATAACTCCTCGGTACAGTCTCGGCAAGATGTATTCAATCCTAAGGCGCCGGTGCTAGTGAAACTGCCTCAAAGATTCTGTTTGATAGGAACGTATCAATGCTGAGAGTGATGCCCAAGGATGTGGATGACGAAAAGAAAATCTTGTGCGTTAAACGCAGTCGGTTGCCTGGGGGCTGAAGACGAACGTCCAGACCAAAGTTGTAAAGGAAGGAATGGAACGGACGGCCTTCAAGACGAGCCTGGTGATGCGCTCCGGCGAGCTTTGGCGAATCACCGCAAGGCACTGAATCACCAGCGCAGATACCAACGAAGACAGCAAGGTGATGTCGAGGCATTTTGGCCTTGGATCCCGGGCCGTTTTCGAGTGAGGCTACCGAAATCTTCCGACGGACTTAGGCTTTAGGCCACTGTTCTGGATCGTACCCCAAGGGGACGGCTACACCACAAATGTTTATTTGATTAAGTCCAAGGCTTACAACAAAGCGATGAGATTGTAAATTCCGGGAACTATGTCTCGTGAATTTGAACCTGACGTTGCATTGATTGCTCGATCCGTCCCCGGCCCAAACTCAAACCAGCCACGCCGAACCGCTTGCAGTCGGACACTACAAAACTGCGGTGGATTCCTTCCATCTGGTGCTCCTCGTCTGCAACAGGTGTATGCTGAGGTTATTGCCCATATAAATTGCCACCAAAGTCCTTATAAGATCCGATTGCTCGGGTCTTGCCTGAAACACTTTGACCTACAAAACGCCTAAAACGTGCCCCGGCGGTAGTGGCAGACATTCCTTCTCTATAATCCGTAACGAGGATGGATCGACCGCCAGTGGCCCTGTCTGCGCCAGGCAAGGTCCTTCTGGCGGGTGGGTATCTGGTTCTGGATAGAGAGCACACTGGTCTGGTCTTTGGACTTGACGCCCGGATGCATGTGCATGTTCACAAGCTTCCCACCTCGCCTGGAGTCTTGCTTTCCGAGATTGTTGTTCGTTCACCGCAGTTCAAAGAGGCCGAATGGAGGTATGGATATCGACAAACGGATCATAAGGGAGGCATCGAGGTTACACAGCTAAAGGGGTAGGTCAAAGCTTATTTCCCTTTGTATTCGCAGTCCACATGCCTATGCACAACCGATGCACAGGCTGGATGAAACCTCTTTCGTACGCGGCGAAGTCTCTGTCTGAATTTAGTGGCTTGCCGGAGATCTTTCTTCACGACGTGACGCAATTGCGTGCTTTGCTGAAATTTCTAGCCATTCCACATCAACGCAACCTCGAAATAAGTTTGTGGAGACAGCATTAGAATATGCCCTGTCGTATATTTCTGTGGTGTCCGATACAACGATTGGCTCGGCCTCCATCACCATCGTTGCGGACACGGACTATTACTCCCATTCTGGACCTACGAACTGCATGAGGTCGACAAGATTCGTTAATTTCAATGTTCCATTGACCGAGGCCCACAAGACCGGCCTTGGTTCTTCTGCAGCGCTGGTCACTGCTTTTACCGCGGCTATTCTTACTCATTACCTCGACAAGGACCAGCTCGCGCTTCACTCTGAATCAGGGCGGACTCGTCTTCATAACATAGCTCAAGCAGCCCACTGCGCAGCACAAGGAAAAGTCGGCTCTGGATTTGACGTAGCCGCTGCCGTATATGGATCGTGCGTTTACCGCCGTTTCTCCCCATCAGTCCTTGAGGGACTGGGTGAAGTCGGCTCACTCGGCTTCTGTGAACGCTTGAAAGCGGTGGTTGAGGACTCGAACCCCTTAAACAAATGGAACATGCAGATCGATAAGTCGGCAGCCGTAATGCCTCACGGACTAGGCCTATTGATGTGCGACGTTGATTGCGGATCCGAGTCGGTTGGTATGGCGAAGAAAGTGCTTTCATGGAGGAAAGATAATCCTGACGAAGCAGCGCTTTTGTGGGCGGCCCTACAGAAAGGAAATGAAGAACTCGCATGGGAGCTGCAACGGCTGTCACGGAAACCTGACGACGTCCCTCGGGATTACGGGAATCTCGGCGACGTCATTCTAACCATACGATCCCTCATACGGGAAATGTCGGCAAAGGCAGAGGTGCCTATCGAACCGAAGGTACAGACTGACCTTTTGGATGCGTGTTGTAGACTTAGCGGTGTTGTCGGGGGAGTGGTGCCTGGAGCTGGGGGCTTCGACGCCATCGCGCTGCTTGTTCAGAATGAAGCTCTGCCATCGCTTGAGGAGCTCCTGAGATCGTACACCACGGCAAAAGGCCACATGCGCGAACCTGGCACAGGAAAAGTGAGACTACTAGGAGTGCAGCAGGAGATGGAAGGGCTGAGGGTGGAAGAGTCCAATACCTACGCGGATTGGTTAACATGGAGTCAGTCAGAGGCACCCGGAAGCATTACTCCGCTTTCTTAGGCAATTTTCGTCTTTCCCTGTCTCGTACGTACAATGGCATACTTGACATGAGGATTTATCTACAATCGTCAAGCCCAGGGTTGATCCCTAGGGCTCGAGCATGATTGTAATTTGCTATGAATTTGGAGAAACCATCAGTGTAACTGTCCGCCGTTCAAGTCCAATTGAGATAAAGATAGAGTATGTCCAACTTGGTGGCGCTTGGTCAAATATAACTTCCCTTCCGAGGACGGCTGCGCTCTCTCTGTATGTACATTGCTTCATCCGTATGTTTAAACTTTTCGAGTGCCCAGCTTAATGGCTTCTTGGCGCCGTACCTAGGGAATGAAAGCTAAGGTCGCCATTTCCCAAACAAGACTGGTCCTGACGCCAGCACCCCAGGGTGACCGACCTGCCATGGAACCCCATCGGATAGGAAGTACTTTACGATAGAAAGCTCCATTACTTTGAATCTGCTTCAGCACTATTCTCTCGCAGCTCCACTATCTCAATTTTTCGAAAGCCTTCCATGCATCATTGTCTTGCCTTATCCAACAAGTCTTGATGAAGGTTGACTGCAGTCACACTTGATGTCCGACGTCTGCCCCAGCCCCTCGTGGTCTACAAAAAGTCAACGACTCTCGCGTGACACATCTATTCATCTACCCTAGATCCGTATCCCGCGCAAAAAGCCGCTCATCTCTACCGGGCGCCGTTCTCTGTCCGCGAGTTCCAGTGAGCTTCAGCGGTCATTTCTAGCTCCACAGATCTCGGGTCGATCTCAATGGGGTCACCGCAGGGAGTGGAAGAAAGGAGGTGGGAAAGCTTTGATAATGATAATACACAAGTTCCACGAGCCAGTCTCGAAAGAAGGCATCCCGCTCGAGACGGCCCGCAAGCAACGGCGCCTATTGAAATGACAGTGATGGATGATATTCCGCCAGCCCCAGCCTCTCAGAACGAGCAGTGGCCGCTAGAGCCAGGCTCAATGGGAGCAGTTCGAGAACCACAAGCGTTCCAGTCCACAGATGACAGCCAGCCAGAGACAGGCCCCCTACCCGTGGCGGGTTCGACCTCCACGCCTCTTCGGGAGCCTCTAGCCATTACATCTGCCACCGCAGACCCGGCGCCTGTAGTGGCAGAACCGCATCCCTTGACGCGCGACAAGACTGGCCCTGCAGTTGGCCCTCCGGTGGACAAGTCAATATCCAATTCTCAGGCATCGGACGTTGTTGGCTTTAGCCTGCTTATCACCCTACTCCTTATCAACGGCGCAAGACATCCCTTCAAGATCGATGAAAAATATTTAAAAAAGCGCAGCGTAAATGCCGACGGAGGCAATCCGGTCAATCTAAGCGTCTACACATTGAAAGAACTCATATGGAGAGAATGGCGAGATGGTAAGTCTGGAGCAACCCATAGTGGCTTTCGAAACCCCTTCAATACCCAACCTCGATTGCTGCTGACTTCGAGGAAACCAGAATGGGAGCCGAGACCTTCAAGCCCAAGCTCGATCCGTTTGATTTTCTTTGGAAAGCTATTAGAGGACAAGAGCAAACTACATGGTAAGGCGGACTTCCCAGAAACCCAATCGGCAGCCGTAGCTCACAGCGACGGTGATCAGAATGCCGCTTCGACAACGCTTCCACACCCCACGTTGTCCACATGACCGTGAAACCGCAAGAGATCGTTGATGAAGAGGACGCTAAGATTGCAAAGACTGGTAATCGCGACCGGGACGGCGATGAGAGAAGTCCTAGCTGCCGCTGTGTCATATTATGAGCACTCATGGATCATGCCAATTGCCCGGAGCCTTTTCAGCTATAGATTCTTGTATCAATTCCTGTGCGATACGCTGGCTGCGTACATCAAAAGAAGTGTCGGGGCGTTGTTCCAGTTTATAGCATTAGGAGTCACAGGTTTGTTGGCTGTACCATACCAAGTATCGGGTCTTCCTTTCCTCATCCACCGCTGCCATAAACTTGCTGGCCGGGCCAGAGCCGATTGACTTGGACCCTTAATGAATCAAATGATGGTTTTCCATCGGTGAAAGGGATCGCTATCGATAGCCAGGTTATGTGGAAATGACACGATTTTGTATCAGATGACAAGCATGAGTAGCAATATTTGATAAATGGATGTGGTCCGTCCTCGAGCTATCTCCAATCTCTTTTCCGACTGCCTGGAAGCCGACGTGTTTATCTGCCCATACCATCCCTCTACCAATCCATCTTCAGCTTTCCCTCCATCTCCGCATGGAAATCCGCACTTTCCCTCGTCTCATCGCCTGCGCTCCAGTCAGCCCAATATGCGTCAAGCGTATCACACTAAAATGAACATACCTTGGAACACATCTTCCCACTGCACCTCCGTATCCCTCCCAGCCAGGATATCCCCACTGACGCCTGCGCTCGCCCCTAGCGCCATAGGCCTCCATTCCCCATCCCTCGCGATCTTCATCTCCATACCCCGACGAACGGGTTCTCCGATCCCGAAGTTGCGTCGTAGGGCTGTCATCTTGAACTCGTCTTGCGTGGACTGCCAAGCTGCGAGACGGGCTTCGAGAGGGTGGCTTGAGGCGGGATTGGATGTTTGGGAGGCAGATGAGAGGGATGAACGGAGGGTATCGTGAATTCCGGGGGCGGAGGGAGCGCCTGTCGCCGAGGGGTTCGAGGAGAGGGAGGAGGTTGTGTTTGTGGTAGTGGTGCGGTGAGAGGACGGGGGGGCGATGCGAAGAGACTGGGAGAGGTGTCAGTTGGTAATTCGCTGAAAGGGCGGCTGGGAATGGGCTAAACCATGGTAAGTGTTTTGTAAAACGAGCCTTGGACTTGGAAGTGCCTTTCGTAATAATAATCAATCAAAGCCGAAATGTACACGGGCACGTTATGTGGCAAGCAAAATTGGTAAGTCTGGGGTGGATATAGTGAGCTTTCTATCATGTACTTCTTACTAGCCAAGCTAGCGCACCCTTTGCGGTTGAGCGCTTGGTCGCATTCGTATCGTGCACCATGTAGAAATACTACGGACGAGGTTGTTGAGGACCCAGATTGCTGACAGGTCTGTAGACTGGGGTTATTTCTGTGCTAAGGCGCTCAGCGTGGTCAAAAACCGTGTCTTCCTTGATTCCGTACCTGCTTTGATCCTGGAAACCCCTCATTTCCTCGTCTTATTGTCTGTGATCGGACGCCCCGACTACATACGGTCCCCCTGCTGATGTTTTCCATAAGTCTCATCGGGGCTTCTACATCGCAATTCGAAGGGTTGGCCTGGTAATACCGTCATCCTTGTACGATCCCTAAGGTTAAAAGGGCCCAGTATAATTAGGGTCTCTCACAAGCGCCGTTATCTGCGTTTCAAATCAGGAAAGTCTTGCTTGTCAAGCCTTTGAAGTATCCAGGACGCCGCTTGATGACGCTGGGTATCTTACGTTCAGTCACTCAAGCTTTCCGACTCCTCCTTGACCCTGGCTTTTTCGCGTGATTATTCGTGTTCGCTTTCGCCTGGACCTCATCCTTGTCCATGCCCTCTCCCGCATTCTCCTTCTCCTCTTTCTTCTCCCTCGACCTCCTCACCGCCCCATCCTTCTCCAGAGCTCCAATCTGCTTATCGCTAAATTCCCACAACGTCTTCGAAACCTGCTCGTCCTCGACCTCCGCCCTCAGAAATGTCCTTTCCCTGCATTCCTTGATGAACCTCCCCCCAACACCCTTTCCTAGATCCGCTTCCATCGCCGCGAACAAGAAGCTCTGGGCGCCCATGAGGGGCGACTTAAGTGTGAGCCACCACACTGGCCACATGACGAGATAAAGTAGGAGGCCCCAAAGGGAGCCCATACTCAGCCACCGCCGCATGCCGGGCGTTCGGGTAAGACCCGGGTCAACGAGGACGATGCGAGCATTGTTCGGTTGCTTGTCGGGGCGTTTGTACGAATCTAGGTGATTTTGGAAAGCTTGGGCGAAGGTCATCAGGGCAAGTTTGCTGGTGCCGTATTCCTTGCCTGGAGGTAATGGAGATCTCGTGTCTTTCAACGCACCGATCTCGCCGCCAATATAGCTGGAGCATGTTCCGAGGATGATACGTACATCTCTGTCGGCGGGTTGAGCGCGGATGGCCGGGCTTAAGATGCCCAGCAAGTGGAAGTTGGAGAGGTAATTAACACCCCAATTGCTCTCTACACTGTCTTGAGTTAGAGCTGCCCTGCCGAAACGGGGCGTCATGGTGTTAGCGCAGAGAATGATCATGTCGAGTCTCCTTGGGGGAGCGTTGTCGACCCATTTCGTTGCGAACAGACGGATGGAGTGGAGTGCTGACAGATCAACTTGTTCGGCATGGATGAGCTCGTTGTTTGTAAGGTTCCGGAGGTCTTCGATGAAATCAACCAGGAAGGGATCCGAAGGGGGTTGTTGCGTTAAAAGAATGATTTGGGCGCCGCGGAGGGCGAGTTGGTGGGTTATTGATAAGCCGATGCCCGAGGTCCCTCCCTTTATGCCTTCTCAGCGAAGAATCAACCCCAAAGTCTGGGAATGACTGACTGTAATCAGAACAACTTTCGATTTCATCAATCGCTCGGATGTATTACTAGCGCCTCCAAAGTACCATTTCGCGATGCATACCAAAACCAGCCAGGGTAGAATTTTGAGCGCTGGAACTACGTAAGGGATAGAACTAACGCCTTTCTGGGCTACCTCTGCCAGTATTGGGATTGGCATCCTATGTTCCCTAACGTTGGTTGCGACAGACTTTGATTATGGTTATCCCTCGTTCATCAAGATCCGGAGTACTTGGGGTTGACAGAAATAACCGGACTACTACGTACGAGGGTACAAAAGTGACAATTAGCGAGGTTTAGCCGACGCGAAGCCGCTATTGGATGCGTGCCCATGAAAACCTCCACCACGCCTCTACTAGCCATTATCTACACTCCGTGGGTAATTATCTATTAACATCGCTTGACGGAGCCATCCAAGGGCTGTTCTGACCCGTTATGGTAGACGAGAGTGAAGATGATTATTTTTTTCCACTTCAAAACCAGAGAGCTTTCGGTGCAGGTACAAGACGGACGCAGATTAACTTCGTCTCACCTCGTGAACCTCGAAGCCTTCAATTAAGAGCTCCTAAGCCAGGAGCAGGGGATCGATACCTTGCCATTGTCCTCGGTCAGAACGCTGGCAACGAAGGCGCCAAGGAGTTACAGTCGGAGAAGGTCCAACATAGATCAGGAGATTCGAAGTCTGGTGTGGGAAAGCCAGGCGGACAATCTGTCTGCGAAATCTGTAATTCGCCAATCCTCGCGGACGCTGTTGCGCTTGATGGGCTCGAGACAACCGATGTGAAGCCCCACGAAGCATCTCTGGTTCACCAAGTATGCCTCGAGCATTCGCACCCTCCCTCGCATCTAGATCGCAACCGTCAAGGTCTCAAGTATCTTTCCCGCTACGGCTGGGACCCGGATTCAAGGCAAGGTCTAGGCGCCACGGGCACGGGAATCCGCGATCCCATTAAAGCAAAGCCGAAGAATAATACTTTGGGCGTGGGAGCCATGACCCTGGCGCCTCCGAGCAAGGTAATAAAGCTCCCGCCCAAGAAGCTGGACGCTAAGAAAGTTCGAGAAGCTGAGGTGAAGGGGTGGGAGCACAGGGAGAGGCTGAGGAACATGTTCTATCAGAGTGATGAAGTGGACAGGTATCTTGGGTCGAGTGGGTGACGCCGCTGCACATGAGTCCTCCCGACGGTACGCCAGAATGTTCTGCTCCCCGTTCCCGCACACATTCCGCGGCACCGTGTACAAGATCCGAACATCGTTGCAGACAGAATCCATTGTTGCTCAAGATATCCGACTGCCCTCAGGATGAAATGTCCGGGCTACGAGGTGTGTACTACCGCTCCTTCGGATCCGCCTAAATCATTGGTTTCCATATCTATCTTTCCTACCCATGTATTGACAGGGTGCTCATGCGCCATGTTATTCCGCTGAATGCTTAATCCTGGTATCATGATCTCCGGGCGGCAACGAGAGGCAGTAGCAGGTTCTTTCGCCGTCTGTCCGTACACTAAACCTACGTCACATACGTGGCTTACTGCGGCAACAATGGGGCAACCGGTTTCGGTCCTCCAGTCGTCACCGTTTGGAACTGAAGAAGTGATGCTTCTTCTTCTTCTTCTCCCCACCCCTGTCCTTATCTTTCGCCGGTCTTTCACTGCCGGATGACGATGGTGGGATCTGTTGTCTCAAATCGTGCTCTTCCCCCCCAGTAGGTCCTGGAGGAAACCCGCCGTCAGTCATCTGCATGCGTTGCATACTGTCATTTAGGGCCGGTAATAATTTTGCAGGAGGAGGAGGCGGCATCTCTTTTTCGAAAAGATGATCTGGTGCTCTAGGCTTTGGTCGGTCAGCAGGGAGATCTAATCGTCGTCTATCGACACTGAGGTCGCCAACTTGACGCAAGAACAAGCTCGGCGTTAACATGTGGGTCGTCGTTAGATAAATATCCTTGTTCATAGATTTCGAAACCTCGTAGCAAGCTCGGGACTCCGAATACGTTGCTCCGCCTGCCATGAAAACAATGATCCGCTGTTTCGGCTCGGTGGTAGACGGGCGAGTGCGTGCCCAGGTGGGCTTTGCACCTCGCAGTGATGCTTGTGATACATTGTCCTGTCCCATGAGAGCATCCGCCGCATCCAGATGAGGTTTCGTGAAGGGAAAGGTGTTTTGGTCTAGCGTGCTCCGGCTCAGATCCTCTAACACAACCTTGAGAGCCGGCTCGAACCTGGAGAGTCCAGATTCATTGTTCAGTGGTGGCTGAGCTTCCCTCTTGCCGAACTGGTACTGCGCCCCCGGTCTGGAGTCCTTCAGTACTCTCGTGGTATGAGCTCCTAGGAGTTCAAGATTATAGATTACTTCAGAATCCCGGGAAGGTAATCGCGCATGGAAGAGAAGCTTCTGTACGTCGGTGGGCAGAAGGCCATCACGGTAAAGTAGGTACTGAATGATCAGACGCAGGCGATCTGGAAATAAGATGGCATTGTCGTCAAGCAAGCGGATGACTTGATCCGCTAGGTTCTTTGGCTTCCTATAATCCTCGTCAAGGCCAGTCGCCAGCGACTAAACCTGTCAGCTGCAAGTGGGCTTTCGAGGGACTGCTTTGGGAACTACCTGTTCCACTGAGGCGACATCTGCAAGCTTTCTTTCCTGGAATATGCTCATAGCGTCTTGCGTCATCGTAAGATGCAATGAGTACGCTTCTTTACCCTCCTGAAACTTTGGAAGCCCCGCGAGCATGTCTTTTATCGTGTTGATCGTGGCAGGTCCCTCGCTGTCCCCAAATAATGTTAGAACACTGAGCACTGTAGTAACCGTTTTAAGAGTTTCATACCTGTCCGCAAACTGCGGATTTTGTGCTTTGAAGGCGTTGAAATCTTGAACGAGCTGACTAAGAAGGTCTTTCATATGTAGATGGCGGTACTTCACCCATATGCTATCTTTCTCACTAACCTCCTGGTCTTTGCCTGGGTGCGCTTGATCGAGGTTGGCTTTGTAGAGGATCCTGTCCCCTTCTGTTAACGGCAGCAGATCATGTGCCATGGCTTGATAAGTAAACTCATGCAGGAGCGGAGCAAATAAGTCCATGGTCCTGTCCGTTATGATGAGCAGTCCGCGGGGTCTTGGAGACGGTGAAGGAAAGTCATCGTTGTATTTAGCATACTCATCAAGCTGCGTCTGTACGAAGCGAGCGAGGTGCGAACACAATACACGAGCTGCGTGGTTCGAAGATTGTGGGCTGTAATAGCGGATCGCTGGATACTCGCCCAGCGATACACAGATCGAGACAATCTTAGTCGACAGAAGTCAGCCCTTGATACTGTCAGACTCGAAACAACATCGAGAGTCAAGATTGATCTACCTTTTGTGCCAAGTCGTCCATGTGTTGCGCTACAAGGTGGTTGCACGCTGGGTGGAACAAGGTGGGAAAACTCCATGGATCTCGGAAGGTGATCAGGTGAGATTCTCGGGGGTAGTAATCGATATTCAAAACGCTCGCCTTGACAATTTGTTGTCTGGCCATCGCGGATTTATCGAGCCGAACTTGTAGATCTGGTCGAAGCACTGCATAAAGGGGGCTTGTCAGCGAGTAGGCAGACACATCAAGCTGGCGAGCTGCAACGATGGGGGCAAGACCTGCAGTCCAGATTAGAAAAGTCCGCCTGTAACGCTGTCGCTCCAAGTCCGCCATCACACAATCGACTATATGGGGCAATGGTGAAAGGACGTAGACCGCATCCATCTGTTTGTTGGTTGGTCTTCTGTCTTCGATGCGTTCGATATCTACACGTCGTTCAGCAATCGCGATTGTCATGCGTGATCCAAAAGACGGACGGGTAACATTCAGTTCAAGTATATCGTCTTCTCCCACGACTCCATCGACCAGTTTGTGGCTTCCATCGTCCAAGATCAGGACCTTCCACTGCCAGGATGTCAGCTACTCGAGCTTTCGCTGTCGACACCGCAAACATGTTCAGACCTCTCCTTGGTCCGCATTGCGAATTGTGTCTAGGATTACTATTATCGTAAGCTTCCCTATCTAGGATCAAGCAACATGGTGTCTACCTCTTTTCTGGATACTGATTGCAGACGCCCCAGCCATGTTGATGGTGCGGCGATGCCCGTGCGCATATATCGGACATCTGTAATCAGGCAGTGAGAACTCGGAGCTACTTGGCCTCGTCAATGGCTACAGCAGTTGGCAAGGAAGCAACAATCGAACTGTGCGCGTCTCTTATGAGAGTGAATAGAAACATGCAAAACCCCCTACCGGTTCCTCCCGGCGCCAAACCCGAGATCTTGCCGCCGCCACACTAGTAACGATGCAAAGCCGATGATTGTCTTTGTCTTCTTTCCCTCTCCAAGATCTAGAAGTATTTCCAAGTCTCTGGATGCGCCTTGTCGCGGTTTGTATCCTCAAAGATATGGAGTATCTGTGAGTGGCCGCCAACACACAAAGCTCTCTACTGTAGGGGATGCAAAGAGCGCAGAGTGCAGCCCAATGTGTTCTTGCGGCGCAATGGAGGACGTACCGAGCTTGCAATCATACGCCAGCTCGCTTCCGGTCACGCGCTCCGGACTCGTTTCGGATACAAAGACGTCGAGGACGCGAGCAAGACGGAGCCTTCATGCAACCACGTCGCTCGGGGCGACAACCACAGGTACGATCTAAACCAGAGTCACTGTTGTTCGGTGAGCTAAAATATATAAAAAAGCGATTCCAGTTCAAGCTGAACCGGCCGTTGCAACCTTCGACAGATTCACCGAGAGACCAGCAGTCACCGAGGGAAGTTGCCGCGGCGATATTGCAAGAGCTAGACAAGTTCCAGGATGGACTGGATGATTTTGAACACACGGGATTCACGGGATTCATGCAAGATGTCCTTCCTGCGCTCAAGGGCGGCTTGGCTTCGCCACGAGACTCTGCACCGATTGTGAATTCCCTCCGCCATTCCTATGTCGAGCGAGGCATAGGCGGGTTGAAAACTCAAATCAAGTACGCTTACCATGGCTATCTTGCGAGCCAGCGGTTTTCGAAGTCCAATCTGCATGACCAAGCAAGACTTGCCGATCTAAGATATCCGGTTGAATGGTATTCCGTGGCAAGAGAGATGCAGCGCACCATCCATCTTCATGTTGGCCCCACAAATTCTGGTAAGACCTATCATGCCCTCCGAAGATTGGAGCAAGCAGACTCGGGGATATATGCGGGGCCGCTGAGATTGTTGGCCCACGAGGTCTATACAAGGCTCAATGCCAGAGGAAAGCCATGCAATCTAATTACCGGAGATGAGCGGTACACCGTGGAAGGTGACCATGTGAACATGAGTAGCTGTACAGTGGAGATGATCAACGCTGCTACGCCCTATGATGTCGCTGTTATTGATGAGATCCAAATGATTGGCCACGAAGAGCGAGGATGGGCGTGGACCCAAGCTGTCTTAAGCTTAAAGGCAAAAGAGCTCCATTTGTGCGGTGAGGAGAGGACTGTTCCTCTCATCAGGGAGCTTGCGGCCGCCATGGGCGATGATCTCCAAATCCACCACTACAAACGGTTAAGTCCACTTAAGACCATGTCGGCAAGCCTGAACGGGAATTTGCGTAGTCTGAGAAAAGGAGATTGTGTGGTAGCCTTCTCGAAGTTGCAAATCCACAGGCTCAGGAGGCAGATTGAAACCATCACCAATAAGCCAGTCGCTGTGATATACGGAAGTTTGCCGCCAGAGGTGAGAGCGAAGCAGGCGGAGCTCTTCAACGACCCGGACAATGATTACGACATTCTAGTGGCCAGCGATGCGATAGGGATGGGCCTCAATCTGAGCATCAAAAGGATAGTCTTCACTGCCAGCCGAAAATGGAACGGTTTGGCCGAAGTGCCAATAGAGATTGCGCAGATCAAGCAAATCGCAGGACGGGCAGGCCGCTACCGAACAGCTGCCCAGGCCGCTACCCCTGGCACTGACACGCCCCTAGAGGGTTCTACGGGCTTGAGTGCCTCATCGGTCATCACCCCAGCGAAAAGTCTAGGTCTTGTCACCACACTCGGTCGAGGTGATCTATCTATCATCCAAACCGCCATGGCGATTGCACCGGACCCGATCATGAGTGCTGGCCTTCTCCCACCAGTCGATGTTCTGGTGCGATTCGCCGCATACTTCCCTCCATCAACACCGTTCAGCTATATTCTAACACGGCTCTTTAAAACCTCAATCATTCATCCTAGATTTCATCTGTGCAGCTTGAACGAGCGCCTCAGGATCGCCGATAT
>QQTW01000597.1_pt1 | contig 23087 bp, 20 predicted proteins | sample 1904831 | NCBI WGS metagenome assembly QQTW01 (sample SAMN09435610, study PRJNA476489) | Subsurface metagenome, whole genome shotgun sequencing project. | reverse complement strand
ATGATGAGGCAACAAGTTTGTTGAATGATGTTTTAAAAGATGAGCAGTTAAAGAATTTAGAATCCGATAAAAAAGAGAATATTAAATACTTACGCTCGAAAGCAATTCAGAAGTTAATTATAGAAGTTCAGCAAGTCTTTCTCGATTATGAAAATGAAATACTGGCTGGAAGTTTTGATTTGCCCTTGACTGCTAAACTAGAATCAAACAAAAAATTAAAGGAAATTATTGAAATCACTTGCAGAAGTGTTTATGAATCCTGTGCAGTTGTTGAGGTAAAAGTAGCAGGATATGAGGTTATAGGAGGTTTGTTAGAAGAATTTATTACTGGTATTACTAATAGTAGTTTATCAAAAAGTTATTTAGTGAAGAAGTTACTTCCTAATTTCAAAGAGTCAGATGAAGATGAGGCGTTATATAGGAAAATTTTAAAAGTGACGGATTATATTTCTGGGATGACTGATTCTTATGCTGTTTCAGTTTTCAAGAAAATCAAAGGAATTTCTCTCCCTCGTGGAGGGAGATAGATTGTAAAGTTGATAGTTAATGTAATTGCTCTGTTACGATCGCACGGAGATTAAGCGATCGCCCTTTGCTATAACCTCACTTGCTGCTAAAACTTCCTGTCTTGCCCATCGATCTGCTGCTACAATGTCATCCAAAGAAGGGTTGGAACAGTTATCGGCTCTGTGGCGATCGCACACCCATTCAATACAACGGGGAATATCTAAAAACTCGATCTTTTCGTCTAAAAATAGCGCCACTGCTTGCTCGTTCGCCGCATTCAATACAGATGGCATCGATCCTCCGGCGCGACCTGCGGCATCGGCTAATTGCATACAGGGATATTTTTCGCGGTCTGGGGCTTTAAAAGTTAAATTGCCAGCTTTGACTAAATCCAATCGTTCCCAGTCAGTATAGATGCGTTCGGGCCAAGATAAGGCATAAAGCAAAGGTAAGCGCATATCAGGCCAGCCCAACTGTGCCAATACTGAAGTATCTTGTAGCTCAATCAGGGAATGAATAATGCTTTGAGGATGGATGACGATTTCGATGCGATCGTATTCCACACCAAACAAAAAGTGAGCTTCAATTACTTCCAAGCCTTTATTCATCAATGTGGCTGAGTCAATGGTAATTTTGCGTCCCATCGACCAGTTGGGATGTTTCAGCGCATCGGCAACTTTTACTTGTGCTAACTTCTCTACAGGTAAATCGCGGAAAGCCCCCCCCAGAAGCAGTAAGCAGAATCTTCCGCAAGCCATCCTTTGGCACGCCTTGGAGACACTGAAATATAGCTGAATGCTCTGAGTCTGCTGGTAATAGCTTGACACCGTGTTTCTCCACTAAAGGCAGAACAACTGGCCCGCCAGCAATCAAAGTTTCTTTGTTTGCCAGGGCGATGTCTTTACCAGCTTCAATTGCGGCAATTGTAGGTAATAAACCAGCACAACCCACAATACCTGTAACTACGGTTTGGGCATCCCCGTAACGGGCAACTTCAACTACGCCACCTTCCCCAGCTAGGAGGATTGGTTGGTAGTCCAGATCTGCGATCGCCGCTTGTAGTTCCGATAATTTATTCTCTTCACAGATAGCGGCTATGCTAGGCCTGAAGGAGCGAATTTGCGCCGCCAGCATCTCAACATTTCGTCCCGCCGCTAACCCCACAATCCGAAACAGATCGGGGTACTGCGCCACAATATCAAGGGTTTGAGTACCAATAGAGCCAGTAGAGCCGAGGAGAGTTATTGCTTTCACAATTGTTGAAGAATTAGCAGCAATACCACTATAAAATTCTTCGGACTCATTCTTAACAGCTGTTTGGGCTTTACTAAATTCTTTCTACTCAAATTGAAGCATCCAGTTTTGGAACCTGGTTAGATGCGACTTTCGGCATAATTGCCCCACCTAGGTAGGCATAACTGAAATTTGCATCACTCAGATTAGCATCACTGAGATTGGCGTTTGTCAAATTTGCCCTGTTCAAGTTGGTTTCAGTCAGATTTGCCCCTGTCAGATTTGCATCTGTCAGATTTGCCCCACTTAAATTTGCCTTGGTGAGGTTTGCCTTGGTTAAGTTGACACCAGTCAGGTTTGCCCCTCTCAGATTCATACTCCTCAGATTTACTGCAATCAAGTTCAAGTTCCTAAAATCCCTTTGACCTGCTGCATAGCGGCTTAAGAGTTCTTTGATATCCATAAGGTTTTGAGTTATTAAGAGGGCTAACGTAGATGATGAGCAAGTCTTCACGCTTTGGAAAATGGATCGCGGTTAACTTCTTGCCTGAAGATGTTGCTCTTGAACTAAGACAAGGTAGTTTTTTTTCTCGTCAGCCATAACAAAGAGTTGACTAAGAGCGATTTTCTCTTGACTTAAGCGTTTTGGGCATGATTTGTGTCGCAGGGATTGTAGGAGCGCAAGATCAATTGCGAGAACGTCTTTTACGCTGCTTATGCTTGGCAATCGCCTTGCGCTTGCGTTTTTCAATTGGTGTTTCAAAGTGACGATGCTTCCTCATGTCTGGGAAAATTCCCGCTTTAGAAACTTCTCGCTTGAATCGACGCAACGCTGAGTCAATTCCTTCATTTTCGCCTGGAATTATTTGTGCCATCCGATATCCTGATTAATTAACTGAAATTAGAGTTGAATTTGGGCAATCTATCTCACAAGCTATCAATAAAAAAGGGCAGACTCCTTGTCCGCCCTCAAGACCTAAGAGTTAAATGCTTGTTCTCAAGGCTTAGTAGCGCCGAGAACCACCACCACCACCACCTCTATTTCCCCAGCTACCGCCGCCTGAAGAACCTCTTTCTTCACGAGGCTTGGCTTTGTTTACCTTCATATCACGGCCCATCCACTCAGCACCGTTAAGTGCTTCGATTGCAGCAGTTTCTTCTGCCTCGGATGCCATTTCAACAAATGCAAAACCGCGCAAACGTCCTGTTTCTCGGTCTGTGGGTAGTTGAACGCGGTTAACGGTGCCGTATTCTGCAAAAGCTTGCTTGAGGTCTTCTTCCGTAACTTGGAAAGATAGATTACCGACGTAAATTGACATAAAAAGTCTCCAGAATCAGAGATGTAGAGAGTTTAGATTCGGAGAACCGCTGATAAAACGAATTAACTACCGAAAATAAGCCTTGGTAAATACCATAGCACACGATCGGGCAAATTATTCAAGTCAACAAGAAAAATATCCCAGCTAGCAACGTTGACAAGTTAAAGGCTGTGTTGCTAGAGGAGCATGGTTTGTGAGTACACTGCGCTCTAAGCTTTGACGCACCAAAGCCGTAGACGCATATAAGTTCGTTTTCTCTGCTTCCAGGGAGATATGACTTAAGTACCTTTAACAGAATTTCTCCCCACCTTTCCTTACTGTGAACTTTGCCAGGGTTCACCGAGTCCTGCGATCGCAACTGATGCGATCGCATCGGTTGCTAGTGTCCCAGATCGCAAATACAGAAATTTCTGTGTTTACGGCTCTACCACTACCTTTAATTTATATCAAGTTTTGCGAAACATTTGTTGGAGAAGATCTATCTTCAAAGAAGCTAGTCTCAGTTAAAAAGTAGATTTTAGAGGCGCGGGATCAACTCAATTATTAGCGGATACACTGCCAACCCACACATTATTTATTAAGTGACTGGGTAAAAATCCCATTTAATAAAGGAGATTTAATCTGATGACACAGGAAAACGCTGCCCGCTTTTTCAAAGCCATAAGTCAAGATGAGGCATTGAAGGCAAGACTCAAAGCCACAGACGATCCAGACACCTTTATCAAAATTGCATCAGAAAGTGGCTACAACTTTACGGTGGCAGAACTAGACAAGGAAGTTAGTAAATTATCGGATGAGGAGTTTGCAGCAGTAATCAATCCGGGAGTAACACCCCGGCGGCATATAATGCCAAGGTGAGACGATTTTATCAACACTCTCTTCCTGGATTGTGTAGTCCTAGCCTTGCCGGAGGTTAGGTTTTGCCAATAGTGCTTTTGCAGCAATATGATTTTGTGGCAAAATTTCGATACTATTTGCTAGAAGTTAGAATTTGAGAATTAAAATAAGCGCTTTTATAGACTTTCCCACTCCTAAAAGAGTGGGTTTTTGATTTGATCGGGCGATGTTTAAAATTCCTAGATCCTTGGCCAGCAACAAGAGATGCGATCGCCCAAATATAAACTTATGGTGGCGTTCTCACTCAGCCAGCCCCATACTTAACTGAATTGGGTAAATCATGCAAATGTCTCCCCAGAAATTCAGCATTGTCGGTAAAAGCGATCGCTCCTCAACTAAAGTAGCTGCGATAATTGCTACTAGTAGTGGAATTCTGTTTGCCTGTAGCAGTTTACGACACGCACTGTTTCAATCAGGAGCCTTCGATTTAGGAATTTTCGATCAAGCTGTCTACTTAATTAGCCAAGGCGATGCGCCTATCTCTTCTTTGCTTGGGTTTCATATTCTTGGCGATCATGCGGCTTTGGTGTTCTATCCCCTGGCGTTACTCTACAAAATCTATCCAGATGTCCACTGGTTGTTAGCTGTGCAAGCGATCGCCCTTGCTGGTGGTGCTTTACCAACATGGATGCTAGCCCGTCAGGCGGGGCTGAAAACGCAGCAACAAAGCGCGATCGCTTGTGTGTATTTGCTGTATCCGTTGATATTTAATCTCAATTTGTTCGATTTTCATCCTGAAGTTATCGCCCTACCAGCACTACTCTGGGCAATATTGGCAGCGCGAAGAGGTAAAATTGCTTGGTTTTGTTTAGCGATCGCTATTGTTTTAGCTTGTAAAGCAGTATTAGCCCTAACGGTTGCAGCAATGGGGTTTTGGTTATTGATTTGGGAGAAACGGAGGGGCGAAGGGGCGATCGCAATTTGCGCTGGTGTCGCCTGGTTCCTCATTGCTACCCAAGTAATTATCCCCGCGTTCGGTAGTGCCGCCGCAGATGTAGCAAGACATTTACCGCGCTATGGCTATTTGGGAAACTCGTTTGGGGAAATTATTAAAAATCTCTTTTTCCAGCCAGGACTAGTACTAGGCAAAATTTTCTCATTAGGTACTCTCGAATACCTCAGCCTCTTATTAATACCAGTAATTTGTTTGTCACCCCAGCATTTAACTCCTTTAGTGGGTGCTATTCCTACTTTATTAATGAATATTCTCTCTCAAGCTCCTGCTCAAAGGAACTTGGTACATCATTATTCTCTACCAATACTGCCTTTTTTATTAGTAGCTGCAATTTCTAGCCTTGCTGCTGGTAGGGGGTGGTTGCAAAGTGGACGCGCGATCGCCTTATGGTCTTTAGTAGCATTTTTAGCTTTAGCTAAATTTGGCTATTTTGGCTCAAAATATCTCGAATCTTTCGATACTTGGCAAGCTACAAGAGAAGCGATCGCTCAAGTGCAAACTCCTGGTGGTGTTCTCACCACACATGAAATTGCGCCACACTTAACTCATAGAAGAGTCGTGAAATTTACAGATGCCAATTCCCCGCCAGCTAATTTCACAGAGTTTGATTATATATTGCTCAATTTGCGTCATCCCGGCTGGAACAGTAATTTAGAGTTTGCTGCTGGCTTAGCCAATCAACTCAAAAATACTCAAGAATTTAACCTAAGTTATCAGCATGATGATGTTTATTTGTTTAAAAAAATCCTCAGTAAGTAGTTGACATAAGATTGTGTCAAATTGCAAATAGCCTGATATTGATTACTTAGGAATACTGAAAAACTAGATGAATTCAGGTGATAAACCGCAGCAAAAGAAAATATATCGAAATATTACTGATTTAAGAAATTGACCAGACATAGTTGTTGTTTTTTGCAATGGGGCTACTAGTCCCAACTCAGAGCGAGAACACAAACAACACATCAGCAATGTTATGGATAAAGAACGGCCTAACAATTTGCTTGAATTGGATGTTGGGAAAGACACCAGGGGCGATCGCACTAAAAGATGGCGCTTTCTGGCTCGATTCCTAAACAAGCCGATCGCATTTTTGCTCAAAACAACACAATTTGTTGTATCGTTCGTAACTGGATTTTTCTCCCGACCGCTGCGGCAGGGTTCAAGCTGGTCGAAGAAAATCAAAAGTAGCCCTGCAATTGCCGCGCTGGTTTTAGCTGCGGTTTTAGCAGGACATACAGTATCAGCACAAGTATCGCCGCCGAATCCGCCTCCACTCAATTCGGTAAAGGTTCCGGAACCTGAAAATATTGGGGACTTCATTCGGGACAAGACAACAGCGATCGCTTTGGGAAAATCGCTGTTCTGGGATATGCAGCTTGGTAGCGACGGCATCCAGTCCTGTGCCAGCTGTCACTTTCATGCAGGGGTAGATAACAGGTCTAAAAACCAACTCAACCCAGGGCAAAAGGGAGGGGATAACACTTTCAACATTGCAGGTCGTCCCAACTACCAGCTAGCGGTAGGAGATTATCCATTCCACAAGCTGGCAGACCCAAATAATATTCAATCAAATGTTTTATCTGACACCAACGATGTCACCGGTTCCCAAGGGGTATTTAAAACAAGATTTGTTGATATCGTTCCAGGTAGCGATAAAGACAATGTGACTCCCCTGCAGGATGATGTCTTCAATGTGAATGGCACAAACGTCCGTCAAGTAACCGATCGCAACTCACCCAGCGTGATTAATGCGGTCTTTAACTTCCGCAACTTCTGGGACGGACGCGCCCAGAACGTCTTTAATGGAGTAAACGAATTTGGGTTGAGAGATCCGGATGCTTTTGTTTTAAAAGCAACCAGACCAAACCGACTCACAGACGTAAAAGTTAGTCTGAAAAATTCGTCTCTAGCTTCCCAGGCTGTAGGGCCACCATTGAGCGCTTTCGAGACAGCATCTGAAGATCTTCCGATAGCGCCGCTAACGGTTGACCTGTCGGAAGGCAACAATCAAGTTACAACATCTAACGCCACCAGGCAGGATATTATCAGCAACTCATCTGGGGAATTGACTGCAAATAGCCTGCCAGCAGAAGACAACGCTAACCGATCATTGCGAAGACCATCCCAACCAACTACACCCCTGAAACGAATTGGGAGAAAGCTAGGTAAGAAACTAACTGCCCTTAGACCACTGGGTAAGCAGCTTGTAGCCAGAGATGATAGCGTTCTCGGTCGCTACAGTAGAGGAAATCAACCTGGTTTGAGTGTAAATTATTCAACGCTGATTGAGACTGCGTTCAAGCCGGAGTGGTGGAACTCGAATATAGTTATCCAGGTTGACCCGAATACAGGTCAGCGGACTTTCACCCGCAAACCAAGTCGCAAGTTGACAACCACCGAATACACGCTGATGGAGTACAACTTCTCACTGTTTTTTGGGTTGGCTGTTCAAGCGTATGAATCCACACTCGTCTCCGACAATACGCCCTTTGACCAGTTTCTGGCTGGGAACACTGGTGCTTTGACGGCTCAGCAGCAGAGAGGTTTTACTGTTTTCAACAGTAGCGGATGTATTGGTTGCCATGCTGGTGCTGAACTCACCGCCGCTTCAGTTAGTACCGTAACTAGCAGAGGACGAATCTCGCGCGCGCCAGTAATTGCTGGAAGTCTCCCGGAAGACACTGGATTCTTCAAAATTGGTGTTAGACCAGATCGCGAAGACCTTGGTTTAGGCGGTCAAGATCCATTTAATAATCCGCTTTCGGAAGCACGGCTGGCGCAGCAGGGCACATTCAAGCAACTTTTGGGCGAAGATCCCCCCAATCTGAATCCACCGCTTAACTCTAATGAAACAGTGGTTGCAGACGGAGCGTTCAAAGCCCCCGGACTGCGCAACATAGAGCTAACGGCCCCTTATTTCCATAATGGTGGGCAGTTGACTTTGCGGCAAGTTGTGGATTTTTACAGTCGAGGCGGAGATTTTGGCGGTCTACCAGTGCTTAACCTCAACGAAGAGGACAAACAGGCGCTGGTTGCCTTCATGCAAGGACTGACTGACGATCGCGTTCGGCTTGACAAAGCACCCTTCGATCACCCGCAGCTGTTCGTTCCTAACGGACATCCGGGAGATCAAAATTCCGTCACCAGAGACGGTAGCACCATACAAGCTACGGATCAATTGCTAGAAATTCCTGCTGTTGGGCGTAATGGTAATCAAGGAACCCCCAACTTCCTAGCTAGCTGATCGAACTACCTGTCATTACACCTAGCGAGAGCCTCCAACACTAGTAGCCAGGCTGAGCCTGGCTACTAAAATATTAAGGCTCCGGCTTAGCGAACCTTTGCTATTATATTTTTTTAAACTGAAGTTCCCCTGTGACAAAAAAGCGTAGTGTATGCCTAGAAGGCCTTTCGGCAATTTTGAATTAGCCTTTACTGGGTACAGATTAGGTTAATTCCCAACAAATCTATTGCCCTTTGTTGCACTCTTGAGGGTTCGGTAATCTTATCAAAGGTAAAATTAGATCCAGCAACAGTCGATTGGATGTGGTTTTTAACAATAGTAGCTAAATCAGCTAATAAAGTTTGGAAGCTATGAACAGGTAAATTATCTTGAGTACGTTTTGTTTGAGCTTTAGCTAAAGCACTAGCGCTTTTATATGAGATGCTAACGATAGATTCTCGTTTGAATTCTGCATCCTGCCAATCATCTTCATCAAAAAGAATGTTTCTGAGAAGCTGACGCATATGCCACTCAACATAATAAGCCAACATACATAAAAAAATATGTGCTTTAACTCGTTCAGTAGTGCGATGGTAAATAGGGCGAACTTTTAAATCAATAGACTTAAAACTCCGAAAAGCCTGTTCAACATTACTTAAACTTTTATAAGCTTTGACTGTTTCGGATGCTGCTAAAACTTCAATTTTAACTGAAGTGCGAATGACATATAAACCATCTAATGCCGCTTCAAATTCAATAGTCTCTGTGTTGCGCTCATAAGAAAAACTCTGCTCCGTAATCTCAAATTTAAAGTGTTTCCCAACCTGATAACGATGGAGAACTTTCCCCACCTTTAAGCCAATTTCAGCCGCACCTACTAAGGGACGTTTCTGTCGAGTTGTTGCTGCAACAATTTTGTCTAATTCTTTTTCAGTTGCTTGCAATAGCTCAAGTCTTGTTTTATTTCTCTCTGCTGCAAGTAGAGGATTACGACAAGCAACCAATCTTTCTCCCGGATAATCAGGGCAAGATATTTCTGCCAAGTTCTGTTCATCAAAAAGAGATAGCTGTATTGCACCCTGCTCAACTAAGGAGCGGATTTGAATAGAACGTAGCGCACTAATCCAATCAATACCTTGTTGCTTTTTAAAATCTTCTTTTATTCGAGAAGATGTAATGATTCCTCTGTCCCCAACCCAAATAATTTGTTTAATTCCAAACCGAGAACGCACTTTTTCTATTTGGCTGGTAAAAGTTGTTGGGTCAGAAGTATTTCCCTCAAATACTTCGATGGCAATTGGACAACCCTCTCTATTACAAAGTAATCCAAAAACTATTTGTAACTTTCCTCTCTTCCTGTCACGGTTATAACCATAGTGAGCTAGCGGGCAAGTTTTACCTTCAAAGTAAGTACTTGATACATCGTAGAGAACTAAAGCACCTTCATGTAAATGCTTGGTTGCCAGACTATTTTCTATTGTTTCTTGCTGGGATAATAACCAATCCATTGCTTCATATAACTCGTCTGAATCTGCATAATCTAGCCCCAGTATTTCACCTAAACTGGAAAAACTGGTTTCATCATGTAATCCCCGTGCTGTCGCTAGCTTAGAACGTGGGTCGATTATTCGCGCTATTATCATCGCCAGTACTAATCTTCGTTCTCTACTATTGTCTTCACACAACAAATTTGGTAATCCTAAATTTTTTACAGTTCCATAAACTGCTGCAACATGACCATGAGGACGGCTACGAATTACCTTGAATGCGCCAGGTAAACTTTCAATTGCCACCCCTCCTTTCAACAAAACCTTTAACCCTTCTACAGCGTTGTCCGGTAGTTTTGAGAGATTAGCAAGGGTACGTTTTTGCACTTTATTACCCTGGCGGTAAGATTCGCGCAGTAATACAGCAGGCGGAGAATTTCTGTTAGGAACACGTTCTATATACATGACTACAATTATCTGAGATTTTTTGCCTCCTAAATCGAAATAAATTCTTAAATTACATGGGTACAGTTGTTCTACTATAAAAGCTTGTATTTATTGCTCAGCTAGGCTTACAGGCTACATTAGTACATTTATACGGGGGAACTTCAGTTTAAAAAAGTCAATAAAGATTATAGATAACTGTTTTGCTTTTATTGGTGCGATCGCAGATAAACATTAAAACCTGTTACTCTAGGCGTTACTACTAGCAATTTCAGCCCAATTCAAAGAATTTAGATCGCGATTGGCTGCGATTGGCGATCGTTAGGCTGTGTCACCACCTGATTTAATAAAATTAACACAGTCAGTTTTTGTGCATAATAACCGCAACCGATACGAAAGAGTATGGATTTTGCCAATCTTGCAAGCCAGCTGAACGCTGGGACGATACTACCAGAGGGAATAGTCTTGCTTACCCTCATGGTTGTTTTAGTCAGTGACTTGATTGTGGGTCGTAGTTCCTCGCGCTGGGTTGCTTATGTAGCGATCGCAGGGCTGCTTGGCTCCGTAATCGCTTTAATTTACCAATGGGATAACACCAATCCAATTGCTTTCTTGGGAGCTTTTAATGGTGACGACTTGAGCATAGTATTTCGCGGCATTATCGCTCTTGCTACCGCCGTCACTATTTTGATGTCAATTACCTATATCGAGCAAAGCGGCACTGCTTTAGCAGAATTCATCTGCATTTTGCTATCTGCAACTTTGGGGGGAATGTTCCTCTCCGGGGCAAATGAGCTAGTGATGATTTTTATTTCGCTGGAAACCCTCAGTATCTCCTCCTACTTGCTGACGGGATATACCAAACGCGATCCGCGCTCGAATGAGGCTGCACTGAAATACTTGTTGATTGGTGCTTCCAGTACAGCGATCTTCCTTTATGGAGTTTCCTTACTGTATGGACTATCGGGGGGACAAACAGAATTAAGTGCGATCGCATCTGGTATTGCTAACGCCAATGGTGGGCAATCACTAGCTCTAGTAATGGCTCTCGTATTTGCCATTGCTGGAATTGGCTTCAAAATCTCTGCCGCACCCTTCCACCAGTGGACACCTGATGTGTACGAAGGCGCTCCTACCCCAGTGATCGCCTTCTTGTCCGTCGGCTCCAAAGCAGCAGGATTTGCCCTGGCAATCCGGCTCTTAACCACCGCCTTTCCTCTGATTACCAACGAGTGGCGATTTATCTTCACCGCTCTGGCTATTCTCAGTATGGTGTTGGGTAACGCCGTTGCTCTAGCCCAAACTAGTCTGAAACGAATGCTAGCTTATTCCTCGATCGGTCAAGCCGGATTCGTCATGATTGGTCTAGTTGCTGGAACACAAGCAGGTTATGCCAGCATGGTGTTTTACCTGCTGATCTACTTGTTTATGAACCTAGGAGCCTTCACCTGCGTGATTCTGTTCTCCTTACGCACGGGAACAGATCAGATTAGTGAATACTCTGGTTTGTATCAAAAAGACCCACTCCTGACTTTGGGCTTAAGCATTTGTCTGCTGTCTTTAGGCGGAATACCGCCGTTGGCAGGCTTCTTCGGGAAAATTTACCTGTTCTGGGCTGGTTGGCAAGCTGGAGAATACGGCTTAGTCTTGGTGGGATTGGTTACTACCGTCATTTCCATCTACTACTACATTCGAGTCGTGAGAATGATGGTAGTCAAAGAACCACAAGAAATGTCCGATGTGGTGAAGAACTATCCCGAAGTGCGTTGGAATTTACCTGGAATGCGTCCTCTGCAAGTGGGATTGGTACTCACCTTAATCGCCACATCCCTGGCAGGCATTCTGTCAAATCCATTGTTTACTTTGGCGAATAATTCCATCGCCAACACTGCGATCCTACAACCAGTAGCGATCGGTAGTGTAGGAGGACAAAAGCTGGCTCCAATACCCACAGTTAGTACTGTGAATCAAAAACAACCAGTGTTTGATTCATCAGCTGATATTTGATCCGAACCGCGTAGGGTGGGCAATGCCCACCCTACATTTTTTATGGAACAACGGGAATTATCTCGAAAGCAGAGACTAAGCTGGAAATAAAAACACATAACCACCGCTTTCATATAGCGCGATCGTAATATTATTACAATCGTAGGGTGGGCAATGTCCACCTACATTTTTTATGGAACAACGAGAATTAGCTCGAAAGCAGAGACTAAGCTGGAAATAAAAACACATAACCACCGCTTTCATATAGCGCAATCGCAATATTATTACAATCTAAGTAGATAAGTTATCGCTCGATCTTGAACCATTTACTGTTTGAAGACTTCCAACCCCTAAGCGCGATCGCCACTACTCCCAGTGGGGCAAAAAAACTACAGCCTTTTTGTCAAGCTAGTGGTGCTACTCTCTGGCTACCCGAATCTTTGAGTGGTGTTGATTGTGCGCAATTTTATTCAGAACCGCTCAAAACTCACATAGCTAATCTTTGGCATAGCCAGCGCGCCTTGGTATTCTGTTTAGCAACTGGTGCAGTAGTGCGGCTAATTGCACCGCTATTGCAACATAAATCATCCGATCCAGCCGTTGTAGTAATAGACGAAGCTGGTAAGTTTGTCATCAGCTTGTGCAGTGGACATCAAGGCGGCGCTGACAAACTATCCTTTGCGATCGCAAAAGTTATTGGCGCAACACCAGTATTAACAAGTGCTTCATCATCTGCGGGATTAACCGCAGTCGATCTTTTGGGCGTTCCCTTCGGTTGGTATAAAGGCGAAGGAGATTGGACTGATGCCAGTGCAGCGATCGCGCGTGGCGAAAGAGTACAAGTAATTCAAGATGCAGGTTCTACCCTGTGGCGAAGGGCAGCCAGCTTTGGGCGATCGAATTTCAGTTTTGAAGAATCCCCACAAACCAAAGCCAAAATCTGGATTACACCTTACAACTCTCTACAGGCGGGTTTACCAGAAACGACGGCACAATTGCAATCATCGGCAAACCCGCCCTTGCCACAGGTACAATGGCATCCGCGTGTATTATGGGTAGGAATTGGTTGCGAACGGGGAACTTCACGACAGTTAATTGAAACTGCGATCGCTGAAGTTTGTAGAAAGCATCAATTGGCAGAAGGCGCGATCGCAGGAATTGCGACAATCGATATTAAAGCAGATGAAGTGGGAATTTTGGAATTGTGCCGCGATCGCCAACTACCTTTATACACCTTTCCCTCTGAACTCCTGCGTACTATTTCTGTCCCCAACCCTTCCACAATAGTTGATGCTGAAGTTGGAACTCCCAGCGTCGCCGAAGCCGCTGCTTTGTCTGCTGCTAAATCTCAAACTTTACTCGTTCCCAAACAAATTTTCCGCTTCCCAATTGAAAATTTTGATTACCAGCTAGAAATCCAAAATCACGCCACTTCCTCCACTTGGGGAGACCCCAAGACCGGAGTGGCTCCAAAATCCAAAATCCAAAATCAAAAGGGTGCAGTGACAATAGCGATCGCATCCTCCGCCCAAGAATATAGCGATCGTACTGGTAAGCTATTGCTAGTAGGCACGGGGCCTGGAGAATTAAATCAGATCACCCCAGCTGCACAAGCTGCAATATCATCTGCTGATGCGGTAATTGGTTATTCTCTATATATCCAGTTAATTGACTCCCTGCTGCAACCGCATCAAATTATCGAAGCTTTACCAATTACTCAAGAACGCCAACGCGCCCAAAGAGCAATTGAACTTGCAAATTGGGGATTAACAGTAGCTGTGGTATCTTCTGGTGACTGCGGTATTTATGGGATGGCGGGTTTGGTACTGGAAGAACTCCACAGCCACGGCTGGGATGGTGCTACTCCCAATGTCGAAATTTTTCCAGGGATCTCCGCTTTGCAAGCAGCCGCCTCTCGTGTGGGTACACCCTTGATGCATGACTTTTGTGCCATCAGCTTAAGCGATCTGCTTACTCCTTGGGAAGTGATTGAAAAGCGGTTAGTTGCAGCAGCCGCCGCTGATTTTGTCACTGCGATTTATAATCCGCGATCGCAAACTCGCATCCAACAACTGACTATTGCCAAAGACATATTCCTAAAGCATCGAGATCCTAATACGCCAGTAGCGATCGTCCGTTCTGCTTACCGTCAAGACGAGCAAATTCATCTCACCACACTAGAAAAATTACTCGATGTTCCCGTCGATATGCTGACTACGGTGTTAATTGGTAATCAAAGCACCCGCACCCATGCTAACTGGATGATTACCCCACGCGGCTATTTTGGAACTATGTAGAGACGTAGCAGTGCTACATCTACCAGGTTTCAATCATGAAAATGCGCAATTCATCATTGATCATTTACCTACAAATGTAGAGACGTAGCACTGCTACGTCTCTATCAGATTTCAATGATGAATGCGCAATTCATCATTTATGATTTATTAAATTCTATCTACCACGAGATTAATCACACTCGAAACCAGCGTTAGCACAATCGAACCCAACAAAGCTGGTAGCAAACCAGTAACGGTAAAACCAGGTGTTAGCACTCCGGCAAACCAAATAGTAATGCCATTGACAACAAATAGAAATAATCCCAAGGTCAAAATCGTTAACGGCAGAGTCAAAATCACTAAAATTGGCTTAACAATAGCATTAGCCAGCCCAATTACGACGGCTGCAACTAACGCTGTTCCAAAGTTACTTACTGCAAAGCCAGGGACGATATGGGCTGTGATGATGAGAGAAACTGCTGTCACCAGCCAAGTCAATAAAAAATGTGGCATTGGTTTTCTACCTTTAATGCACTACCAGGAGTACAAAACTGTAGTCATCATTAGCTTATATAAATAGCATATTCAGCTTGGCTTATTTCTACTACCAATACTGAATCGAGTAACCGTGCCAGTCGAGCCAAAATTTGATGCGGTAAGCTTAGAAGCAACATACAACTATTAAATTACACTATGTTTTGGCGGTTATTTACATCATTCCTTCTAGCGATTGCTCTATTTGGTTGGACTCTTCCCGCACAGGCGCTAGACTATCCTCCGCCTCTATCGTTTAGCAATGCTGAATTGAAAGGACGAGACTTTTCTGGGCAAATTCTTAGAGCAGCAGAGTTTTCCAACGCCAATATGGAATTCACTAATTTTGCTAATGCTGACTTACGCGGTGCAGTTATGAGTGCTTCTGTGATGACACAATCCAATCTACATGGAGCAGATTTAAGTATTGCAATGTTAGATCAGGTAAACTTAACCAAAGCCGATTTAAGCGATGCTGTTTTAAGTGAAGCAATTTTATTACGCACCATCTTTAATGATGTAGATATTACCGGAGCCGACTTTACTGATGCAATTTTAGATAAAGCGCAAATCAAAGAATTATGCGGACGAGCCAGCGGAGCGAATTCAAAAACAGGCGTTGAAACTCGTGATTCTTTAGGTTGTCGATAATTAGCCTAGTTACTAGTAGGGTGGGCATTGCCCACCTCAAACTTATAACCAAACATTAAATTTAATAATAACTACATTACTAAATTCAATCTTTCTGCTTGACTATAATGAATTGCAACTGAATTAGTAGGATAAGGCCCAATAAAGGGAATTGCCTCATGAGGTTTTATCGGACTAACAATTTTATAGCCCAAACTAGCAAGAAATTCGTAAATTGTTTGAATAGAGTAAGACTTATTGGTAAAGAAAATCGGTAATGTTTCAAAATAAACGAGCGGATGATACTTTTCTAAGGTTAATTTACCACCAAGCAACACATCATATTCCATCCCTTCGACATCAATTTTGATTGCATCTATTTTGTCTATTTTCTTCAGAGATACCCATTCATCTAGTGTAATTACATCTACTGGCATTCCTAAAGAATCAAATAAAGCTCCGTTACCGCGATAATTTTCGTCTTCGTAGTATAATAGTTTGCCTGTTTCTAATCCCAAACCAAACGGTACAACCTTGACAACGCTTTTCAACGAAGGATTTAAATCTACGTTAGCTTGCAGACGAGAACGAATTGTATTCCCTGGTTCAAAAGCATAAATTTTGCCGTTTTTAATCGCACTAGCAGCTACTAAGGTGACTGCGCCACAGTTAGCACCAACATCTAAAAATACATCATCTTCGCGTAGAACTTGACGTAATAACTTTGTCGTCGTCACTTCATAAATTCCGCTGAGCCAGATAGCAGACTCAATTGGATAAAGTGTATTAACATTAAATTTATAGATCTGACAATAGTCATTAACTAAATAGTTTTGATTTGGGGGCAGCAGTTTTGCAAATTTTCCCCCTCCCTTACCTGTTAAAATAAAAATCGCTCTAACTATTATTTGTAAAATTTTACTCCAAATTTGTAAAACTATGAAATTTTTTATCATCATCAACTCAGTATGAAATAACGTTTATTTAGCTTTCCTCTATAGTTCCCTACCCTTTTAAAGGGGGTAAAAAGAGGTAGGTGTTATTGCTAAGTATCTTTAATATTATTTGTATATATCTACCTAATTACGTGCGCTTTCAAATCTAAAAGTTTTGCATTAGTATAACCGATTGCAACTAGTCCCAAATAGGTGTAAAGTATGGCTGCCCAACCTGAACCCGTCAACCCACAACTGACATTTCCAAATTCAACACAAACCCTAGAATCTCTGAAAAATGAATCAAGCAAGATCGAGCGCTTAGGTGTAATTGGCGGGGGACAATTAGCCTGGATGATGGCTGATGCAGCCAAGAAGTTAGGAATCAAGCTAGTGGTGCAGACACCAAATGCTAGCGATCCAGCTGTTGCGATCGCTGCTGAAACTATATTTGCCCAAGTTGATGACGCGAAAGGCACAGCAACTCTAGCTAGTCGCTGCGATGTAATTACTTTTGAGAATGAGTTTGTTGACTTAGAAGCCTTATCACTCTTAGCACAGCAAGGTGTCTGCTTTCGTCCAAGTTTACAAGTTTTATCCCAAATCTTAGATAAATACGACCAACGCTGTTACTTACAGCAATTGGGTTTACCCGTTCCCAAATTCGTCGCGCTGCAAGATTTAGGAGAGGAGAGACAAGGGGAAAATTCAAGATCCCAAATCGATTTACTTGCAACTTTCCCCGTAGTACTAAAAGCTCGTCGTCATGGCTACGACGGACAGGGAACTTTTATTATTAAAGACTTGGACACATTAGAGCAAAAATTAGCAGCATCCAGCCAGCAGCCAGGACATCAACCCCTGTTTTTATTAGAAGAATTTGTCCCTTTTGAGCGAGAATTGGCTATAATTGCTGCTCGTTCTATTACTGGTGAGATTGTCACCTATCCAATTGTAGAGACTCAGCAGCAAGAGCAGGTTTGTCGGCGCGCGATCGCACCTGCTGAAATTAGCTCAGATGTTGCAGCAGAAGTAGAGGCGATCGCTCACACTCTCTTAGATAGTCTACAAGCAGTGGGTGTATTTGGCATTGAACTGTTTCTCACCCCAGAAGGGAAAGTATTAATAAATGAAATTGCACCCCGCACTCACAATTCCGGGCATTTCACCCTTGATGCTTGTGAAGTTTCCCAGTTTGAAATGCATCTACGCGCCGTTTGTGGTTTACCTTTAGGTAATCCAGTCCTTCGCCCCAAAGTAGCAGTGATGGTGAATCTCCTGGGATACGAACACTCAGAGAATGATTACCTGCAACAGCGCCAGCAAATCGAGCAGATCCCTCCAGCATACGTCCATTGGTATGGTAAAACTACCTCTCGCCCTGGACGTAAGCTAGGGCACGTTACAGTATTGTTGGATACCGACAGTCGCCATCAAGCAGAAGCGATCGCCCAACAAATCGAATTCATTTGGTACCAAAAGAGCAGCTAGGGGATAGAGAAGGCTGAAGGCTGAAGGCTGAAGGATAAACATTACACTTCACAGTTGTACGGGTGCAAGGCTTGTGCGCCCCTTCACACGCGCCCTCGTACAGACGCAATATATCGCGTCTCTACTAACTTCATACTTCACACTTCATCCTTATTTTGGCTTCACACTTTCTAACTTAAAAGCTATAATAGTTTAAGTTCAACTGCGGCGTTGGTGACTGCCAATAATGTTTTTGATCTATGCTTTGTTAAATTAGGGAACTGAACTGTTTTAGCAGCAGTAGACCGGGCGTGTACCCGGAAACTTTAAGCTTGACGAATCGGTACCCACCTGGCTTTGTCCAGGTCAAAACTGAGGCAAGACGGCGCTGCGGGGAACTTACAAGCTTTTACTCCCTTTGTCAACTAGGCAAGGGAGTTTTTAATTATTAGTGATTAGTGACTCTTAATAGTTATGAATTTTAAGTTTTAAGTTTTAAGTTAAAACTGGTTTTTCACTTAAAACTCAACATTTATTACGAGAAACTATTTTTAGCTCCCCTTGTCCCTCTTCCGACTCCTGTCTCCTCTGCACGTATAAATTTGTATCATTTTACTCAATTTTTCGTTTGAGAAAGGGGTAGTGTATTTTAAACTTAAATAAGTCTTAATTTGAGCTTAAACGGTTGTTGCAACAGCTAACTGCTTCGGCTTCCCCAACTGCTTTCCAACTAGACAATGGTTTAACCTTTATTCACCAATATCTCCCCGCTACCCCTGTAGTGGTGGCAGATGTTTGGTTGCGGGCTGGTGCTATACAAGAGCCAGAAGAATGGGCGGGAATGGCTCATTTTCTGGAACATATGATCTTCAAAGGCACCCAATTGCTACCACCAGGAGTTTTCGACAGGGAAATTGAAAACCGGGGTGGGATGACAAATGCAGCGACCAGCCATGACTACGCTCATTTCTTCTTGACAACAGCAGCTTCTTACCTGAAAGACACTTTGCCATATCTAGCAGATCTGCTGCTAAATGCATCCATCCCAGAAGATGAATTTATTTGCGAACGAGAGGTGGTGCTAGAGGAAATTCGCTCTTGTTATGACGATCCAGATTGGATTGGATTTCAGGCGCTGAGTGAAAGCGTTTACCAACAACATCCCTACGGGCGCTCGGTACTGGGAACTGAATCAAATCTGATGCAGAACTCACCAGAGGCGATGCGAAGTTTTCATCGCGCTCACTATCAACCGGAAAACATGATAGTAGCGATCGTAGGAGGAATTCCTCAAGATTCTGCCTTAGAACTGGTGAACCAGAATTTCCAGCAATTTTCCCAGCGATGCGCTCTTCCGGAAGTGGAAGAGATGGGAGAGCCGCTGATAGCCGGAGTTCGCCGTCAAGAACTGTATCTACCTCGACTAGAGCAAGCACGGTTAATGATGGCATGGATAGGTCCAGGGGTAAGACAGTACAGTAATGCTTATGGCTTAGATTTACTTTCGGTGCTGTTAGCAGAAGGACGAGCTTCTCGCTTGGTGCGAGCTTTAAGAGAAGATAGGCAATTAGTCGCGGCAATTAGCAGTAATTTTTCGCTGCAACGACAGTCTAGTTTATTTACAATTAGTGCTTGGTTGGAGCCGCAACATTTGGAGTTTGTAGAATCCCTAATTTGCGCTCACTTAGAAGAATTGCAAACAACACCCATATCACCAGGAGAACTTGCCCGGTGTCAACGTATACTATGTAATGACTATGCATTTTCTACCGAAACACCAAACCAACTTGCAGGTTTATACGGGTATTACAACATCCTTGGCGAAGCGGAACTAGCAGTGAGTTATCCACAGCAGATTCAGTCTTTTAACGCTGATGAATTGCAGCAACTAGCACAGCAGTATCTTTCGCCGTACTCTTATGCAGTAACAGTGCTAAAACCTTGCTAGCGTTAAGAGGGTGTAAGGTGTGGGTAAAGGATGAAGGCTGAAGGATAACGGATGAAGGCTGAAGGCTGAAGGATAAGGGGTAAAGATTAAATTTCACCCTTCATACTTCACACTTCATACTTCATACTTTTCTAGCCCCTCGTTACTAACATAATGACAACGGATAATGGAAAAATGACTGCGATCGCTCCGCAACAAAATAAAACTATTCATCGTACTGTATTACCTAATGGCATGGTGGTGTTAGTAGCAGAAAATCCGGTGGCGGATATTATTGCTGCGCGCATTTTTGTCCGGGCTGGTGGTTGTTGGGAGCCGAGAGAAAAGGCTGGGTTAGCACATTTACTTTCGGCTGTGATGACAAAAGGAACAGCAGAACTGACATCTTTTGAAATTGCCGAAAGAGTGGAGTCACAAGGAGCAAGTCTCAATGCGGATGCGACGGCGGATTATTTTTTACTGAGTATGAAAACAGTCTCGGCAGATTTTGCTGAGATTTTAGAGTTAGCGGGACAGGTATTGCGATCGCCCACTTTTCCAGAAGCAGAAGTAGAATTAGAACGGCGTTTAGCGCTGCAACATATTCGTTCTCAGCAAGAGCAGCCTTTTACCATCGCCTTCGATCGCCTACGACAAGCTATGTATCAAAACCATCCCTACGCCTCCTCCGGTTTGGGTTGGGAAACAACGATTTCACAAATTAGTCGTGCCGATCTGCAACAATTTCATCAGACATATTTCCGACCAGATAATATAGTAATTAGTCTCGCTGGTCGAATTACAGCAGATGCTGCCGTTGCCTTAATAGAAAAAGTTTTTGGTGACTGGGTTTCCCCACCAAATCCCATACCACAACTGAAACTACCTGTACTTACTCCTCAGCCTGACGATTGCAAGATCCCACAAGCTACTCAGCAATCAATAATTATACTGGGATATTTAGCTCCATCAGTACAACAGGCAGACTACACAGCCTTGAAAGTAATTGCTACACACTTGGGAAATGGGCTTTCTAGTCGCTTGTTTGTGGAATTACGCGAGAAGTTGGGTTTAGCTTACGAAGTCTCGGCCTTTTACCCGACACGCAGAGAGCCTGCAACATTTGTAGCATATATAGGCACAGCACCGGAAAATACCGCGATCGCACTTGCCAAACTGCGATCGGAAGTTGAGTTGCTGTGTCACGAACAATTAAGTGCAGAAGAGCTTCAAACAGCTAAAAATAAGCTATTAGGTCAATATGCTTTAGGTAAACAAACTAATGGGCAAATCGCTCAGGTATTTGGCTGGTATGAAATACTAGGACTGGGAATTGAGTTCGATGCTCAATTTCAGCAAGATGTCACTTGTGTCACAGCGGCTGAAGCTCAAAAAGCAGCTTGTCAGTATTTGCTCAAACCCTATATATCTTTAGTAGGCCCAGAGTCAGCGATTAATCATTTAGACACACCAGTGTCAATCTAGTTAATAGGGTGCGTTCTATCGCTAAATGTATTTTCTCACAAGGGAGATAATACGTAAAGTATCTAACGCACCGCATTGTTAGTTGCCGAAGCTTTCTTGATTCAAGCAGCTGGGAAAAAGGCAGTAATGTGACGAAAAGCTCCTAATGCCATGCTCTCATGCTGCTTGAGTTTCACCTTAATTTAGTGACATTCAACTCTAGCCTTTACCTTTCTCAAAATCACTTAACCACAAATTTAAGACAATACATTTTTTTAACTCTCACTCGCCCGTAAAAATATCATTCCAGCAACAATTAAAGATACTCCAAAAAGTTTCAAAAAAGAATAATTTTCTTTAAAAATTAGAACACCAAATAATAATGCTAATACAGACTCAAGGCCCAGCACAAAAATATAAGTGACTCCAAGCTCACCCTTCTGCATAGCGAGAGTTTGCAAACTCGCTCCTATTACAAAAAAAAGATATACAAGCAAACTGGGTATTAGCTGGGAAAATCCAGCAGCAAGTTTCATATAGATACCGCCAACAGTATATGAAATTGCTGCAATCAGAACTAATACTAAATACATAAATTTCTCGCCATAAACTACTTACTTGTGGTTAGCCTACGACTTACGACTTAGTTTAATGCATCAACATTTAGCTTCAACTCAAACTTGTACCGCTGCGTCTGATTAATTGAATGCATCGTTTTACAATAAAATAAGTCGAGTAATGCTGTAAGCTGATTGAGGCTTACGCATTACTACTAGACATAACCACTCAGTTAGTATGCCCAACTAAATTAAGTAATTTCACATTTAGTTAGTCAAATTGCGATCGCTACTTAAATCCTGCTTAGAATCTAGATATAATAAGCTTTCAGTGGTGGGAAGCCATTAAAGCCAACAGATGCATAAGTGGTAGTGTATGCACCTGTACTGAGAATTTCGATTTTATCCCCAACCTTTAAATTAAGTGGTAACTCGTAGTTAGCTTTTTCATAGAGAATATCGGCACTATCACAGGTAGGGCCAGCAAGAATAATTGGTCCTACTTCACTACCATCCCTGGGAGTGCGGATGCGGTACTTAATGCACTCATCCATAGTTTCTGCTAAACCACCAAACTTACCAATATCAAGAAATACCCAGCGCTTGTCGTCTGAATAAGACTTTTGCGAGATCAATACTACCTCAGTTTGAATGACTCCAGCATCAGCAACGAGCGATCGCCCCGGCTCAAGCATAATCGCTGGAATGTCACTAAAGTAACGGCTCATCGCTTTCGTAATCGCCGCTGTATAAGTCTCAACACTTAAAACTTCCGATCTATACTTACCTGGGAAACCTCCACCTAAGTTAACCATACGAAGTTGTACGCCCGCTTGTTTAAGCGCCGAGAACAGCATTGCCGTTTTACTAATGGGTATATCCCATTGTGAAGGATCTGTCTGCTGTGAACCTACGTGGAATGATACGCCGTAAGGATCTAAACCGAGTTGGCGGCTGTGCAAAAGTAAGTCGTAAGCCATGTCAATTTCACAGCCAAACTTTCTCGATAGCGGCCACTCAGCACCTTCATTATTCATCAAAAAGGCGGCAGTAAACACTTGCACCAGGTGCGTGGGTAGCAATCTTTTCGAGTTCGCATAAGCTATCAAACGCGAATAGTCTGACTCCTAGTTTGTAGGCATAAGCGATGTCTCGTGCCTTCTTGATAGTGTTGCCGTAGGAAATATGCTCTGGCATAGCGCCAGCGGCGATACACTGCTCAATTTCAAATACACTGGCAGTA
>QQTW01000596.1_pt1 | contig 23091 bp, 11 predicted proteins | sample 1904831 | NCBI WGS metagenome assembly QQTW01 (sample SAMN09435610, study PRJNA476489) | Subsurface metagenome, whole genome shotgun sequencing project. | reverse complement strand
CCAAACAAATCGAAATCGTAGCAATTGGTGTTTCAGCAGGGGGACCTAATGCTTTAGCGGAACTTTTACCTGCTTTAAGTGTTGATTTTCCCGTTCCAATTCTAATTGTCCAGCATATGCCGCCAATGTTTACAAAGTTGCTGGCAGAACGACTCGCTTCAAAGTGCAAAATTCAAGTTAGGGAAGGAATACCGGGTGGAATTCTCGAACCCGGTATTGCTTGGATTGCACCGGGAGATTTTCATATGTTTGTCGAACGAAATCAAAATTTGGTACAAATTGCTACAAACAAAGCACCAGCGGAAAATTTCTGTCGTCCGGCAGTTGACATCTTGTTTCGTTCGGTCGCACAAGTATATAAAGCGAACAGCCTCGCTGTAGTTCTAACTGGAATGGGACAAGATGGATTGCGTGGATGTCGGCATATTCACGAGGTAGGAGGTCATATTTTTGCCCAAGACCAAGCTAGTAGCCTCGTTTGGGGAATGCCTGGATTAGTGGCAAACGCTGGACTTGCCGAACAAGTAATTCCTCTAGACCAAATGGCAGGTGCGATCGCGCAACGAGTAAGCAATAATTAGGCTTATTCTTTTTAATATATTTTCGTCAAGTTATGTTAAAAACTTATAATCAGCAGACAAAAAGCATGAGCAGCCTCGATTTTGATTATTTGCGACAATTAATACGCTCTAGCGCAGCTGTTGCTCTTGATGCTGATAAAGAATATTTAGCAGAATTATATTTAACCAACGTTGCAGAACAAGCTGGATTTGATTCGATTGTAAAGTTAGTCGAGCATCTGAAAAGACAGCCATTTAGTAGTTTACACGTAGAAGTAATTGAGTCATTACTCAATTATGAAACAACTTTTTTTCGAGATATTTATCCTTTTGAAATATTAAAGAACTTCGTACTACCAGAAATAATTAAGCGGGAATCGTTAGAAACAATAAATATTTGGTGTGCAGCTTCCTCCAGCGGGCAAGAACCTTATAGTATTGCGATGTTACTTCACGAACACTTTCCAACTATATTCAACAAATCGAAGTTACAGTTAATTGCCAGCGATGTTTCCAGCAAGGTGTTAGCACGCGCCCGCGAAGGCATTTACAATCAGATAGAAATTCGTCGAGGATTACCTGCAACATTACAAAAAAAGTACTTTCACCCCTTAGAAAATCAGTGGCAAATCGACCAAGAAATTCGTAACGCGATTGATTTTCGCTCCTTTAATCTTCTTGACTCTTGGTCGGAGTTACCCAAAATGGACATTATTTTTTTACGCAATGTACTAATTTATTTTGACACTCCGACCAAGAAAAAAATGCTATCCAAAGTCCGGCAATTATTGAAACCAAACGGCTATTTATTTCTTGGTGGTGGAGAAACTACACTAAATCTCGACGATGAATTTGAGCGAATTCAATTTGGTAAAGGCAGTTGTTATAAAGTAGGGAGTAGGGAGTAGGGAAGAGGGGAGTCAATACTACGCCGTTGATACTTTAATTGCAGGAGAAACCTTTTACCTCTTGAGCATTAGCCAGTTCCTCCCTTCAGTGTTTGCCAAGCTGCGCGGTCAAACTGAATCTATTGCCTATAGTAGGGGAAGAAAATTAATTAACTCCTAATACCAATTCTTTGTGAAGCTGCATAGAATTTTACCCCACCCCTTAATCCCCTCCCCGCTTGCGGGGAGGGTTAGGGTGGGGTTCTTATGGGTGCAACTTCATATTAAATTGGTATAACAGACGCGAAATTACCCTACGGGAACCCCTTACGGGGAACGCGTCTCTACAACTCAAATAAATCAGCCAGAACACCACCATCCCCTACAAGTCGCTTTGTTTTTGATGCAGAATCATAAACTACTAGTAGCGAAGGCTTTTTCGAGACATCGTTAAATAAGGTTATTCCCTCCGCATGGTCGTCGCGGTTTCCATAGGGAATCTCCGACAACACTTCAGGATAATTCAACACACCTTCTGGCAAATTCAAACCGTTTTTTAAACGATATATTTGCACGGGTCCATCTAAATCCATCGTTGGTCCCGCCAAAATCAACAAATCTTCACCATCACAGCACAAATCCCGGATTCCTAAACCATTTAGAAAAACAAAGTGCTTTTTATATATTCCAATTCCTACATCCGCAAGCTTTAATAGTCCGGGACTTGCGGATTCTAATTGAATCTCTAACATCATCGCCCAACCGCGCAACACCGGACCGCGCAACCCTAGTAAAACTCGATTTTGTGCGACTTCGATGCCTTCAATATCAAAACCATTGTCCTTTCCCGGAATCTTCGCGCTGATAAATTTACCTAAATGCGGGTCATTTGTCAACGCATCAACTAACAAATTACCGTCGTCCGTTAGTTCCAACTTAGCAGCGCTTAATTGTTGAGTTGAGTCTTGGGGATGAGGACAGGTAGCAAACAATTCTCCTCCCACAAGCGGAATACGCCCAAGTATATAACGGTTTGCTTCTGTTTCAATTTTTGCAAGTCTTTGAATATTCTTCGCGTCCGATTTATCAGATTTGGGCTTTTTGCGCTTGTAACTATGGGAACCTACAAACCACAAATAATGGTCTGCGTAAGTTAGTCCTTCAATGTCAATTTCATCCTCTGTAGATGCAGGTAAAGGTATAAAATCCGTCACATTATATTGTTTATGTTCGCCAAAATTTTTGCTATCAATTAAAGTCAAACGTTCGATTGTTGTAGTTTCATCCGAACCTAACCACAGATGTTTTTCGGGTGATAATAATACAGCCGAAATATCTTCTCGGTGTTCTTTAAAACTATCAGTAAATTTCAGGATAATTTGACCGATTGGATTTGAATTATACATGATACATCAATTAGTAATGGTAATAAATCTAATTGTTATGCGTATTTTTGCAGAAAAATAATCTAGTGGTTCGTTTCAGAAGTTCCGTAGCAAGATCCCGCAGGGTGGGGTTGCTAGATCCCCGACTTCGCAAAAGTTGTCGGGGATCTAAGCCTCACGACTGGGCAAAATTAATGAAACAGACTATTAGTAATACGATGTTTTAGATTGCAACATCAGAATATTAAATTTGGTATCGTAAATATCTACCGTCAGAGAGAATTACTATATACTGAAAATCATATATCATTTAGGATTATACCAAATACATCAGCTTCGGGATTTTTAGATAAGCATCAAAATACAAATAATTCTAATTATCAAACAATTTTGTATTTTGAGCAAATCCGATTATTTGAAAGCTAAACTTTGGGGTGGGAATTTTTATTGATTTGGGGCGTGCATTATGACATTAGCAACGAAGCCAACAGTTACAAGTTTAGAAGATTATGCTTACCGAGCAATTCAAAAACATTCTAAAAAAACCTTAAAGTGGGAAAAAACAGTTAAAAAGGACGAAGACCCCGAAGCGTTGCACCAAATGCGAGTCGGGATGCGTCGTTTGCGGACAATAGTAAGTGGGTTCGACTTTGCTTTGAACTTGCCCAAAGTCGTAAGCGATCGCAATATTGGCAAAATTGCCCGACAATTGGGGAAACTCCGAGATTTAGATGTCCTCAAAGATACGATAAAAAACAGTTATCAACCAAATTTGCCACATCGAGAAGTTGAATATTTGCAAACAGCATTCGATGCAATGAACCAGCAACGCGAGAATGCGCTTGCCGATGTTAGAACTATATTAAAAGATACACGCTATAAATCATTAAAAGAAGCCTTAGATGAATGGTTGGAGTCACCAAGTTATCAAGATTCGGCTGCCCTACCAATCAAGTTGGTGCTTGCGGATTTATTATTACCTGAAGTCAGTCGCTTTTTCTTGCATCCCGGTTGGCAAGTTGGTATGGAGGTTGATAAGAGTACAGGGGTGATTTATCCGCAAAGTTGGACGAATGAAGAAATCGAACAGCATTTAACTATGGGTGGCGAACAACTTCACAGTTTGCGGAAACAAGCGAAGCGTCTGCGGTATCAAATGGAATTGTTCGCAGATTTGTATGGGGAGTCGTACAGTGAATATGTTGCCCAAGTCAAGAATATCCAGGATATCTTAGGAGAAATTCAAGATAGTGTGGTTTTGGGCGAGTGGCTCGCTGATATATTTGATACCGATTTAGCCAAGAAATTTCCAGTATTGACGAATTTATTAGTGGAAAAACGCCGTCAATTATGGCATAAATGGCATCCCCTCCAAGAACGTTATACCCAAGCAGATACCAGAAATCGCTTCCATCTGGCAATTCTACATGGCACTTTCGTTAAGGGAGTAGGGAGTAGGGAGTAGGGATTAGGGAGAAGGGGAGACAGGGGAGACAGGGGAGGAATAAATACTTTGTTGTCCCCCTTGTCCCCCTTAATTAGCTTTTTTAATTTTCACTCCCCTATCCAACACATCCAAATCTTTCAAACTCTTATGCCATAAATGTTTGGGCTTGTCTTAGTGCCATTCATATATAAGGAGTGGGCGATAGAAACAGTTGCCTCTAGAAATTTCAAGGTTGGGGATAGGGTTAAATACGTTGGGTCAAATCCCACTTGTCAGAAGCAGTATTCGGGTGAGTTAAAAATTTACAGTTTTGAGTACGGTAAGGTTTGTGTTGAAACTGAGTCTGGAGCGATTTCAACCTGGCTCGATTATCAGGATATTCAATTAGTTTAATCCCCCCGCCGTCCAAAATCCGTATCGGTTACTGCGGGTGGAACGGGTAAATATTTAGGTTCGGTACGTGGCGCCGGGTAAGTTACTACTCCAAAATTTGGGGGTAGAAACGGGAATTAAAATGATTTGGTTAGGGAATCGGGGTTAATTGCAGGATGTTAAAGTTAAATATATGTGGAGGTGGTAACTATGACCCAAGCCCTACCGCGTGGTACCCAGAAGGAGTAATTATTATGACAGTCAATTTTAAATCTACGTTAGTTCCGCCAGGTAAGGGTTCTACATATTTGGTGTAGTCTATTATATATAGGACTTACGCAAAAACTCTCCCAAACCCTCTTAACTCTGTGGACTCTGTGTCTTCTGTGGTCAGTCTTTCTGTAGCTATTGCGTAAGTCCTAATATATAAGCAAAGTTTTCCCCCCATATGAAAAACAATGGCAACGGGCAAGGCAAAATTCTAACCCTTATTCTTTCGTTCTAATATTGTGGTAACTTTGGTTAATTGAAAGCGATAATGGTTTAAATGATTTCAGGTCTATCGATAGCTAAAAAGCATATATAGCAATGCTTCCAGACTTACTTTGCCCCTGGTGTTAGCTATGCTATATTTACGCCTAAGTAGGTTGGCGGAAATAAAACCAACTATACTAAGAAATGTAAAATGCTCAAAGTCCTTACCAATAACCAATGACAACGGACAAATGACATTTATACTGGTTAGGTTTTTTAGTGCCGTTCTACTTACTCCCCTAATTTCGCTTTCAAAACTTCAGATACATTATGCTTAAGCAATATCTCCCTGGCACTATCTAAATTACTTTTCTCAGGTAGAAGCTGATTCGGTTGGGCATGAAGCGAAGCTGCAAATTGGTTGTAAAGTTCTGGATTCATCGCAAGGTTAAAAGCTAGTTCCTGTCCAACCTCTTTCAATCGCTTGGGTAATTCTGTTTCGGGAATTTGCAACAGTTCAGCCAAACAAGCTTGGAGTTTCACGCGATCGCCATTATCTGATATTTGCGAGTCGAATAAATGAGCAAAAGTATCGAGTCTACCGCTATCTATCGATGAGAATTGTTGCAGCGCTAAACCTGGTGCAATCAAACTGGCATTAGTATTATCGGGTAGCGGTGCAGTAAGGACTTTCTCAGCATTGACAATCCCTTCACCGAATTTATTCGGTTTCCATGTTGGAAATTTTTCGCAACTGTCGCGGAGAATTTGATTAAATATAAAAGGAATCTTTTCGGCTCCGTAGCGTGCAATCAGTTGGTCGCGTCCGTGATATGACAACCATAAAGCAGCAACACCTGCAACTAGTGGTGCAGAAAAAGAAGTTCCCGAACCTTGGAGGACATCAAAGGTAATTTTACCATCCTTCCTTTCGGTTTTTGCATACCAAACCCCATCTCCCGGTGCTGTCACATCAACTTGTTTTCCCCTTGATGAACCCTTCCAAATTTCGCGTCGTACATTACTGCCAGTTACCGCAATTACTTCGTCATAGGCAGCGGGCCACACCACGTAGGGAATGGACGTGCCCGATGCGGCAATAATTATAACACCTCGTTTTTGAGCATAAATTATCGCGCTTCGTAATCGCTGATTGAATAAAGCCGTACCCATACTAATCGAGAGAATATGAACCCCACGGTCTGCCGCATATTCAATTGCAGCTGCAAGGTTGAGAATACTCAGTAATACAACTGAGAAAGATATGCGTAAGGGTAATAATTTTGCCCCAGGTGCTACCCCCGTCACAAGTTTTCCACTTGGGTAATTAGCTTGCGACCCTTGGGGACTGATGGCAACACTCGCTGTTGATGTACCGTGACCGGGGTTATTGATTAATTCGGTGGGAGGTGTTTCGAGTTCGTCTGTTGCATCCGAGTCGTTTTTGAGAAAATCGTAACCTTGTTCAACAAGTAGGTTATTAATAATTTCCGGGTGTTTGGTATAACCTGTATCGGGATGTCCGATGATAATATCATGTCCTGGTAATTGATTGGGGTCGGGAAAACGCGACCAAGCTTCAAAAACTCGAAGTTGTTTGAGACTCCAATCGACATCATTGCTTTCTGCATCGACTACGTTAATCGCTTGCTGGTTTGATTCTTCACCCAAAAAGGGAACAGCAAACAGAGGTTGTGCATCCACAACTCCCGATTCTCCGAGCAGATGGTAGGATTTATCCCAAGCATCTTTCATTGATAGGGCATCTTCGCGTTGGGTAACTTCAAACTCGGTGAAGTTGTCGCCAATCGGTTTTACTTCCCAGTCTGCACCTAAAGCTTGGGTGACGATTTCCGAGACTCTCCCTTCGAGTCCCGGCATTACCATTTGCAGAAAAAACCCTTCAAATTTAGGATTTAGGTTAGTTTGGCCGTTTGATTGCTCGTTAGTATGCATAATCATTTAAAAATTTATAATTATTAACCTCTCTCTTCAGCAGGTAATAAAGAGTACTAAATCATATTATATCGATTAGCCCGTTTCATCAAAGCATATTATATCGGTTCGGGTAAAAATTGCAAAATATACAATGAATTAGGATATTACGCAGACAGCAAGAGCGCTAAAGCGCTACTACGAACTGTAGTCCATATCATTAATTTTGCTAGGTTATTAGATCCCCGACTTCTTTAATAAGTCAGGGATCTAGACCTCTCGATAAGGTCAAAATTAATGACATCGAGTACTAGTTACGATTTTCGGCATCGACTGACTTAAACATTAAGCAAAAATGTATTGGTATAATGTAGACTAAATACGATCGTTCACCAGTTTAATAATCATGAAAATACTGGTAGTTGAAGACGATAAATTGCTAGCAGAGGCTCTAGTTGGCATTCTTAGCAATCAACATTATGCTATCGAAATTGCCAATGATGGACATACAGGTTGGCAGTTAATCGAAGCATTTGACTACGACTTAATAATTCTTGATGTACTTTTACCCGGTTTGGATGGTATAAGTCTTTGCCAGCAAATTCGGTCTCAGGGTAAAAAGATGCCGATTTTGTTGCTGACAGGGCGCGATCGCACTCACGATAAAGCGGTAGGATTGGATGCAGGTGCAGACGATTATTTAGTTAAACCCTTTGAGGCTGAAGAACTTGTTGCCCGTATTCGGGCTTTATTGCGGCGTAATGTATCAAATTTGCAAACAGTATTAGAATGGGAAAAATTACGACTCGAACCCATTTGTTGCGAAGTAACTTATGATGGGCGACTATTAACTCTAACTCCGAAGGAATACGCTTTACTCGAACTTTTTTTGCGAAACAGTCGTCGAGTCTTTAGCTGTGGTGCAATTTTAGAACATCTTTGGTCTTACGAAGATACACCCGGAGAAGAAGCAGTTCGTACTCATATTAAAGGTTTGCGACATAAGTTAAAAGCTGTAGGTGCAACACATAATTTTATTGAAACTGTTTATGGAATTGGTTATCGGCTAAAACCAATCGATGAAAAAACAATTCAAGCTAATAAACCGTTAGAAACTGGTGACGCAAATCAACAATTGACACCGCAGATACTTGCCAGTATAGGTAAAGTTTGGAATCGGTTTAAAGGCAGAATCTCAGAACAAGTAGCTGTTATCGAACAAGCATATGACGCTTATCTTAGCAATAGCTTAAATCCAGAATTGCAGGAAAATGCAGCCAGAGAAGCGCACACCTTAGCAGGTTCGTTGGGTACTTTCGGCTTTCCAGAAGGTTCTAAGGTAGCACGAGAAATTGAAAAATTATTAAAAAGTCATATTCAGCTAGAAAATTGCGAAATTACCAAGCTAGGAGAATTAGTTACAGTTCTGCGACAACAAATCGAACAAAATTCTTCACAGCAACCAATTATCAATGAGAATCCGTTACTATTAATCGTTGATGCTGACAAAAACCTGACGCAAGAAATCGAACGTGTAGCCGTTGATTTTGGATTGCGAATTACAATTGCTGAAACTATCAAAGCTGCTAGAAACAAACTTTATCAAGAACATCCCAATATTGTACTGCTTGACCCACATGTTACCCCCAATCGCCAAGACAGCTTTGATTTTTTCAAAGAACTTAAAGCACGCAAACCTCCAGTACCAGTAATTGCATATACTGCCGAAACTGATTTTAACAGCCGTTTAGAAATTGCGCGTTATGGGGCACGTACCTTCTTACAAAAACCCGCACCCATTCATCAAGTATTAGAAACAGTTCAGCAAGTATTACAAGCAGAAGATGCTGATGCCAAGATACTTGTTGTCGATGACGACCCAAAAACTTTGGCATTATTGCAAACATTATTGCAGCCTTGGGGATTGCGAGTCAAAACACTTGGAAATCCCAATTATTTTTGGGAAAAATTAGAATCACTGCAACCTGACTTACTAATTTTGGATGTAGAAATGCCAGATATTAGTGGTATAGAAATTTGTCAGGTAGTACGGAATGACCCCAAGTGGAGTGAGTTACCAATATTGTTTCTGACAGTTCACAGCGATGCTGAAACCGTTAACCGAGTATTTGCAGCTGGTGCAGATGACTTTGTTACCAAACCAATAATTGGGCCCGAACTGGTAACGCGCATTATCAACCGTTTGGAGAGGATGAAATTACAACGACGAATTGCAAAAACTCGCCCAAAACTTCAAAAACAGGTTGTAGAACTGACTGCAATAAACCAAACACTCCAAAATCAACTAGACACTAGCATTACCCAAGATGCACTGCAAAAGTCAGAAGCGCTATTTGCAGGCATTGTTAGCATTGCCGATGACGCAATTATTACCATCGATAGCAATCAATGTATTAGTTTGTTCAATGAAGGTGCAGAAAAGATTTTTGGCTATATGGCATCCGAAGTACTAGGAAAATCTCTCGATTTACTTTTGCCGTCGCGGTATATTCAAGCACACCAGCAGCATGTCAGGGACTTTGGTAAATCAGCAAAAAAAGCACGACGCATGGGAGAAAGACGGGAAATTTACGGATGTAGAAAAGATGGTAGCGAATTTGCTGCTGAAGCATCGATATCTAAATTAAATGTCGGGGATGAGATACTTTACACCGTTTATTTACAAGATATTAGCGAAAGAAAGCAAATCGAACGGATGAAAGATGAATTTGTCTCTGTCGTCAGTCACGAACTTTGTACCCCTTTAACATCGATACATGGTTCCTTGGGAATGTTAGCGAGTGGTTTAATTGAACCCGGTAGTGAAAAGGGTAAGCGTCTCTTACAAATTGCCACCGACAGTACTCAACGTTTGGTAAGGTTAATAAATGATATCCTCAATATCGAGCGCATTGAATCGGGCAAAGTCAAGCTGGAAAAGCAAACCTGTAATGTTGAGGATTTAGTCAATAAAGCCATTGGTTTAATGCAGCCGATTGCCGAAAAAGCAAATATAACATTATCAGTAACAAGTATATATGCAAATATTTGGGTTGACCCAGACCTGATTATTCAAACACTCACGAATTTGTTAAGTAATGCGATAAAATTTTCCGAATCTGGTTCTACAGTTTGGCTAACAGTGGAAATTGGTCGGGAAAATATTTTCACATCAAATTTGGAATCGACTCCTTACATTCTATTTAAAATCAAAGACAACGGACGCGGTATCCCCAGCGAGAAATTGGAAACAATTTTTGAACGCTTTCAACAAGTTGATTCATCCGATTCCCGTAACTACGATGGTACGGGTTTAGGTTTAGCAATTTGTCGAAGCATCATTCAACAACATCATGGGAAAATTTGGGCAGAAAGTACTTTAGACGTAGGAAGTACTTTTAACGTTGCCATTCCCCTGCCTACGAGTGATGCTAACTTAGAACTCCAGACACCAAAAAAGGAAGTAAGTAACTCACATGTCCTTCTGGTTTGTCAAGAAGATTTGGAAATTGCCAAAGAATTACAAATACTACTCGAAAAACACGAATATCGCGCTATTAGTGTCACAAATACTAAAGAAGCAACCAATCTAAGCGCGTTTACAAAAGAAAATACTACCCAAGAATTTGAACAACGAGTAATCGGAACAATTCAAAGTATAATCCAAATAATAGCAGGTGATAGCAATGACGAAACGTATTCTGGTAGTTGATAATGAAGAATATATCCAAGAAGTTGCTAAAATCTGCTTGGAAACAGTTGCCGAATGGGAGGTTTTGACTGCGGGTTCCGGTACTGAAGGAATAAATAAAGCCCAAACCTATCAACCCGATGCAATATTATTAGATGTGATGATGCCAGATATGGATGGTATTGCCACATTTGAAAAATTGAAAGCAAATACGAAAACCTCAGATATTCCGGTGATTTTCTTAACAGCCAAAATTCAAGCTTCAGACCGTCATCGCTATTCGGAATTAGGGATTAAAGAAGCAATTGCTAAACCTTTCAATCCTTTAGAATTAGCAAGTCAAATCGCTACTGCTTTAAATTGGAATTTATAATCTAATTTTATCAAAACAAAAAAAATGAAAAAACGAGTTACCCTTACCTTTCCCAAACGTGCAGTCCAAATGCCAGTTACTTACCGACTCGCGAAAGACTTCAACGTAGCTGCAAATATTATCCGTGCGGCTGTTGCACCTAATCAAATCGGAAAATTGGTAGTCGAACTATTAGGAGACATCGACCAAGTAGACGCAGCAATCGAGTGGATGCGATCGCAACATATCAATGTATCGCAGTCCTTAGCTGAAATCAAGATAGATGAAGATTTGTGTGTAGATTGCGGGTTATGTACCGGAGTATGCCCGACTGAAGCGTTAACCCTCAACCCCGAAACTTATAAACTGGTATTTACGCGATCGCGTTGCATCGTCTGCGAGCAGTGTATCCCGACCTGCCCCGTTGAAGCAATTTCAACGAATCTCTAACACAGTAGAATTTACTACACGCAAAAATAATTAAATTGTCGTTTTATATATCGAGATATTTTACAGCGAGCGTGAAAACTACGAGTTTTCACTGAAGTTTATTGGATTTTCAACAAGTTATATTGCAATAGTTAGTTTCATCAACTTTTTGGGAAACATATTTTCAGTGTTAAATAATTTCACTTGGAATACTAACAGTTAGCTTACAGCTATTTTCAGCTAATTGAACCACAGATTACCGTAGGGGCACGGCACTGCCGTGCCCCTACTGTATGATTTATTTCCCCAAAAACTGCTGTAATTAAGCATTTACCTACCTACTCGTGCGTTAGAGCTGGATTTAATGGCAGATAAATTGTAGCCGCGTACAGTCATATTTTTGTGTGTCTATATATACTTTTGTATCAACTAAAGGAATAAATTGTGGATAGTATTTCATCAGCATCAGATTTGAATCGCTTGGCTAGCCAATCATTGCTACCAGAAAGCCCGCTCAATACAAATTTCACGATTCAAAGGTTAGGGAGTAGTAGTAATAATGCACCTGTACTTAGAGATACAAATGTTTCGCTTGGCTCTGTTAACGAAGATGCCTTGGCACCAAACGGAGAAGTTGGAACTCTGATTTCAGCAATAGTAGCTATTCCTAGAAATGTTACCGATAAAGACACAGAGGCAATGACAGGTATTGCCGTCACCGGACTCGATACACAAAAAGGCAGTTGGTGGTTCACGACGGATAAGGGCAATACTTGGAATGGAATTTTATCAGCTCCTACAGAAAATACAGCCCTTCTCCTGGCAGATGACGGCAGCACCCGCATTTACTTCCAACCCACCACCCAGGACTACAACGGCAAAATTAATAACGCTCTCAGTTTCCGTGCTTGGGATAGTGGAATGGCAGGCAGCAACGGACTGACATTCAATACTTCTACCAACGGTGGTAGCAGCCCCTTCAGTACTTTCATCGACACCGCCTCAATACAAGTTAATCCTGTCAACGACGCCCCAATCAACACCGTTCCCACCACAACCGCACAAACCCCCATATCGATCAACGAAGATAACGAGCTTGTTTTCTCGAACAGCAGCGGCAATGCTATTAGTTTTAGCGATATCGACGCAGGTACTAATTCTATATCTGTCACCCTCACTGCTGTTAAAGGCACTCTCGCTCTCAAAAATTCGACTAATTCGGGTGTTGTTACCACAGGCAATCGCAGCTCGGCTTTAACTTTGGCTGGTAATATCTCAAACATCAATGCAGCAATCGAAGGATTGATATTTAAGCCGACTGCAAATTACACCGGTAACGAAGCATTGATTACAGTCATTAGTAACGACAAAGGTAACACAGGTAGCGGTGGGGAACTTACAGCCACTAGCACAATTTATATCAATGTCGATCCCATCAACGATGCACCGACTTTTACCAAAGGTATTAACCAAGTCGTTAGTGAAGATGCAGATATACAACCCGTTGTAGGTTGGGCAACCAATATTTCCACAGGTAGCAGCGACGAATCAGATCAAACACTCGCATTTAAAGTCACCACTACCAATAGCAATCTATTCGACGGGGCAGTAACCATTTCGCCTCAAGGCACGCTCACCTACAAATTAGCAAAAGATGCTTTCGGAAAGGCAGATGTAACCGTTGTCCTCGAAGATGATGGCGATGGTACTAATACCTCAGCATCCCAAACCTTTGTAATTACAGTCAACCCCGTCAACGACGCTCCAATAAATAATATTCCCACTGACCCGCAAATAGTAAATGAAGACACTTCACTCGTCTTCTCAGGCGACAATGCCATCACCATCAGCGATATTGATGCTGGCACCAACCCCTTACAGGTGAAATTGACATCAGCAAACGGCACTCTCCGCGTTACTCCAAACGCTGCATTAAATATCCAAGGAAATAACACGGGAAGTGTAACTTTGACAGGTACACTTACCAACATCAATACCGCATTAAATAATTTGGCGTTTAAACCCACCAACAACTTCAACGGTGACACTTCCATCATAATTAATACCAACGACCAAAATGGTACGGGTAGCGGTGGTGCGCGTTCAGATGAAGATACGATTACCGTCAAAGTTAATGCCGTCAACGATGTACCGACTTTTACCAAAGGCAACAACCAAGTTGTTAACGAAGACGCAGGTGCAAAAACCGTTCAAAATTGGGCAACCAATATTTCTAAGGGTGGCAAAGATGAATCGGAGCAAATTATAGACTTTTTTGTTGAGAACGATAACTTCACTCTGTTTACCGAACAGCCAAAAATTTCTGCGGATGGTACTCTCACCTACACCCTTGCAAACAATGCTAACGGTGTTGCCAATGTCAATGTTTCCCTCCAGGATAATGGCGGTGATAACAATACTTCTGCAACTCAAACCTTTACAATTACCGTTAATCCAGTCAACGACGCTCCAGTTAATACCGTTCCCTTAACCCAAATTATCGATGAAGATAAACCGTTAGTCTTCTCTGAGGATACTGGCAACGCAATTACCATTAACGATATCGATGCTACAGATAGTCCAGTGCGAGTAACGCTGACTGCGACAAAGGGTACGCTGACAGTAGGTAGCACGCAAGGGCAAGGACTCACCGTCACCGGAGATAAAACTGCCAACGTTATCCTCTTAGGTTCGCAGACAGTTATCAACGGCGCTCTCAATGGTTTAATCTTTAAACCCAGTACCAATTATAACGGTGCAGCTAGTATTACAGTCCTGACGGACGACCTTGGCAAGACAGGTAGCGGTGGTGCGCGTCAAGACTCGGATACTATTGCAATTACTATTAACCCCATCAACGATGCTCCCTTCTTTACTAAAGGTAGCAATCTAACTGTTAACGAAGATGCAGGCGTGCAAACCGTGACAGGTTGGGCAACTAAAATTTCTAAGGGTGCAAGTGACGAATCGGCTCAAACCTTGGAATTTATCGTTGAGAACGACAACAACAGTTTATTTGCCGAACAACCGAAAATTTTGCCCGACGGGACTCTCAGCTACAAATCAGCCCAGAATGCTAACGGTATTGCAAATGTTACTGTCTCGCTCAAAGACAATGGTCTTGGTGAGGATACTTCAGCACAGCAAACATTTAGTATTACTGTCAATGCAGGTAATGACGCACCCGTTAACAGTATCCCTACCGCAATCCAAACTCTCAACGAAGATGATTCGCTCACGTTTTCCACAGCCGATGATAATTCAATTTCCATCAGCGATATCGATGCTGATATAAACCCGGTTGAAGTTACAATTAGCTCCAAAAACGGCGACATTACTTTAGGTAGCACAGACCAACTCACCGTCGTTGGCGATGGCACTAGTAGCGTTACTCTCACAGGAATTATTCCCAACATCAACAACGCCCTTGAAGGTTTGAAATTCCAACCCAGAACTAACTTTAACGGCGATACAACAATTCAAATTGTTACCAACGACAAAGGTAAAATGGGTAGCGGTGGCGAACTCAAAGATACTGACAATATCTCGATTAAAGTTAATCCCATCAACGATGCTCCTACTTTCACTAAAGGTAGCGATGTAGTCGTTCAAGAAGACGCTCCTATGCAAACCATCCAAGGTTGGGCAACTGCAATTTCTGTGGGTGCTGGGGATGAAGCAACCCAAGTCTTGACATTCGATGTCAGCAACGATAACAATGCTCTATTTGCCGAACAACCAAAAATTGCTACGAATGGCACTCTCACCTATAAGACCGCAGCAAACGCCAACGGTAGCGCAACTGTCACTGTTTTATTGAAAGACAGTGGTGGTACCCAAAATAATGGTAAGGATACTTCTGCTCCTCAAACCTTTACTATTACAGTTAACCCAGTTAACGACGCACCAGTTAACAACGTCCCTGCTACACTTCAACTCCTAAACGAAGATAGTTCGCTGACTTTTTCTACAGCTAATAGCAATTTAATTTCAATTAGTGATGTTGATGGAACTACCGATACACTCCAGGTAGCCATTACCGCCACAAACGGAACTCTCACCGCAAATAACAATAGTAAGATTACCCCGACTGGAGATGGAAGCGGGAATTTGACTCTCAGTGGTTCCCTTGATGATATTAATGCGGCTTTGAATGGTTTGAAATTTACACCAACCACCAACTTCAACGGTACAACAAAAATTACAATCGTCACCACCGAACAAGGTGCAACCCCACTCCCAGGTAGCGACATCAACATCAACGTAGCCCCAGTCAACGATGCTCCCACTGTCACCCCAGGTACAAACCTAATAGTAGTCGGCACAACCGCACAAACCTTCAAGACTTGGGCAACATTCTCAAGCGAACCTGCGAATGAATCAGCCCAAACTGTAGCTGAGTACATTATTAGTAGCAATAGCAACCCCGAACTATTTAAGGTTGCTCCCGCAATCGATAGCGCAGGCAATCTTACCTTTACCCCTGCTGCCATGACTACAGCAACTACTGCCACAATTGGCGTGAAAGTTAAAGATAGCGGTGGTATAGAATACGGTGGTGTTGATACCTCTGTTGAAAAAACCTTCACCATCACCGTTAACCCGTTACTAGTTAACATCAGTGCAGCTACTGCTTTCGTTAACGAAGGCAACAGCAACACCAGCGAATACAGTTTCACCGTTAGCTTATCGAGCGCTAGCACCGAAACAGTTACTGTTAATTATGCTACTGCCGATGACACTGCTACTACTGCTGATAAAGACTACGTTCTCAACTCCGGTATTCTTTCCTTTGCACCAGGTGAGACAAGCAAAACAATTAAAGTTTTGGTTATAGGCGACACTAAGTACGAAGCCGACCAAACATTTAAAGTTAACTTGAGTAGCGCTGACAAAGCTGTATTAGGAACTGCGACGGCAATGGGTACAATCAAGAATGATGACAATATGCCAGTTATCAGCATTGCCAATGTCAGTAAGAAGGAAGGGAATAGCGGCACAAAGCCGTTGACATTCAACGTTAGCTTATCGAACGCCAGCGAAGACCAAGTAACTGTCGATTACGCGGTTATAGATGGTACAGCTACCTCAGCAGATTACGCGACTCCTAGCAATACTGTCGTAACCTTTGCACCCGGTCAAACTAGCCAAACAATCGCAGTCGATGTCAAAGGCGATACAGATATTGAGGTCAATGAGACATTCCAAGTCAATTTGAGCAATCCTAGTAGCAATGCAACCATAGCAACCAATGGCGACAAGGCAGTGGGAACGATTATTAATGACGACGGCACAAACAATATTGATTTCGATGGTGATGGCAACCAAGACCTCGTTTGGCGGAATTATCGCACTGGAGAAAATGCCATTTGGCAAATGAATGGGACGATGATTTCTGAGGCTGCTTTTACTACCAAGCAGGAAGATATCAACTGGAAAATTGAGGCAGTAGCTGACTTTACTGGTGATGGGAAGTCAGATTTGCTCTGGCGGAACTATAGCAGCGGTGAAAATGAAATTTGGCAGATGAATGGTGGTGTCCGCGAGAACGTTTTTAAACTGACAACAGTTGCAGATAAGGATTGGAAGATTGAAGGAACCGCCGATTTTAATGGCGATCGCATGATGGATATTGTCTGGCGCAATTACCGTAGCGGAGAAAATGCGATTTGGCAAATGAATGGGACAACCCTTAATAAGGGTACTTTCCTAACTAAAGTTGACGATTCTAGTTGGACAATCGAACAAGTGGGAGACTTTAATGGCGATCGCACTCCCGATCTCCTCTGGCGGAATTATCGCACGGGTGAAAATGCGATGTGGTTCATGAATCAGGACTATACGTTCAACGGTGAGTTCTTAAGTAAAGTTGATGATATCAACTGGAAGATACAGGGGGTAGGCGATTTCAATAACGACGGTAAGATGGATATCGTCTGGCGCAACTATGGCTCGGGCGAAAATGCCCTTTGGCAAATGAATGGTGCAGCAATTGACAAGGCTTTCTTCCTGCCAAAAGTTGAAAATCCGAATTTGGTAATCGAACAAGTTACTGACTTGACAGGCGACGGTAAACCGGATATTGTCTGGCGCAATTATAGCAGTGGCGAGAATACGGTTTGGCGGATGAATGGTACATCATACGAAGAAATTATATCGCTAGCAAAAGTTGACGATTTGAAATGGGAAATTTGTCCGTAATTTGTTGACGCTTTATTCTTGATCTTAGAGATTGACATGTAAAGTCTCTACGGGATTCATTTGGCGTAACCTTATACAGAATTGGTCTTAGATAGCTTTGCAAAAGAAACGATGAAATCAGATCCCCGACAACTTTTACGCGCGTCGGGGATCTTGTCTCTCACGAAGTACAATTACCTATAATATCTTGAAGGCAAAATTGGTAAATTAAAATAAAAAATTTCTAGCACAATGCGGAATTAAGACGAGAAACAGTGAAGTAAGTTAATAGAAGAGCTAAAGGAATCCGGTTTGATTTTTGTTGGCGTAGCCTGCGCTTGCGCTGATAAGATTAGGTATTGTAGGGTACGATCTTACGGAAGCCGTAACGCACCGTAATGATGGGTTTGGTGCGTTACCAAGAGCGCTAATGCACCCCACGTATTTTCTCAAAAATCAAATAGTAATCCTATAGGTAATTACTGATTATCGTCGCTAAATCTACCAAAATTACGGCGTTGCTGTAGGGTACGAGCGATATTTGTTAGGGTGAGTACGCAAAGCCTATTCATAAATTTAATTGTGTCTTTAGACAGATGTTGGATGGGTAATAATCTAATTCAAAAAATAACTTTTGCAACGCCATAGTTACACTTGCTTTATATAAAAAAAGGAAGCGTGTCAAAATGCAAGTTCGCACCTATTTAACTTGGCAACGTCGTTTTATTAGTGTTTGTGCCTGTGCTATATCTATATCTATCGGATTGAATTGTTCATCAATTTCGATTGCCGCACCAACACCAGTAAAAGTCACAAATAATTCTGAGAAAATTTCTCAAGCAATTACAAAATTACAACAGTCAAAGGAGCGTTGGATTGAAATTAATCTCAAAGAACAAAAATTGTCAGCTTGGTCTGGGAATCAACTGGTTTATAAAATTAACGTCTCGACTGGTAAACGTTCAACACCCACATTAACAGGAGTATTTGCGATTCAGACCAAATTGCGCGTAGCAAGGATGCGGGGTGCTGACTACAATATTCCCGATGTTCCTTTCACTATGTATTATGACGGGAACTATGGAATTCATGGTGCTTACTGGCATAATAACTTTGGTACTCCAGTCAGTCATGGTTGTGTTAATTTGCCACCGAAAAAAGCCCGTTTGTTGTTTGATTGGGCAAAAGTCGGAACACCTGTAATTGTTCGCAAGTAAAGTATAGAACGACGGGAGCTTAGGACGCTGATTAACTCACACTGCGACGCGGGTTTGGCTACAGCTATATTTATCAAGCATAACTTATACCAATTTTCTGTGAAGCTGCACATTATTTTGACCCCTCCCCAACCCGAACCGCGCTTCGGGTCGGGTGCACGCAAGCGCAGGTGGGGTTCTTTTCTATGCATCTTCATAAATAATTGGTATAAGCTCAATATTGTTTGAACAAACAGTATCTGAATGGTAGATATACTTGTGTATCATATTCATTATTTTATCTGCGTTTACTGGTTTGCTGACGAATTCGTTGGAACCGACAACTTTGGCGCGAACTCTATCAAAAATACCATCGCTTCCTGTTAATATAATCACAGGTGTTTTGGCGAAGATAGAAACTCGCCGTATTTGAGTACAAATTTCATAACCGCTAGCAATTGGCATAATCAAATCTAAAAAAATTATGTCTGGTTTTTGCTCCGCTTTGAAATAGAAAAATTATTGGCAATTTGTTAGTTGTCAGTTGTTAGTGGTCAGTTGTCAGTGGCAGTTGTTAGTGGTCAGTTGTCAGTGGTCAGTAGCTAGTTGTCAGTTGTAGGGGTTTGGGGTTTGGGCATTTTACAATTCCTTGCAGATAGCTGGCCTCATTCCCGTGAAACTACTTATTACTGGGGTAGTTAAAACGAGTTACCCTTCGATTGGCTATATTACACACTCTACTTAAAGATTGTGAAAAACTTGTGACAAGATTGGTTAATTGCTTTATAAAAAAATTTTGTTCAACCTGTTAGAACAGCTTAAAACCGGGGAATTATAAACTTGGTGCAACAACAATATCAAGTGCATTGGGTACAGCGTCTCTTACTGCTGGATACTCCCCATGACCTTTTTATTTCTCCAATCACGAGGTATCCCCGATGAGTCAGATGAGTAGAGACGATGTGCGCGAACGGTTAGGTAATATCGACCAAATCCGCGATATTATTTTTGGAGCGCAGTTGAGAGATTATGATAATCGTTTTACTAAGCTAGAGACAGACATTTCACGATTGCAGCAAGAAACGCTCAAACATGTCGAGCAACTCAAAGCAAGTTTTAGCAGCGAGTTAAAGTCTGCGGTGGAAGTAATCGAGAAAAAGTTAAAGTTACTGAGTCTTGCGGTTCAAGAGGAAACTGCTGATTTAGCACAACAAATTGACCGTGTTAATCGAAAATTTTCTAGCACCGTTCAATCATTAGATGAAGAGTTAGATAAGCAAAACAACTCAATTCGAGAAGAAATATCTCAAAATAAGAATCAATTTCAAGAAGAAATTGTTGCACTGCGAGATTTGGTTTTAGAAGAATTGGAGCAACATTTTGCTGACTTGACAAAAACTAAGGTTTCTAAAGATGACATTGCTGAAACTTTGTTTGCTTTAGGAATGCGGTTGAAGGGAACGGAGGTTATTCCCAAGTTACGAGAAGCAATTGATGAAGATCGTGATTACGGTGATGTTCCACTTTTAGAAACAACTAAGTTATCAAAGATTTTAATGCATAATGGTTAGTTGTCAGTGGTCAGTGGTCAGTAGTCAGTAGTCAGTAGGTTGGGTTCCGCTCCACCCAACATTTGCGATTTAGTTTTAAGATTTAAAATGTTAGGTAATGTTTCATCAACAGCATTCGGAGTGGAACTTAATATAAATGTTGGGTTCCACTACGTTCCAACGCCACCTGCTACAACGGGGGAAACCCCCGCAACGCAGTGGCTCCCCAACCTACGTAATTACTTAACCAATGACTAATGACTAATGACTAATAACTAATAACTAATGACTAATAAATATCGAGATTTAATAATATGGCTCAGGTAGATAATTCAATTCATCAAGTTATCGAGTTAAATCGACAGGAAACTGTAGAAGTTGAGAAATTTGTCAAGCTGTTGACTGAACTAAAAATTATTGACATACCCGACCATATTTCTCAAACCGCATCTAGCCAAGAAGTTGAATTACCAATCGAATCGCTGCCATTACAAGTATGTGAAGCGTATCTAGAAGTCAAAAGCTCATTAGAATCGACTTATTCAATTTCTGAAGAACCAGAAATATTAGCTGAATATACGCCATTAAATTCAGAGAATTTAGATATAGATACAAATCTAGATAATTCTGAAGATAGCATTGCAGCTTTTCAAAAATTGCAAGATATCTTGGTGGGAGTCGAAATCACAGAATTAGAAGATATTGCAACTAATCTTAAAGAAAAGTTGGCTAAACTCGAACATCAAATTTACGAACCTGAAGCGTTAATAGAACTTTTACTACCGTGCTTTGGGGAACTTTTAAGGTTAAAGATTAGCGAGTCGCAAGCAGAAATTGTCCGTGCGATCGCTCCAATTATCGACAGTGCGATTCAAAGTCGGATTGAGCAAAATAAAAATAGTATGAGTGAAGCATTAGCTCCTATTCTTCCGGATGCAATTTCCCAACAAATTACTATCGCACCCGAAGAAATTTCCAATGCGATCGCACCGACGATGGGACGAGCAATGAAAAAACAAGTTGAAATTGAACAAGATGCAATTGTAGATGCACTCTACCCGATTATTGGTAGTACAATCAGCAAATATATGGCGGAAACAATCCGCGCTATTAATAAACAGGTTGAAGAAACATTGAGCGTTGAAGGAATTAAACGCAAAATTCGTGCCAAATTGCAAGGGGTAACGGAGGCAGAATTAATCCTTAAAGAAGCGCTACCGTTTACAATTGAAGCAATTTTTTTGATTCACAAAGCATCTGGTTTAATAATCACAGATATTCAACCTAGTGATGTACAACAACTGGAATCGGAGATGATAGCGGGAATGCTAACAGCGATTCGCAGTTTTGCTAATGATTGTATCAATCAAACTGGAAACGTTTCCGAACTAGATGCAATTGATTACGGTACGTCTAAGATTATTTTAGAAGTTGCTGGGTACTGCTATTTAGCGATAGTTGTACGCGGAGAGCCAACTAAAGAATTTATTAATAAAATGCGGCAAAGTCTCATCGAATTGGTTAAAAATTACGGTGATTCGATTGAGAAATTTGATGGCGATTTAGCGGTAATTCCGAGTCAAGTCCATACAGTTTTGTCAACATTAAAAGCTGATAGCCAAATAGAAAAGCCAAAAAATCGACCTTCGCCTATATTATTATTGAGCGTAACTTTCCTTAGTGCTATCTTGATCCCTTGGGGGATTTGGCAATACCGTAGTGCAGTCATTCATGCAGCAGAAAATAAAACTGTACTAGCTTTAGCTTCGACACCAGAATTGGCTGTTTATAGATTGAATGTAGAAGAAAATCGCGGCAAGCTGAAAATAACAGGAAGCGTACCCAATCAAGTTTTGCGTAGTAAAGCCGAGCAAGTTGCCTCATTAAGTAATCCCAAATGGGCGATTGATAATCAAATTTTAGCAGTTGAAGTACCAGCAGATCCGGTATTAGCTGCGGCTGAAGTTGAGCGAGTCACCGCAGTTTTAAATCAAATGGATGGTGTCGCAATTTCTTCCAAGTATATTAACCATAAAGTTTCTATAGAAGGTGTTGTTAATCTTGATAAAGATGTTACCAAAATTACTCAAGCATTTGAACAAATTCCAGGAGTCAAGTTAGTGTCGAGTGCAGTGCAAGTAAAACCTTTACTAATAAATGTGAGATTTTATTTTGGAGGAAATTCAGCAAATTTATTCCAGGCTGATTTAAATTCCAAAATTCAGCAAGTTAAAGTTTTCCTCAATCAACATCCAATGAAAAATCTCAAAATAATTGGTTATAGTTACTCAAGTACTGGTAAAACTCAAGTAGTGTTAGCTTTGCAACGGGCAGAAGCTGTGAAACAAGCACTAATTAATCGAGGTATTGAACCATCACGTTTACAAGTTATTGGTAATACAAATTTTCCACCTGGCATTGATGCAAATCAACCTTTATGGTTAAAGCGGTGTGTTATTTTAGAAGCGATTGATAAGTAATTTTAAGCTTTATATTTGGTAGCTATTTATATGTAACTAAATTATGCTGATAAAACTTATTTTATACCAATACAGTTCAGTTAAGAATGAGATCCCCCCAACCCCCCTTAAAAAGGGGGGCAATAACTTTCTTAAAGTCCCCCAACTTATCGG
>QQTW01000595.1_pt1 | contig 23102 bp, 28 predicted proteins | sample 1904831 | NCBI WGS metagenome assembly QQTW01 (sample SAMN09435610, study PRJNA476489) | Subsurface metagenome, whole genome shotgun sequencing project. | reverse complement strand
CTTCTATTTCCAGCACAATCGAAACTCCGTATAGCCATGCAGATAGTGAAGGAGCGGATAGGTGAGCGACATTAAAATTTTGGGGGGCTTGCGCCAACCGAGGTCTCCTGAAGAGAATTTATAGGCCGTACCGTGTTGAAAGAACGAATTAACTATCAGGGGCTTCCTAGCCAATGAAATACTGTAGAAGTGGGTTCTTTAATCTTACTCTTCCAAAAATAACTTCTGCAGCGCGGGTCCTTAATTGCCTACCTAGCAATGGGTAGCTATGTAGTGGTCCAATTGACCCCCTGAGCTCATCTACAAGATCACTTTCAGAGCCTTTCTCTCGTCAATCATGTCCCAACGTAACCGTTATTTGGTTTCAAATGAACACATATCACTAACCAGCAGCTCTTCATTGTCTGCGTTTAGTGGCTCGTAATAGTTGGTAGCCATACCGTAGATTGGAAGCGGAGAGTACGTTGGAGGAAGGCGCAGGATAATTTCTCTATATTGAACAGCTGAGTTTTCATTGCGTACGGAGTACCTTGAAAACTGACAACAAGAAAGTGCCCCGTCTACCTAAGTGTCGTGGGTAGCTCCATTTGCGTTACAAAGCGCAACTCTCGAGGTCACTGGTCCCTTTCACCTCCACAGTGCGTCTTTCCCGGTCCATGCACCGTCGGTCACACAGAATCTGAAGTACGCCCGTAGGTCTGATCTTAAAAATAATGACTGCCGGTGGAGAATTCCGTACTGAGAGATATCAGGCAACAAGAGCAAAGGGAAAGTTCAGGAGACACTGCACACATTTCATAAAGGCAGTGGCATAGCTTGGGTAACCCTCTCACTTCTCCTTGGACTCTGTGCAAGCCTTGTCGTTTGGTGGAACTCCCAATAAGGCCGTATACCCGCTTCTCACGAGGCTCTGCCCACCTCCAGCATCAGCAGTTCCGGTCCAGAAGAATAAGCCGCCCAAGTTTCTCTCCTTGACAAATTTGGCCTTGAGCAGGACCGTCTGAGCGTTGTCGAAAGACAGAAATCCACTGTCGCCGTCTACACAGAACGCTGCACCAAGATCCTCGTCTACCTGTTCACGGAGTCCTTTTAGTATCAACGATTTGTACTCCACAGTTGCGTCACATTCGTTCTGACAGGGCACAAAGGCATCACCTGGACCCCTGGCTTGGTTGAAACCGCGCGCGTAGACAGGAACACCAAGAATCATTCTGCGTGCAGGCACTCCACGACTGAGAAGGTACTCGATCCCAGTCTGACATGACCTCGACGCGACACCGGCGGGTGTGATGGAGGGCGAGAAGAGTTGAGCGTGGTGCCCCGCGCTTGATGTCCAGGGTCCGGCGAAATCGTAAGCCATGATATTGATGAAATTGAGCAACTGACAAATGGCGAGGAGGTCCAGGTTGCGAAGGCAGTAAGCGCCGGCAGGAAGGGCCGTCGTCAACATATACCTCTCTCGGGGAAGACGTGCACGCAGAGCGGTGATAAGAAGCAAGAAATGCTTCCCCTGAAGGGTATTCGCAGGATGCTCCCAGTCCACTGTGACAACCCTTCAGCGACTGGAATAGCAATGGTATCTTGATTAGTAGGCAAGGTGGACCAGTGCCGACTAACAGTCCGAATGATCTTAGATAGAGAATTTGCACGTACCATCAATTCCGTCAAGTCCAAAGCTGTCCACCAGGATTTTGCAAGAAGCGGCAAATTTTCGACGCCCATCAAGGGAGGCTGCGACATCAGGAAATTCTTTACTCCCACTGGCACCACCAACGGACAACAAGACCTTTAGATGAGGATTTGTAAGCTTCAGTTGTGCAGTTGCCCTCAAGCACCCTCGGGTGCCATCAACGCGGATTTTGTTGTCCGCCCAGTCATCCATCAACTCGGGCTGAAGTCAGAGTCGGAACGTCCATCGGTCATCGTGAACAACTTACATACACACTTCCATCATCGCGAACCCTGTTCGTAAACATGAGCTGACTTGACCGGTCATGATTTGATCACGTATACGTACCGTGCAAAAGCATAGAAGACATGGGTGATTATGGAAGTGTCCAGCATGGATGGTGGACAACCTCTGTAAATACGCCAGCTGGGGTAATAGACGGCATTGACAAGTTTAGCCTCCGAAGGATGGTCGTGCCAAGCTTGTGGAACCATGATTATCTGTCAAAGTGAAAGAGAAGCCTCTTTCTAGGTGTATGAATGAGAAAAATGATGACGAAAGAGAGCAATCGGTGAATCGAGGGTACGCTTGCTATTGGTATCAGAGATCAATTGCGCAGACTGTAAAACTTGAAGAGAGGGGTGGAGCACTCGTGTGATACGCAGAAGGCGCAGTTGTGTAACCTCTTTATAGAAGTCACAATGCAATTCAGTTTGTTTTCTGAATGTCCTCTTAAATTCCTCAAACATCTTACACAACCCAATGGCAACAAGTCTGGAGTCTGAATGCTTAAGCATGCCGACTAGCAGTGCACCTGCTTTTATTAAGCAGCTCCTCTTGTACATTCTTGGCTGAAAGCGACAGCCTCTCCGGTATAGTGACAACGCGGAGTAGTATACGCAAGCATTATATGATTGGCGAGGCGCAAGAGGTGAAGTCAAATGGCAGTGGCGGATTTGATGAGATCATGCGTTGACTCACCCGGCAAGGGCTTGTGAATGCCCGACAGCCATCGGCGCATTAGGTGCAATGAAAGACTTCTCGATTCCTTCAAGTCGACTCGTAGGTACCGTGAAAAGCATCTCAAGCACATGATGCACCAGGGGATGTCTGGAATGATATGGTTAAGCTGGAAAATATTCCTCTGTTCAACCCTGCTGTCAACCTCACTATCGTCCGAGACTCCCGTCATCTGCTGTTGTGGATCGTTTCTCAGCAGCTGACATCTCGTCGCTCACAAAAACACCCAAGCCAGAAAATGCGTCGGAGAGTGCTCTTGCGTAGTAGTCCTGTATGTCGTAACCTCCTGCGGCGTAGCGAACCTCTCTTCGAGCATCGTCGAGCCAACGCCACTCATAGTGATCCTGCAGCACATAATACAGCTTTTCGTACTTCAAGCCCTCGAATGGATCATAGGGCTTGTCCGGCTGAGGCTCTCTCCGCGTTTTTAGCCCCTTAAATAGGAAACCTTGATGTGGCTTTTCATCTGGTGCCCCTCCACTGAACGGATCATCCAACATAGGCCGCTGTTTCTCGAATGCGGATCTACGAGCACTTGTCTTTTTCAGGGTTACGCGTTGGCCCTCTCGAACGATCTTCGATGCATCCCCATCGCTGGTGGCAAGTCTGTTAATGATATCTTGTTTGCCTTCAAGACGTTGCCGCCGTTCTGCTTCTTCCTCCTGCCGAAGAGCTTCACGTTTAAGCCTGGCCAACTCCTTCTCCTGACCTTGGCGCGCCTGACGGGATGCGGTTTCTTCATTGATGCGAGATGAGTTCCGGGATATGGCTTGCCGATGTGCCTCAGCATAAGCAACCAGTTTTCTCTCAGTCTCATCGACGTCTACTCCGCTGATCAAGTTAAAGGTGATGTCCTCAACTTCGTTGAGATAATTATTGTAATCCAGCAGTGTATCAAAATCGTCCTCACGCCTGTTGAAGCTGCGCCAACTCAATATGTGAAGAGTGAGATGGCAGACGGTTGGGTCCAGGTCAATACGTACACACTGACGACTCTACGCCTTATGTCGACCTCTCGCTCGACTTTGATGTCCTCGAACGTCTGCTTCCTGAATTTCTGTTTCCGTAAAGTTCGACCACATCGAGCCACAGGACAAGGCGCCGGACCGTGCGAAAAGATGCGGTCCACGCAAGACTCGCACATCTTATGATAGCACTCAGGATTGACTAGAAATCGCATGTTTGGGTTCAGATATCTTGAAGATTTGCAGACTGGACATATGTCTGTGCCCGGCACGTAAGCGGCCGAGCAGGGTGCTATCGAGGTTGAACAGCTTACCTCCATCGTCAACCAAATGTGTAAGAGAAGAAGTAGTATGGCGCTGGGTTGCTCGTGACATGGTGAAAATTGACCCAATAGTTGTATTGTTTTACTCCAGATGTCATGAAACTGCAGGTGGGCATGGAGACGTTTTATTAAATGTTGCTTTGACGGGCGCCGAGCAAACCTTTGGAAGTCTCCACAACGACCTTGCGGCTAGTGGCGCTTCACTGATGCGAGTCATTCAAAGCTCGCTACCATTACCTTCCAAGGACTACAGACATATCACCTCATTCCCCGGTGCCGGTCACCTCCAACGTTAAATACATTCATAGAGAACGACTTTACAAAGATGGTCCGAACAATCCTTCAAGATTTGGCCTCTTGAGTCTTCCATCGTTTTATCAGCTTTACAGGACTGGTCTCAATGCAGCAAGATGGACGCAAATCTGCGGGAGAAATTTTCTGCCTTAGAGCGCCACCGGCTGAGACTGGAAGTGTCCATCCAACACTTTCGCGAGACGTTGCAGCAATGGCAGACTTGGGAGGTTGAGTACGAGGGCTTAAAGGAGGAGATCGCCGGCGTTGCGGGCGAACCAACTGGCGAAGAACTAGTACCAGAGAAACCTTCTCTCTACTCATGATCTGATCTTACTGACGCTGTGTAAGATCGAACTGGGTCGAAACTTTGACGGAACTCTGGTGAACGAACCTGGTACAGCTCAATAGCTTATCCTCGACAGAGATACTGAACGGGTCTAGAGATCAGGGAGTTACTTGGATACAACAGAGGTGTCCAGCGCACACGACATCAAGTACTGGACGTCCTAGCACGTAGGATTGAATGTTAGACTTCACCTGATGTTTCTCACAAACCCCTGCTCATTAAGCTTAGATGTGCAACGGAACGTCCGGGCAGTCCGCACGCAAATCGAGGATACGGAGAACAAACTAAACAGCCTCCTCATCGTGAGCATGCCAGGTGCGCACAACGAAGATGGTCTTCCTGTTGCGGAAATTAGGGAAGATCTTGATGAGTATGGGAATATTATCGGTGCGACCTTCCGCAGGCTCCTCATTCTCTGGTCAGAATTGACAATTTGCTTAGCCAGCAGCATTTCGCATCCTATCGACGCTCAGACTCATATTGCTCGCGCATTTGAAGAAGCAACACTTGCAATACCTGCCGCAGACGACTTTGGAAAACTGGCTCGACCACATAGTAAGCCGGGACAGATCAAGAACGATCCGTTGGAAGCACGGATCACTTCAGAGGATCTTATAGCGGGAGCAGACAAAAACGCCCTTGTAGACCCTACTACCCGATCCATCAATGACGAAAAGGGTGAACAAGGCCGACAAGAAGCGCCATCCGACCACAATGCTTCTCAAAAGAGCCACCCAAATCAAGCTATGCCAAATCCTACCACTCCCACAGTCACCCCATCTCGTATTACGGAAGAACATGCAACATGGCCTAACAAGAAGGGAAGTAGGTTTATCGAGCTCGACGACGCGGATCAAGAGATTCTTTCTGTGCCCACGAACATTTTACAAGACTCAGCTGAAGAGGCCACTTTGCGAAGAGAGATGCTTGAGTATAGTTTGTCAGAGGTTGGCTCCGTTGTTGCAGAGCTGAATCTTGACCAAGAGGGAGACTGGTCATCCTACTCAGAAGATGATCCGGACTCGGACAGTCAAGGCGGTGAGGATGAAGACCAGTACGGTCGTAGCACTTCGCGAATACTTACCGACCAATACGTGGCAGAGATGCTGAACCTCGGGCGGAAGCTGGATGCAGCGCAAAATGACGGACCAGGCGCTCCCGGTGATGCTGAGACCTTGACTCGTCTTTCCCGTGATGCTCGTCTGCTGGTCATACAGGACCCTAACGCAAGCCGCAGCAATAACGAGAAACACCGGAATCAAGGTTCCACAAAGAAATCGGTCCGATTCGCAGAGCAACTGGACGTATCACCGCCGAAGCCTAATGGTCCCGCTTATGAAGAAGGCTCCGTGAGTAATAGACCAGACACACAAGTGACTGGATCGCCACTGGCCACAGAAATAATTGAGCGGCACATGAGTACGACAACCGCCACGAGAATTCGAAAGCAGGGTTTGAATTCTTCCTCATCACCGCAACCCGCCGTCCAAAAACATGATATATTGCAACCTCGAAGCCAAGATGATACCGAACTGTTAAAGGAGGAAAATTCTCTCGATGAGGAAGAGTACAGCTATGGCAGAACAAAGAAAATAAGCAAATTCAAGGCTGCACGGCTTGGAGCTGCACTCAGATAGAATTCGAAATTTCGGCTGTTGGGCCATCCTTTATATTTTGATGGGATGATCGAAGACCTGCTTTGTGCCTTTAAGAAACAAGGCCGGAACTGGAACCGAATTACCATTCGATCCTCAATGGACGGCATCGCGTTATGAGCCGTTTCATCAAACCAGTTCCTAGATCAAAACTTGAGCTCTCTGACGCAGCCTCGTTTTCTTGGTAGAAGCTGCAACTCGTTTCACTCAAGACAGTCACCTAGTAAGCTATACCCACGATGTCTGTCTATGTGCTGTTGCGTGAAGGGTGTTCTATAAGATTACAGAAACCTCCTCCCAGCGACTGATGACGCGCTCTACGCGGCTCCTAATGATGCGCAACCTTTTCATTGTTTCTGTTGCACTCTTGCAATCTAGCCGCTTTGCTCAGGAGATTATCCTCAAAGGTTGCTGAATCGAACAAGCATCGTGGACGTTACTTCTGCTGTTACTGTCACGAGCATTGAATGATGTCTTTTCCAATCAATGTGAGGTACTGATACTTCGGGAAGTGTATGACAAAACGTGAATTTCTCCAACGACTAGGGTCATGTCTGCTGGCCAGATTAAATTGCGGTCGTAGTAAGATATTGTCAATAGCTGGTTGGATGCGTCAAGAATTTCATCCCAATATGGGAGATTTTCCAACTGCTATTCGCAGATAATTGGCATCTTCTTCAACGCTGGTGGCACCATGGTAAGGACTTTGCATAGGTTGAGAATCGAAAAGCAACTACTCCAAGCTCAATGTGATCATAAGGTTTGAATGTTAACGATTCTGGTTACTACCCAAAGGACCGTTCAGCCTCGAAACCCCATAAAGTAACTGCCCGCATATCCAGCCAAGCCCAGTGCGCTCCTTCATGGACGGCGAAACAGCCTCAACCTCTGAGGGAGACCTCAGAGGGAGTCAGGTTTCAAGCCCAGCATGAAAGAGTTGCACCACGGCGGCCTGGGATAATGTAGACAGGAACCAATGAATGGGACAACCTCTGCGACAGGCTAACGTGATCTTGTGAAAACATGCAAGCTCGAAACAACATCTCATCATTAGTCCAGTGAGCAGCGCCCATAGCGCAGAAATCCAAGGGAGTTTGATTGCCAGACCCCAACAAGAAAAGATTGAAACAACCGACTCCCAGCTGCCACCGATAGAAAACATGACGCCGGGCCTCGGCCCTTCTCCAACAGATTCTGGCATCAGCAGGAAGCCAGTGATGCGCCAGACCCTTTCGACGTACTCAATAGGCCGAGCTTGGATTTCTGTGATGATACCCCAATATCATACTTTCAGTCTCGGAAAGACCCTCCCATGGCAGGTCCTGAGCATCATCTTTCGGGTCGAAGTCGCTATCATCATCTTCACTCGACATAAACATCCCGGTACTTGGGGAGCGAATGACGACGCTTTTTTTCTTTTCTTGGGAGCCCTTTGCCTTGCCTTTGGCATCAAGGCCTAAGTTGGCCATCGTCTCCTCAACGTCCTTTTGGCTTGGCATCTTCGAATCCCGGGGCATTCCTTCCAGCACATCGTAAAGTTTATACAGTATCTCACTGCGTGTTTCGACGGCGCGGAGCAGCTCCTGTATCCGATGATGGAGAGCCCGACGCTTCCGTTGGCCAATGGCGGGATCGTGCGCGTGATATGCGGCTTCCTTTGATGCCAGCTCAAGTTTGAGATGCGCGAGCTCGTCAGAAATGTTTTTCAGGACTGTGGCGAGTGCTAGCGGCGGGGACTGCGCAGGTCGAATAGTCATGTCCGCTGGGTCGGTACCATCAGGTACCGGGTGAGCAGCTGCAGGCAACGGCTCGGGAATCGGTGCAGTAGGGTCACAGATGGTACACATCTTGGAGTCGTGACAGGGATTCTCGCAACCAAAACTAGCTTGTCGTTTCGCTTGAGAACCCAGAGTTATATCTGGAAGAATGAAAGCGGATGTCATTTCTGTCGGGGCGCTTCTTCTTCGACGCGAGACGTTGCTGAGTATAGAGTTCAAAGTGTCCTCTTTTCTTTGACTCGCCGGCTCCTCACTCTTGGCGTTCGCATGGAAAGGAGCAGCCTCATCCTGACATTCCTTATGGCTTGCAAAGCTGTCGGCATGTTCTTTCTCTTCGGTTACCGCTTTGACGTCTTTGAGAGATGATTTGCGTAGCAATTGGGGCCCTTGAGAGGGGACGCTACTCTGCGTAGGGGCATGGTCATTCCTTGCTCTGCGCTCCGCAGCTCGTTCCTCTTCGAGAGTTTTTCTGAGTCTCGCGATATCATTTTCGTCCATAAAGCTGAGATAAGTGATGTCGGCGGTGGCTGGCTGCGAAGACTTCTCATTTCCGGTTGCAAAACCAGCCACTCGTGTTCCGTAGCCAGAGGGTCCAGCAGTCTTAGACATTTCCAGGTCCGTCGTAGACTCCAAGTCGCTCTCAATGACAGCGAAATCTTCCGTTTTGGCTCTACGTGAGAGGGGTATTTGAGCAGACTTGTCAGCTTCTACAGATGAAAGTAGCCGTGAGGTAGCTCTTGAGAACTGAGGTCCACGCTTTTCTTGCGCTTGTCGCCCATCGACTTTGTTGGATTTTGATGATCTTGCTGTTGAGAGCCCATTGACGTTTGATTTGTCGTCAAGCTCTCCTGCAGTCCTTGAGCGCATGTTCTCTTGAGTGCGATCTTCGTTCTGTCCCAGACCATTCTTTCTCGTGGATGGACCCGGCTGAGAGCTCCGTAATTCCTTGGTGAGATCTTGCAACTGCCTGACGGCTTCTTCTCTTCTGTTCACCTTCGCTCGCAGCTTAGCCTCTTTTTTCGCCCACTTCACCGCTTCCGCCTCATGCTCTGCCGAAGCCTCCTCAAGTCTGCGCTTCAACTCGGCCTGCTTGCAATCCAAGGGCTGAGTCTCATCATCTCTTTGAACAGAGAGGCGAGCAAGCTGCTTCTTTAGGTCTTCGTTCTCATTCCTGAGCCTCTTGTTCAATTCTTGCACGGCCATGCCCTTTGACTGCGGAGTAGTTTCTTCGCGTGTTTCATCCCGGGTACGACGTTCAGCTTCTCTGGTCATCCAACGTGGGGCGTCTTCTTCCTGCCGTGCAAGAGTCTCAGCAAGTCGGGCCTGGAGCCTCTCTCTATCAGCTTGCAGCCTCTCCTGCGTTAGTCGAGCGAGCTGTTCAGAAGTCTCAGTGGTCTTAGGCGCCCCAGTGCCAGAGGGTTCATCACGTTGTGTGCGAGTTCGTAGGTGACTTCTTTTAAGGCTTTCCTTGCTGCTACGCAAACGATCGTTATCGTCTCTTAGTGCGTCTACCTCCTGGCGGAGAAGCTCATTCTCTTTGCGCAATGACTCGTTTTCGTTCTTGAGGTCTTCGTTGTCACAGTATGCGACGCTCAGCTGCGTCGCCAAGCTGTCTCGTTCTTGCGTGATTCGCCGAACAGCAACCTCTGACACAGACACCTTCCGTTCGCTTCGGTCGAGGCGATTTTGCAGGGTCTGAACAGTCGATTCCAGCCCTCAAGAGTATGTCAGTGTGGAAGCCCCTGCATTGGCCACGCCTTACTTACTTGATTTAACAAAGCGCCAGTTTGCGCCATTCCTGTCCGCTTCTCCATCCGTCGATCCAAGTGCGCTGTCACTGCGTCTCGTCTTCTCATATCCTTCTAATTTTGTCTTGAGCTCCGACACCTCATTTTCGTATTCCTCCGCTCTGTGATCAGATTCCGACTTTTGCAACTCGAGCTCAGCAACCCTCTCCCTGAGTAGCTGCAGGGACGCTATTATGGCCTTTTCGTCGGGGGGAAGGGGAATACTTTCAATCTGAGCGTGGTTCTGATAGTCGGATCGGGAACGACGTGGTGAGTTTGCAGATGTAAACCTGGATTTGGCCTTCGATGTGCGTGAGAATAGCGGAGTGCCGTCCTTCCACTTGCCGGACACGAGTTCGGTAAGATTTGGTAGATCAGGAAGAATGAAAGACTGTTGCGTTGCGGTGCCGGGCACTGCAGCTGAGTTCGTGGCAGACTTGTTAGATTTTTGAGGGGTATGTGTGCGTGAGTTCTGGTCGAGTCCGTAGCCAGCAACATAGGCGCTTGGGACGGCATTCGAGACTGCGGAGACCTGTCGAAGTTTAGAGCTTCCGAATCTGGTAGCCCTGGCTGGTAACGGAACAGTAGGCGTTTGTTGGTCCCTCTTTGCACCTCTGCCTTGCTCGACTGACATGTCGCCTTCGTCTGATGATCCGTTCTGCGAGAAGTCGGGGAATGTGCGACTCGTCAGAGACGTATTGACCCTAGGCTCAGCTTGGGAAGGCTTGTAGCGGCCAAAACGGCGAGCACTCGACCGGAGGTCCGGAAGCGGATTCGTTGTTTCTACTCGGTTGGTGGAGAGGAGTGCCTCGTTATCTGGATCAAAGGTGGAATCTGCGATCTCTTTCGAGCTCTGAGTGGAAGTGCCAGTACTCATGTCAGCAGCAGGTGATGGCGAACGCAGGCTGCGGTTGTGACTCAGATCTCTCGACATCTCTCCTATGAGACGAGCTCGATGCTCGGTGTTGGGCGAGGCAGCCATGAAGTCAAGCAATCGCTGGAGGTTGTTGACGCGTTGCGTTGGCGGCGCAGTGTCGTTAAGTCAAATACGAAAAGCTGTATGACTAACTGGGTAATTATTGAGTGTACGAGAGCATGAGAACCAAGCTCAAGAAAAAGGCGCTCTTTGTCCCTAGAAAAGTTGAGGAAGAGAACCGCGCTGACCGTGGAACTGATCAAAGCGCGATTGCTGTGTTGATAAATACTCTTGGCGTTCAAGTCGCGATCCGCCAAACAATAAACAACCCGATATCATGTGACAGACGAGAAGTACGGAGTACTTCGTAGATCTTATCGCAGTGAAAACAATGTCCTTGACAATAATTCCAACCCTTGAAAGACTTTTAGCACTACTATGACCTGGTATGTACGCTGCACTTCATATAGCATTATTCCTAACTACCCACGAATACAAACATATATATACGCGGAAGTCGAGACAACAATCAAGTGACTCTTTTCAAGCTGCTTGATTCAATCCACCTTTCCCATCCGCCCGAAAGCGAAGAATTCCATCTGTGAGCGACGTGCTGCAAATGTCCTATGGTATCTACCGACAAGGTGGGGCTCAATTGGCAGATGACACGACGTCAGGCCGAGTAAGATGACTGTAAGGATAATGAGGTGAGCGGATTTTAGACCATGATTTCCTGTGATAAAGTGCGATGAGAGAAGAAAACGGGCGTGAAAGAACGCTTCCTGCCAGAGAGTCCGACAGCTGTTCGTATGTTATAAGATTTGACGAAGGCCACAGGCCAGCACTGTTTCCTTCGGTCCTCTAATAAGAAGATCTCCGTTAAATCACGCCCTGTCACCTTTCACCCTGGTCGCTGGTCCCTCCATGTTGGAAAAGGAATAGGTGTTCGATCATTACAATAACCTCGAGGTTCAACCAGAGTATCTGATCCATCCGACCGTAAACCGCCTTGGTGAATGGGCGTGTGCACACAGCCAACGCACAGCAATGCGAAGGAGCTCCTTTTCCACAATAGCTGCTGCCCCGCCAGGCGCCATGAGAGAACGAACTGGCAAAACCGCGCGATTGATGATGCATGTTACTACGCACGGAACGGAACTTGTTGACTGAATGTTGTTGAATAGCTTCACCTGGACATGTGCCTTAAAACGGATAATTAAAGTGCCTCGGTGGCCTAAGTACATAGGTAGGAATGACGCATCCAAGCCATATGCCGATCATCCATCACAGCCACCAGACTGTCGGCCCGGAACGCGATCTACACTGAGCCTCAACTCAAGGCTCAGATGCTCTCTGGCGGGGATTCCGGCGGGCAGATGCTCTCTGCAAGATTGCCGCAGCCTGGCCCAAGTGACTTCCTTCGAGTTCGGCCTGAAGTGTTGCGTTTCTGGCCTGAAGGTTGTCGATTTCAGTCCGAAGAGCGGCGCCGGCATCATACCCAAGTCTGTTGGCCTTTTCCAGGCGTGCGTCGAGGTCTTTCAATCTCTTCTCGATCTCCTTCCGCTTTTTGGCGCTCTTTGTGAGACCACTGCGCTCCTCTGTCACATGGTTAGTATCGTTTGCTCGGAAATCACAAGGGAAGTGATCAGACAAGGAATATTCTTACCGAAGTATGTGTTAAGTACCCGGACAACGAAGAAGGACATTAGGGCAATGCCGCTCAACTCTGTCGCTCCCATCTTTGTCTCGTCCCCCGGTGGCTGAAGGTCGACATTGGCAGTTCCCAATGCGTCGGACACACTCAGTGTCTTGCCAACCGATATCGCGCCGGTGATCACGGCAAGCAACGCACTTGTCCAAAGAAAGCCGATGACCCATCGTTTCTCGGAACGTGCGCGCTCACCTGGTTGGGCTTCGCTACTCCGGTATCGCCAGCAGTAGAAGATGCTTCCGACGGTGAACAGGAGGAAGCCGACCAGAAAGAGGATCACGTGGAAGGCCATTTCGTGGAAACGGCGTTCGTAGTGGCGGGCACGTGGATCGGCTCGAAGACTGAAAGTGGCGGAAGGCGGCATGTTCCAGGTGTGCGCCAGGTGCCCACAGAATACCAGAGCCCCGAGCGAGACGACAAACATGGGAATCCCACGAAAGATCTTGACTCGCATGGTCTTCTTGAATTTGTGCTTGAACAGCAGCATCGTGAGTGCGTGCTGAAGCAGGCTCAATTCCAGAAGAGCACCGACGATCCGGAGGTGGTACATTGACACATGTCCCTCGTGCCGCCCCAGTCGAGTGAAGGTTACACTCATGAGCGCGATTGCGAAGATGGTTTGGACATCGTTCTGAGCGAGCGCCAGCTTGCCAAATGTCTTCTTGAGCAGTCTCGCCTGGGAGAACACCTTGCCGGGGTCCTCACGTCTGTACAGGCACTTGGAGATGCTCATCACCAAGACACAGATGAGGAAGAACCCCGCGTTGGTGAGCCAGGTGATGATGAGCTTTTCATGGTTAGTCTAGATCCCAGTCATGTCATTGTCAGACTCACTGCTCGTCCACCCAGGCTCGTGTCCGCCTGCACTGTCATTGGCCCGTATGCATCCGGGGATTCCAATGGCGAACCACCCGACGGGTATGAAACGGATTCAGTCGACATTCTCTCCGTAAAATGAACACGTTCAAGAGTGTTGACGAATGTCGTGCTTGATTGAGTTCACAGTTGGTGATTCAAGAGATGTTGATGAATGTCTTGATTGTTGAGTTCACAGCTGGTGATTGAAGAGGTGGTTTGTGTCTTGCTGCCATTCCTTTGAGATGGAAATGGTCGGGACTTTATACGCAGAGACTGGCATAGAATTTTCCACGAGCTCAAATCTGCAGCTGCGAACCCCACAGCTTGCCATGGACTTCAACGGTTCCCACCCGGCGGTCGCTGGGGCAATGAAAGCAGACCCACCGTAGATTTCTCGAAAAGAAGGAAGGCGATAGCTGAGTATCAGCAATGGCGAGTGGGAATATTGGCAGCCACACACTCAAAGTGGACCATTGTAGTGGCGCCATTGGACCCTTCGATCTTACCCTGACGGAAACAATCGAGCAGCACCTCCTGTAGGGTTGATAGCCCCGAAATAAGAAATAGCGTGTGAGGGTACCAGCGGCAAGCAAGGCCGTGTCTGTCTTTCCTATCTATTGCATATCCAAGATGGCACATTCCATTGATCGTAAGAACGGCACATTCAGCATTCGAAGACGGTAGCCACTGACGCGTTCCGGCTGTACCCTCTTGGAGGGTCGAACCGACTGAGGAAGAGAGCGCAAGAGCCGCGAGTGTAGCGGAAAGAAGACCATATGAAATCGATCTTACCCCACAATTAGGGAGGCACGGTAATCCAAACGAGATAGTGGTTTCCTACCTCCATAGTGACAACCTATTGTAGGCAGGCACGGTTCTCACTGGGCCCGAGAAAGGTATGCTTCACCTAGTCGCTGCTGATCCGCCAGAGGCTACCATTGCCCAGGTAGACCATTTCGTGACCAAACATTATTATCATTGAGCCCCTCAATTGCTTGACCACACGACCCTTCCGGGCGTTGGGGAGTATGCTACCGGATTTCGCGCATCGGTTGAGTCTTGACCTCATTGTAATTGTGGAGGTTCCTACAGCGACTTACCCTACACCATGCATCAGCAGGTATCGCTCGATTCATGCCCAGGCGGTAACCGATTTCGCCGACTCTGGGGTCGATTTGTGGAGTTGGTAAAGAGCCTGAAGTGTCGTCGGCTGCCCCACCCGTGCCGGCGGGCGGCGGTGGAACTTCGGGACCAGTGGACCACTCCCGCCGAGAGCGGGGCCACTTTTGCCCAATAATTATTGAACTTCAGCAGGCCTGATCTTGGCGCCTCGGTGCAGATATTGAAAAGTGCACATGGGCGTTTCACAGAACCTCATGCAAATCGCTCTGAAAGCGGATGAGTAAAGGTTTGCGCCGCAGCATGGCTTGCATAGCGGGTGGTCATAGTACGCATCTACTGTGTCCTGCTTGAACTCCAATCAGACTTGCCGGTCACGATGTCGTAGGTCTGCTCCCTACATGCCGCCCCAACTTCTCACGTGTACGCTGACTTGATTGAGACTCGAGCTTCCTGCCCGAAGCTTTACTTCATGTGAGGCTGTGATGTTGAGTCCAACGGCTTTGCCCGTTTGCATAACCTTTTCTTCTGAGATACAAGCTGATAAGCCCTTACTCTACGGAACCTGCGAGAACGGTGCGGACAGTGGAGATTCTGACGGTCGAAAATTCGCGATTAATCATACATAAATCAAATCAGTATCCCGCCACCCTGGGACAACGCTTCAAGGCGCGCATCGAAACCTCTCCGCTCACCTTTCCGGACGAACTGGGCCTTTTCCTGTTCACTGAGACCATCACGCCAACGTGAAATTGCAGCCCCGATGCGCGGAACAAGCTCGCCAGCAAGCGGTCGCTTTTGTCTCTGGACAGATAACATGTCGTGAACAATGTCCCTCAGAAACGTCGAATATCTGTGAGGCAGCGGCTTCATGCTGCTCATTTGGGTGAAGGACTCTCCCCTCAATTCTTTGTCATGATTGCCCCATGGGGGCGATCCCGTCATGACATGACAGAGGACTGCGCCCACCGACCAAATGTCAGCCGCCCTGGTCCACGAACTCTGGCGGTGTTTGAACAGCGAAGATACGCGGATTTCCTTTGCCTCGCATTAGACACCATACAGTAATGCATTAGACCATGACTGACTCTCACCGGAGGATGATATTTGCTGTCAAATGGTGGCGGAAAGTTCACATCGGCCGTTTTGTGGCTAGGGTTTATCGTCACCGAGTTAAGGCCTCCAAGCTTCACGTCACCGTAGGTCTCCTGGCCTTCCGGCTTACAGAAAAAGACTAACAGGCCTGTCAGCAAGGATGAATTACCAACCTACCTCGTCAATTTACATGCGACTCACTCTTCGTGGGACTGATATTGTGCACAAGAACTGGCTGCCAGTCATGATCATGCACCATGGCCGTCTCGTACGGAAATGTCGCCTTGTAACCATCGTGGAGCCAGGAGAGTGCTCGCACCAAGCCGTCCAGGATATGCCAACACAAGCTCTCAGGGATTTCCCTTTTAAGTTGATCAGTATCGCTTGCCAACTATCCTGTGGTGTGTATACGAACGCCGGTGGCTCGCCCTCAAGCGGACAGAGGAGCCTGTTGAGAGTTCCCTTGTTGCAGTACTCCCAAACAGCGTAGCCATCGCAATCGGCCTTCGGATCACGATTGGCAACGATATCCTCTAGGCATACGAGGTTCGGATGATTGAAGAGGCGAAGAAGTGACTCTTTGCACTGGAAGATGAAACCATACTCGTCTCGAAACTCGCGGCCGAGGAAAATCTAGGATGCTTAGCGGTCTCTCATCTGCAATGGTAGTTCGGTGTCATTGACTCACCTTCGCATCCCGACGCCTTCTTACAAGCCAGCACTTGGCAAGAGGTGCTGGCTTTGGTATCGCAGTCTCCCCTTCTGGTCTAGTTTGAAAGACATCTGACGTTGGAGCGAGACCAATACGTTCCCTGAAAGGAACAATTGGCTCAACCAGCACGTATTTTGGAAGAAGGGAATTCTCCTCAGCCATGACGATGCACTCAACTATCCGACATGAAACATACAATAGGATATAAATGTGTCTTGCATTAGGAGACTATGGCATTGATCGCATAGAGAAGGACGAGATGAAATAATAAACACATTGTGGAATGCTGCACTTGACAGACATCAGCGTAAACAGGGGACACAGAATGAAGTCTGGAATGTGGGAGGGAGTCAATATTGGCCCTGAGAGGCGCATGGAAATCGACAAAGGAATCTTAACGATGCCTTTGCAGTAACACGCTGCATATTCGCATTCCTCCGTTCAGATTGACGTAAATTTGTCATCGAATGACTCATACCTCAGAAACACCTGGGCAGTCAACAGGACGGCCCTGAGACCGTACCCATTTGAACCGCTTCGGCAAAGGAGCAGCAACGGATATTGAACCTCTTTTGAGTAGTACACCCCACCAATGGCACCAACTATTCATTGTGTTCGGCATGCTCAGGGCTACCACAACATCTCCATCGCGAACGAGAACCTCCGGGACCCGCTCCTGACCGATCAAGGGAAGCAGCAATGTGAGGAGCTGCGCAAACGCTTCCCTTACTCGGCAGACATCGAGCTCGTGGTAGCCTCTCCGCTGAGACGGACCATCTACACTGCCCTCTATGCATTCCGCGACGTCTTGGCCGCTAAGAAGCTCCGCATCATAGCTCTGCCCGAGCTTCAAGAAACAAGCAGTCAGCCCTGCGACACGGGCAGCAGTGTCGAGGACCTCGCTCGCGAATTCGCAGCCGCTCCGGTCGACTTGAGCCTGGTGAAGGACGGATGGAACAGCAAAACGGGGCGTTGGGCGCCGGATGCTGACGTCATCGAGAAAAGGGCGCTCAACGCAAGGAGGTGGTTGATGAGCAGGGATGAGAAAAACATTGTGGTAGTGTCGCACGGAGGATTCTTGCATTACTTCACCGAAGATTGGACCGGAGCACATAAATTCTACGGTGCGTTCTCATGTCGTGGAGCGGAGGCGATACGACCCAACGATCACTGAGTTTTGTTTAGGCACGGGATGGGGCAATTGCGAGTTCCGCACTTTTACGTTTAATGCTTCAACTGGAGGGAAGGCTTCAATCACAGAGACTGACCAGTCCAAGCGCCTGCGTTCGGGTACTGAGAAGCCTCTCACAGGAGCAGAAGAACTAAATCTAGAAGAGACCTCAAAAGTGGCACTGAACACGAGCGACTACGGGAAACTGAATCCGAGTTGACGAAGCTCAAGCTTACTACTGTCGGCCTACGGAGACAGGTCGTAATCGAGATCCACATTAGACATAGACATAGACAACATTGAAGGCAATACACGATCACTTAGATAAGCCGCCAGGCTGAAGTCGCAGATTCTTCATATAAATTGATCCTTTTTGGTTTTTACGAAGGCCTAAAGCTATATTGCTCCGGTCACACGCTGTTCACAACGTTCCAAATCCACGGCTGTTGTCCAGAGCAATGTCGAGCTTTCTTTTCAGTTTTTCCACACTGTCGTATTCAGGCAGAAGTAGCCTTCCAAAGCACGTCATTGCAGTCGGAATCCGCTCACTGTCCCCGCCGCTGCGTATGATGCAGAAGGCGATACTCTTGACCCCATGCACAGGGATCCGGTCACTAGCTGTTACAAACTCGAGCAGCTGGCGCCGCTGCTCCGGAGAGTAGTCGTTGACGATGGCCCAGAATGCCCGAATCAGTGTATGAGTCGAGCTGTACCCGTCTTCGTACCGTGTGACAGCCTCTAGTTCGTGCATACTGATATCCTGGAAGCCTTCCACGATGTCCTTGAGTATAGTAGGACTTAGTATCTGTAAGGGGATAGTTAGTCGGTATACTTGAGAGCAATTGACATTGGATGGATGTGGATTATGCGCATGAGCAGAAACGTACAGCGAGCGCAGCGTTATCAAAACAGGTGTAGAAGCCTCGAGCAAAAGCCTTGTACTGCGGTCTGACAGATTTATCCGTCAACCATGAAATATAATCACTGATGTACTTCACCCGGTTGCGGTTCGTTACCAGGCTCGGGTTGCGCTCTGCACGTTGTGAGCTTTTCAAGCCGGCGGGATTCCGTATACTCGACCGACAAGCTTTCTCCTGGTGAACTGTCTGATGGTCCCACGTCATATTCAATCTTGCTTGGAAAGCTTCTTTGATAGACGTTGGCCGTGCTCCGTACCAGGAATCACAGTCGTGAGCAGACTCCATGTCTACATGGATCGTCTCGCCTATGCCTTCGAAGCTGAACTCGTAAGTCCTCATAAACACATCCCCCACATCACCGTCCTCCCAGTCGACCAACGCCTGAAGTCCTTTGGCAAGGTCAGGCCATCCATCGCTGATTTGACTGATTGAGGTTATGGGGATGGAAAGGAGCCGATCGTACAACGCTGTCGGGAAGGTGACAGGTAGCGTAATGCCGTTGTAGACGGCAAGTGAGACCAATAGACCTATAAGCTCGAACTTGTGAAGAGGTTCGGGAGAGCCTGGCCGGAACCAGGTCATGCGTGTTTCTGCGTCCACTGTGAAGAGACCTTCATACTGATAGTCAGCGTACGCCTATTTGATACGTAATCGAATGTGATCTCACCGGCATCTGGATCGAGAGCATCACTGAGTGCAAGCCTGAAGAATTCCTGAGAGACACCTCCGTGGTCTACGCCTTCTTCTCCCTCGCCAGCACCCATTCGCACTTTCAGTGGGCGAAGCAGTTCTCTTTTCTGGCGCTGCCAGAGCTGGTTGAACGTATCCCCCAACAAGTTACCGCGACGGACATCTAGGACAAGAAAACGTGCGAGTGCACGTTTCAAGTGATTAATAAGGTAAGCTTGATGGGCCGGTCCTGCAATGAATGGAAACCGGTCTATCAGGTTCCAGGTATATCCGGCATTTGCGTAAGCCCTAGACATCTTTGTGTAACTGAGAGTGCGGAAGTAGTCTACCAATGTAGAAGGGGTAAAAAGAAAAGGGAACATCAGTACATGGGTCGAGTTCCGATTGTAACTTCTGTGCAGGAATTCCGCTGGTGTGGAGACGGGGTCGAGATGACTCGATATCAGAGGCATGTAGAACATGTCACTATGCAACCCAAGGGCATCCCGATGGTCATCTAGAAGAAATTAGTAAAGAAGACGGGTACCCCAAGCAACAGCCTACAAAGATCGGCTATAATCTCAATTGCTCCTCCCACAACGTCCCAACGCTTGAGCTCGACATTTCCGTCCCAGTTTTGGTGTATGAGCGTTTGCAGCCATCCTAACAGAATAAGAGATACGGACTTAGCGCAATGGTCTGGGGCTAAGGCCGACCTCGAATTCGAGTCGGAGTCTGTGGATTCTCCAGACCCGGGAGGGCTTGTTGCAGGCTTCGGGCGCGTGACTCGCCGCTCGGTCTCAACTTGTATGAGGTGCGTCAACAGTATCTGTGAGAATTCTTCAGACTTGACTCTGTCCTTTTGCACCAGCCCTGTCGCTCTTCGAACTTCGCAGAAGCATCTTCGTGCAGCGATTGCTCTCACCAACCGGCTGGCTAGCCGTAGTGCAGGATCGTATTCAAAGCCATCGTGTGAGAGCGTCCAAGCTCGATCTCTGTGACTCACAATAGACTCAGAGCTTAGGCTTACTCGAGACCTCCATGCCTCTTGATTATTAGGTATTCTAAACTCTTGATTCGCCGCTGGTGTCGAAATGTGCGATGCCAGTGCATGGATGCATACCAGTGCAACTCGAGCAGCCTCTTGATTGCCTATATATGCTCCGGTCTGAGATCGATTGAGATCATCTGACTCAAGGTGAGGCGAGGGCCCAACAGTAGATTGTGCCACAGATCGATTCGTGGGTGATTGCCGCGTTAGTTTCGAGCCATTGGTTTTAGGGACGTTCAATTCCGGTGGGGAAATGAACAAGCTTTGCAGCCCAAACCGTAGACTGTCGTAAATGAGAGGACCATTGATGAGATCCCATCCCTGGAACGCTTCCTCTAAGCGTATGGTATCGTAGTGTTCATTCACACCTTTGATGTTAGTGTCTCCTTTGAAAGACTTGAGCAATGAGTCCGTAGTGCTCAAATGTTCGAACAACAACTCATCGATGCGGGAGACGACTTTGGGTGACGGTCTGAGAAACTTCGGCAGCGCGGCATTGTTTTCGTCATATGTCTTGATCATTGTTAGCCTATACGAAAATCCAAAATCTATCAACAGACGTATATATGCCCACGATACATACAATGTTTTCTAATGCCAGCTTCTTGAGTACAATAAGAGTCTCACAGGAGAGTGTGGCATCAAGATTTGATTTCGAATGCCTTTGCTTGACGGTAGAGGAAGAACTCGCAGTGGTATCGATGGCGGAATGTTCAAAGACCCTCACCGCCGTCGTGTCAAAAAGAGTTTGGAGGAAGGACTTCGGGTCTTTCTTTTCCTGCCGCTCCCCTACTTTGGCTGGATCCTCTATCCTTTCTTCCGGGTAGAACTCGGGGATCCTATGGACAGAATACGGACAAAGACGAGCTTCCGCGTCGGGTTCGCTGGCTAGAAAGAAGGCTTGTGCGCGAGCAGTCAGAGGACTGGGCCTTCGCACCGGCACAGTACTGAAGCGCTTCCGGCAACTGATGCAAGTCGTTGTTCGGCAGGCAGGATTCTGACAGCCATGGCGAAGTTGCACATAAAACCTACAAAAACGAAACACTCAGCTCATCCATCCACTCGTTTAGTCGTGGGACAACAAGCGTCCATGGAGACAGACCACCTGACAAGATGTTGATATTGCTTCCGTCTATGCGTTTGGACGTAATCAAGGGCACTCAATTCTTGATCTTCATCTTGCTCTTCGGTCAGAATGCGCCTGAGAATCGTCTCCTGGATTAAAATCAGCCTCGGCGAGCTTCGTTAAAATCCGCATGCATCTTACATTAACACTGCGATTTTGCATCTCGCTGTCACCCATGACTGATAAAGACTTTAGTTATGTCAGGTTGAATCCAAGCCTTGACTCAAGATACTGAGCATGACCTTCTTGCGCATGGTGTCCTGTTATTCGAACTTGAAGTCGGGACAATAATCGAAGCAGCAAGCGACCTTCCCGAAAACTGTTCTTCAGCAGATGGACTCACTGCGACAGCTTCGAGGGGAGTGATCAGACACACGAAGGGGACAATGGATGTGATTCGAGCCCATTGTAAGCAGATCAAGAGCTGGGCACAAGTCTATCAAAACATGTGTTTGTTGATTCGAAGATATGAACTCAACCTTCAGGGCCTGCAACTTTGCACGGCTAGGTACGGGACGGCCCGGAAAACCAACCGCGAGCCGGCTCAGATATTTGTACCAAAAGCTGTAGAGCTTGGGAAACTACATAGTATATTATGTACTACTATACTGAGCTGGCGAAAGACGACATCTGAAAGTCCTGGAAATGATATAGAGTAGACTCAGTCGTGTTAGCCTCTATAACGCAGCATCTGAACCATTTGGGGATGAAGACTCGTGGTACGTCTTTGCCATGGGAGGTATCGTCAGTCCGTTTCCATCAGCTGTCCGGACAGCGGGAAACATTCAGTTGCTCGACTGCAGCATGAAAAGCCGCAATTGAGCTTATACTTATCCGGGTCCTCTGTACGAGAATTGAAGATCAGCTCGGTCGAGACCGCGGAGGGCCCAAGCCAAACCAACGATGAGATAACACAGATTAAACCGCACACAATGTGATCCAAGTAATAGGGCGTGAAAGGATGTGCCATTAAGCGTATTTGAGGCGGCAGTGAACTCATTTACAGACATGAACGAACTGCGCCTGTGGAGGAATCGTTAATACGGAGCTATACAACAATCAAACACATGCAAAAAGGCTAGCAGTGGTGATGCCCACGAGCCTATCTGATCTTCAACAGCTTCGACATTAACGCCAAACTCGGGCGAAAAGGAGTCACCATAGGTCAAGCAAGCCCCTCTACTGTCATGATACCATCCACCATCCGCCGCCTAAAACCATTGAAAGGACCATGAAAGTCAAAATTCCAGCCCCGGCCTTGTCGGCGGTGGTAATGGTGTTGAGTACTGGAGGCGCAGCTCCAGCGCTGTTAGTACCCGCCGCTGGGTCGCCGCGACTGGTGCCGCCGGTAGCGTTGGTGACGGGGCCAGAGACCTGATCGACAAGGTTGACTTGGATGACCTCGAGGGCAGCCATCTGAGCGCCGAGTTCGGTGACGCCGTCCCAAGTCGCTCCTTGGGTCCAATGGAGGCCACAGACATTGCCATCTGCGCCGCCTGAGCATTGAGCAGCCGCGGCTACTGCAGAGGCGGCGAGCTTCGGCCGGATGAACTCCGCACTCCACGGAGCTACTTTGATGGTAGCGGCCATCCAGCGGGAAAGGAAACCCTTGTAGCCCTTCTGATCCGTATCACACAGGTTGTTGGATTCACAAGCCACTTCGTACATGACATCAGGCACCTCAGGGGAGAAGAAGACGGATGTGCTTTCGAGAATCTTTTGCGTTCTTTCGCGCCAGACATCTGACTCGGTCTAAATCACGTTAGGAATAAAAATACCTAGGGAAGCTTGTCAATACTCACGTAATTCCAAAGCATAGCCGCTCCAAGCAAATGAACTCCAGCATTGTACGACCACTGAATCCGATTCAACTCCCTACAATCGAGAAGGACATCGGTGCCATCGAAGAACATGCGG
>QQTW01000594.1_pt1 | contig 23130 bp, 22 predicted proteins | sample 1904831 | NCBI WGS metagenome assembly QQTW01 (sample SAMN09435610, study PRJNA476489) | Subsurface metagenome, whole genome shotgun sequencing project. | reverse complement strand
ATGCCCGACACAATATTACCAATGCCTTGACCAATCAGTTCCTTATCGGACTTGTGTTCGGTGCGAGTAAGACTATCAGCAATTACTGCCGTTAAGAGGGTGTCAATGCAACCTAATATCCCCAGCATCACGCCATCGACAAACATCGTTGTCAATTGACCTGCTGTAAAGGTGGGCATTTGGAAAGTCGGTAGACCAATAGGAATTTCACCCAAATCTCCAATTCGGCGAATGTCTACATTCCCGAAGATTGTCAGGGAAATAATCGTGCCAACAATCAGGGCGACTAGCTGAGGGGGTACTAGGCGCTTCAGCTTTTTGGGCATGAAGAAAATAATGGCAAGCGTTACGCCTCCTAAAATCACTTCTGGCAAATTAGCATTTGCCACAAGCTGAGGAATCGCTACCACCGTACCCAACACCCCACCTTTTGGAGCCGCCTGCCCCAAAAAAGGCGCGATTTGCAGAATAATCAAAATTACGCCAATCCCCGACATGAAGCCCGAAATGACGCTATAAGGCATCAACGTGATGTATTTGCCTAACTTGAAAATGCCGAAGATGATTTGAAACAATCCCGCCAGCATGACGACAGTAAATGCCATCGCTAAGCCGTTTTCAGGGTTATTGACGGTCAGCCTTGCCACGATCGCCGTCATCACGACGGTCATCGGTCCTGTAGGCTCAGAAATTAGCGTCGGCGTACCGCCAAACAAGGCAGCAAAAAAGCCGACACAGACTGCCCCATACAGCCCTGCGATTGGACCTGCCCCAGATGCGACACCGAAGGCGAGAGCAAGGGGTAAGGACACAACCGCCGCAGTGACTCCGCCAAAGATATCGCCACGCAGGTTATCAAACCGGATTTGGTTAGTAATTGCCATTAAGGTAAATAATGTAGGACAACTTATAAAGGCTGATACTCAAGTCAACTATTTGGAATAGGTAAAACTAAAACGTGAGCTTGAATAAAGCGATCGCAACTTGAAGATTGAAAAACATAGTCTTTTGGCAAAGAAACTACACTAGTGCATTACAAAAGTGATGTTTACGCTACAATTTTCTTGCTCTCTTTACAGATTTGCCCACTTAGTAGTTGCCTAAAAGCAATACACGCATAGGCAATCTCAAAAAAGCTTTACGCAATTTTTAGTGTGATAAATAAACTAATATTGAGTATTAACTTCTCAAATTACTACAAAGTCGTCACCTAACTTTGAACCAGTGGGATTTCTACCATAGAAAATTTCTTGCTTGTCAATAGAATAACCTATATGGTTGACCATGCCCTGGATGAAAACAGTTAGTGAAAAACAAGTTTAGGTTTTTATGTAATTATTCTCTGACCCAACTGCAACTATGGCAAGTTCATTCGCGCAACTTTAAGCCTTTAGGAAGGAGATTAATTGCTTTGCAAACATTATAAGTTTGAGATGATGAATAGAACGCTAAATTATAATTTTTTTCAGTTTAGTAACTTGCAAATATTCAATACAGATAATAATTTTTTAGTTGATTAGGCGATGAGATAATTTATCTAAAAAGTAGTTAGTTGCCAAATTTGTAATGCGTTTATAGATTCGAGCAAACTTGATTTTCGTCTCAACTCAATTATTACTACCTTTTGCCGTGCGAGACAGTTGTTTATTTCCTAAGACTAGTGCGAGTATAGGTAGTTAGCCCTGCGATCGCTCAAAGGTAGTGCGTACCTCCAGCAATAGTTGCTTTAACTTTTATTTCTGCGGCTCAACTACGAGACATCTTCTTATATATCTAAGTGGTATATAGCTAATCATTACAATGTCCAGAGAAAACAAAAGCAAGTACGCGATTATGGGTTTATTAGCTATAAGCCCGATGTCTGGCTATGACATCAAAAAGAAGATTGAAATTAGTACTAGCAATTTCTGGAACGAAAGCTACGGGCAGATTTATCCCATCTTGAGAAAATTAGTAGCCCAGGGGTTGGCAACCAAGTCGGTTGAGGAAAAATGGGGTAGACCTGATCGCCATGTTTACAAGCTGACAGACAAAGGTCAGCAGGAATTGCAGAACTGGTTGAGTGAACCTGCGGAGGCGCAAACAGAAAGAATCGAGATTTTGTTAAAGCTATTTTTTGGGCAGCAAATTTCTGTTGCTGATAATATTCGCCATATAGAGCAATTTCGGCAAATGCAACAGCAACTATTGCAAAAGTATAGTGCGATCGCTCAACAGTTGCAGGCAAAGGAAACGCAGGAAACAGATAACCCTCATATTCCGTACTGGCAGATGACAGCTAACTATAAGCTGCACACAACTAAAGCGCTAATTGATTGGTGCGACGAGACTTTAGCCAAACTAAGCAAGCTAGCAGCTAAAAACATGAAAAGATGAAAGCTAAATGTAAAATGGATAGCACTAGTCTACTAGTTACACGCAATGCCCCAAGCAATTTTAAACCAAATTCTCGCTCAATTGAAAACGTTAGAACCATCTGAGTTACAGCAACTTAGTCAAGCGCTGCAAAGATATCTAGCGGACGGGGAAACATCTATTAAACGAGCGTCATTTCATCAAGCATTAGTTGCCTCTGGATTAGTACGACAGATTAAGACTCCTACCTTTGAGCTTAAAACACGTCAGAGCCTCATTCAGAGTCAAGGTGAGCCTGTTTCTCAAACAATTATTGAGGAACGCCGATAGATGGCAATCTACTTTGTCGATAGTAGTGCTTTAGTAAAGAGATATATTAGTGAGGCTGGTTCTAGGTGGGTTCTAGGGTTATTTGCTCCTGCCCTAGATAATGAGATTTTTATTGCCGCAATTACGGGTGTTGAGATCGTTGCGGCGCTCACCCGAACAATGCGCAGTGGAAGTATTAGTGCTGCCGATGCAACGCTGGTATGCAATCAATTTAGGAACGATTTGCAAACAGACTATCAAAGTGTTGAAATTACAGAGGCAGTTATCAATTCTGGAATGATACTAGCTGAAACACGAGGCTTGCGAGGCTATGATGCGGTTCAGTTAGCAGCAGGGTATGCAGTTAATGCGCTTTGTATCGCCAATGGTCTGCCACCTGTAATTTTTGTATCCTCAGATAATGAGTTAAACCTAGCTGCGGCAAGTGAGGGGTTATTGGTCGAGAACCCGAATAACTATTTGTAGTGCAAAAAGATGAAGGCTAAATATAAATTGTTTTATGGCTAATACTACCTGGACTCGCAACCACATTCTATCTCTGGCTGATTTTACAGCAGATGAATACAATACAGTCTTGCAAACAGCCGCTAGCTTTAGCGAGGTACTATCGCGGCGGACAAAGAAAGTACCAACATTACAAGGACAGGTAGTTGCTAATTTATTTTTTGAATCATCTACCCGCACTCGCAGCAGTTTTGAACTTGCAGCCAAACGCCTCAGCGCCGATACGCTGAACTTTGCCTCCGCGACCTCTTCTTTGACTAAAGGAGAGACGATTTTAGATACCGCCAAGACCTACTTGGCGATGGGAACCGATATGATGGTGATTCGCCATAAAGAGTCGGGAGTACCTAGCGCGATCGCCCAAGAAATGGATCGTCTGGGTGTCAAAGTCGGCGTACTCAATGCTGGAGATGGTCAACACGAACATCCATCCCAAGGCTTGCTAGACTTATTTACTATTACAACTTCACTCAATCCCCAAGAACCGCGTTTGGAATTGCTTGCAGGCAAAAAGATTGCGATTGTTGGTGATATTTTGCATTCGCGGGTAGCAAGGTCAAATATTTGGAGTTTGACAGCTAGCGGCGCAGAAGTCCATTTAGCCGCGCCGCCGACGCTTTTACCGCGATTGTTTGCCGATTATGGTATTGGTAGACCAGGTAAACTATTTTTGCACTGGCAAATAGAACCTGCGCTGCAAAATGCTGATTTTGTCATGACTTTGAGATTGCAAAAAGAACGCATGACAAATCATTTACTGCCTAGTCTGCGAGAATATCATCAATTATTTGGGATTACGCGCGAAGTCTTGCAATTATGTCAACCTCACGTTAAAATTTTGCATCCTGGACCTGTCAATCGCGGTGTAGAAATTAGTTCCGATTTGATGGATGACCCAGATTTTAGCCTAATTTCTCAACAAGTAACTAGCGGTGTTGCTGTACGAATGGCGTTGCTGTATTTGATGGGTAGCGGTAAAGCTGGAAACTCTTTCTAATAGGAAAGTTTTTTATAAGCTTCGTTAATTTTCTTAAATCTTTCCTGAGCTTGTAATTGCAGCTTGGGATTATTAAAAAATAAATCGGGGTGCCATTTTTTAACTAAATATTTGTATGCTTGTTTGATTTCAGTTTGAGAAGCACCTGGCTTAATTTCTAGAATTTCGTAGAATACTTTATTTTTGTCGTTAACAGGAGGAGTATATTTAGCATTAGTATAATTTGTCTGACTTTGAGGATTAAGCATTTGGGCTTTTAACTGCTCTAATTCTTCCTCAATTTCTTGCGACAAATATTTCTTTTTTGTTTTACTGTCGCTTGTCGGCGGAGTATATTTAGTATTATGAGTCTGCGGAGGAGCTTGAGGATTACGCATTTGGGCTTTTAGTTGCTCTAATTCCTGCTCAATTTCCCATGCTCTTATTTTTCGCTCCGCTTCAAAGCTGTCCATAACATTAGTTTAAGTTTTCTAATAAATTATTAATTAACTGTATTTGATAATTTTGAGTAGTAATTTCCACTAACTTTTGTTTTTGAAATTCAATTGATTGGATTGCTGTTTTCTCATATTGATAAAGTGTTATAAAAGCATTTTCACTAAAATCAGTTAAATATTCTTTGGCAGCAGCAGTATAAATTTGAGTAATTTGTTGCTGATAATCGTCTGTTGATTCTGGTTTTTCTTGTTCGTTATTTTGGTTTAAAATGTAGCTCGCACCTCCCACTACTGCCGCTCCAACTGGCCCCCCTAACAGCCACCCAAAACCTGTAGCGATCGCAACTGGAGTAATATCATTAGTATTTTTTTTTGTTGTGGTTGGTGGTGGTAAAGATATTTGCGGCGCAGTAGGAAAAGAAATTGATAGCTTACCTGGATGTTTAGTATTAAAAAACTCGCAAGCTTTGTCAATCCATTGATTAATTGCGTTTTGATGTTCTAAAACTGCTAATTTGAATTGTTCGTGCCAGCTATTAAAATTACCTTGTTGCAGAGCTAAAACAATTTCTGATTGATAGCGTTCTAATAATTTTGGCAAATACAGCCAACTTTGAAATGTATTGCTGCTGGCTTGAAAGCCTTGTTTAATTAAAGTCTCAGCTTTTTGGTTGATTTCAATTTTGGCTTGATGCTTTGCTTGGGCTGCGGCTATTTCTGCTGCGATCGCTTGTTTCTTGGCTTCTAGAGCAACTTTAACTTGAGATGCGACTTTTTGGACGCGCTGCAAACGGTTATCTTTCTCTTGTTTTTGCACCACTGCTATATTTTGCAAAGCCGATTCAAAAGTAGCCAGCCCGCTAGTTTGAGCCGCCGCTACATCGCCTTTAAGTCTAGCTCTCAAAGCAGGTAAAGCATCAACCCGATACAAATTACTAATTCCTGGCGGTAATTGGGAGCGGAAACTTTCAGCCACAAACCGGAGGCGGTGCAATACTTCTTTTTGCTCGTCAGCTTCTAACAAATTGAGAAAATTAACGACAAAGACGACTGTAGTAATACCCCTACCCTCCAGCCAATCGCGCAGATTCTCTCGCTCTCCTAAAGTCATCAGCTTGCGCGCATCTAGTACCTGCACTACCAAATCGGCTGTTAATAAGCGATCGCGTACTAACTCGTCTTGGGCTTGGCGATCATTTGTACCAGGCAAATCCAACAACTCTACACCTGTTTGCAAGAAAGGATGGGGATAGAAGACATCTACCTGTGCAACATCACTACGCATACATCTTTGCTCGTCTAACAACGCGTAGCGTTGCAAAATTTCTGTACCGCGACTTCTTACTTTTGTCCCATCAGTTAAAGTAATGCAAGTGCGCAACTCATCTCCATAACAAACGCGAATAGCCGCGCCTGTCGTTGGAATTAAATCGATTGGTAGGGTACGGCTACCCAGCATCGCATTTAGCAGCGTTGATTTACCGTAATTAAACGGGGCAAATACAGCAATTTGGTAGAGTGGATTTGCCACGTAGTCGCAGATAGCAATTACATCTTTGCGCAACTGCGAATTTTGCTCCTTGTCTAGCAATCCAATTGCCGCTTTTAGAGCCTGTACAAGCTCTGCGTTAACTTCTCGCTCTTTCATAGAATTTAGGCTGTCAAAAGATGTTGATAAGCGCTCTCAACGCTTTTAACTTCATCAGAGACGTTAGTTTCTAACGTTCTTAACCGCGCCAACTCCGCAACGCGATCAATTTCGCGCGATGCTTTTTGCACTCTCAAGTTTTCTAGTTCAGACTTACGCGCTTTAATATCGTCGTTGATGCGTACAGTCACTTCTTGTTCGTAAGCTTCAAAACACTCTTGCACGGCATTATAAATAGGCTGCCATTGCTCTTGGGCTACTTGGGGTAAGTATTTGACTAACTCTTTTTTCGTCGCTTTAACCAACTGTTGACGAGCGCTATCAGCTTGCAAAGCCCCAATTCCTAGCGCCAAAAGTGCTAAACTAACTGGACCTAAGATGATGCCAGAAAAAGTTGCGATCGCTCCACCAATACCAATAACAGCAACTAAATTGAGCATGATATTCTTCCAATCCATGCCTACTCCAGCTAAGGCTACTCCAGCTACATTTCCTGACGCTAGAGAAATTAAACCCATTGCCCATTTTGCCCAACTTGGGGAATTATCTTCTGTTGAGGCGCTACCGATTTGGACTTTTTGCCCTGTAAGTTTTTCAGTAATTTTGTCTGTGACTTTGGTATAAGATGCGCCGTATTGGGCTGCACTTTGCGATAGTTGTACAAAAGCAGCATTCATTTGTTGTTCAGCGGTAATACTCCAAGCTGCTAATTTGTCGTGAATGTATTTTTCAAAAGCTTGCTTGAGGGCTGTTTCAAAGGCTTCTCGTTTGCCGCGATCGAGAAAATCCATGAATTTGAGTTCAGGCTGATAGCGAAGAAAATCTGACTCAAAAGTATGCTCTAAATTGAGAACATAGGCGCGAAAAGAATCAGCGACTTCTCGTGCTTTGGACTGTTTAACTGTTCTAATTTCGGTTTGAAATTGACTACTAATATCAGTTAATTTAGCAAATTCAGGCTCGACTGAATTAATCCGCCGTTTCAACTCTTCAACATCTTGTTCTAATAAAGGTACGCGGCGCTCAATTGCTTCATGTACGTGGTGATAGGCTTGACGTGCTAAAGTTCTTGCTTGTCTAATTTCTGAAACTGCTCTTTCTTTAGTTAAAAAAGTGCTAATAGCACCCATAAACTCAGCAAATCCAGTACCATCCAAAGCAGCATCAGGATTTTTTAGCCGTCGCCGCAGTGCTTGAATTGAAGAAAGTTCAAATACCCGTTCGTCATAAACATCGTATCCGTCTATTTGACAATATTCAGCTAAGTTTGCCCGAAAAACTCGGCGCAATTTCTCTTCAGCTTCTGCTAATTCCTCTGTATCATCAGGATCGATCAAGCTTTCTTTTACTTGATCCCAAGCATTTATTAAGAAGAAGACTGTCAAACCGCGACTTTTGATATAGTTTTCTAAATAACGGCGTTCGCCTAGCGTACAAGGCTGAGAAGCACGCATAACAAACAAAATTGCATGACAATTATTAACATAACCTAAAGATAATTCGTTACGTGCTTCTGTATCGTTCAACCCTGGGCTATCAATAATTTCTACCCCTTTTTCTAATAGTGGTAAAGGATACTCGACAACAGCATGGCTAACTTCAGGAAATGCTAGTTTTTTTTGTTGTTCTAGTTCTTTGGCTTCTGAAGGATCGATGGTATAACGCTGTTTGAAAGTTTTGAAGTCTATATGCTCAGGATTATTACCATTATTAAAATGAATAGTTACTTTTTTTTCTAACCCGTAACGCAGAATTGTCAATATAGCTGTACAAGGATTAACGTCACTAGGCAACAAATTCTCGCCAATCAAAGCGTTTAAAAAGGTACTTTTACCCCGTTTCATATCGCCTAACACTAGCAGCCGAAATACGCCGTTGCGTAAGGCTTGGCTAGCTTTAGTAATATCTTCTATATCTCTGTGCAATTCCAGCTTTCCTGATTGTTTTTCGCCCTCTAACTCTGCTTGTTCTAATGTTTGCGCGATCACACTAAGACTATTCGATACTTGCGAGCGCGCTTGAGCAACTCGATCTAAGTCATTAATAAAACTTTTTGGCGCAACTTTAGCACTCATGTGTATTATTTCCTAAATAAGTATAAAAGGCTTGCTTGGCAAACCCTATTGAATATTTCTAGTTTTGCTATTGTTAGGACTTTTTAGCATTAGCAACTATTGATTGCTTTACTAAATGTTCAAAATGGTAAAAGTAAGCTGCAAATACAATCCAAGTAATCGCTATGGCTGAAATTATAAATGTATGGTCATCTCTATAAAAATATCTAGTTGAACCAAGAGGTACAAGAAAAACATCTAAAACACCAATAGATAGCATTGTTGCTAAAACTATCACCAACCAACTATAAAGACCTTTCCACCAGCTAATTAATCCTGGATTCAGTCCTTGTACTTTATCTAGTTCTAATAGCTCGTTCTTTGGCAGCAAAGTATCTAACACTAAGTTAAGGAAATGATGAATAACCGCAATAAATAAAATAGGCGATAGTGCAGTAAATATGCAAAATAAAGCATCTAATCTCGGCAAATGGCTAGTTAAATAATAGCCAATTCCAGAAATTCTTTCTGCCCCACTTAAAAGTAAACCTGAAATTAAAACCAAAAAGACTGCATTTACCCAAGAACGAGGATAAGGAATCCAGGGCGACCAATTTTTCATGACTAAATTTTGTGACTATTTGCTGATAAGTTAATCCCAAACTTTTACTTAAAAATATCCAAGCGAACAAGCTTGACATTTAAGTTACCTATCAACTTTAGCCTCTAAATTATTGTTTGCCTAGACAGCGATAAAAAGATTTATTTTACCCTGCAACTTATGCGTAAAAACACCAGTTTCTAATATTATTTATAAATAACTTATTTCATTACAAGTATATTTACATAAAAATATTTATAGAAACTTTATTTTTATTCATTGTTTAAGTGTTTTTACCTAAAAAATAGTTAGGTGAAACAACTTTGCGCTCAACAAATTTCCAGGATGTTAAATTCTTTGCCGATCGTTGAAAATAAGGCGACTGCTAGATATATAGATAGTTATAGTGCAAACAAAAGGTTTTCCATAATGAGTTTAAGTATCATTGCGGCGATCGCTTACGGTGTCTTAGCGGTTGTAGGTGGCATCATCGGTTACGTACAAGCCCAAAGCAAAGCATCGCTCATTTCCGGCAGTATAAGCGGCTTATTGCTGATAATAGCTGGAGTTATGCAGTTACAAGGACAAGCAGCAGGGCTAACTTTGGCAACAGTTATCACAGCAGTGCTAGTAATTGTCTTTGCAATCCGACTAACTAAAACTCGTAAATTTATGCCTGCTGGGTTGATGAGCCTCTTAGGTTTAGTCTCACTGGGGTTAATGGTGTCCGAATTACTTAAAAATGCCCCAGTATCGGCAACTGCGGCGTTAAGCTTCTTGCTTGTACCGAATCTTTAAAACCAAAATTACAGAAGCAAGCATAAAAGTCACGATGTTTGCCGCCACAATGGGGATGTCATGAATGGAAAAGCCGTACACCAACCACAAGATAATCCCTACACATAAAATAATTAACATACTCCAGGAGAGGTCATCGGCTGACTTTGATTGCCAAGTTTTGATTAGTTGGGGTAAATAGGCGATCGTTGTAAGTACGCCTGCAACTAGTCCTAGAGTGGTTGTGAAGTTAATTTCCATCTTCAGTTTTTAACTAAGGGATTTCATGTATATATACTGCCCTCGTTCCTAGCTAAAGTTTCACAACCATTTCTACAGATTCCTGATAAATGCGATCGCGCAGCTATTACGCTACGAATAAAGACAGTGTTTGGTGATAATCATGGCTGTTGAATATGATTTAGTAGTAATTGGCAGTATGGAAAAGTGTTGGGCATAGTTTAATTCAGATTCGTAAGCTGTTACCCCAATCCACGAATTTACAAAATGCCATGTAGTTTGTGTAGTTTGTTTTTAAGCAAACCTAGTCTTAACTAGAGTGAATAAGCCTATAGAAATCTCGAACTCCAGTCAACTTAGCAAAATCTTTGGTCGTTGCATCCCTTTTACGATAATATGTACAGTAAGTCTGGACATATATTAAGGTAATTTATGCAAACTACCTATACAAAAGCCCGTGAAAATTTGGCTAGTCTCTTAGACCAAGTTGTGGATGAGCGAGAAATTATTATTATTGAGCGTCGTAATAAGCCAAATGTTGCCTTGATTGCCGAAGATGAGCTTACAAGTTTAAAAGAGACGGCTTATCTTTTGCGAAGTCCTCAAAATGCTGCGCGTCTGCTTAATGCTTTGCAATGGTCTAGATCGAGAGATGAGGAAGTTGTCGCACCAGTAACCGTTGAACAGGCGATCGCGTCCTTAAAACAGGAGTTAGGGATTGGCGAAGAAAAAGAAGAAGGTTGATCTTCCACCTCCACCGCCTACATTACCTGTAAGATTTCCAGATTTCAGTCCGCAATTCAAGGATGACTTAGGTTGGTGGTACAAAGCTAGTCCTAACAAAGTGGACAAGATCTTTGCTTTAGTTACAGATGTGATGCAGCATCCGTTTGAAGGAATAGGCAAGCCGGAACCACTTAAGCACTTAGACGCTGATACTTGGTCGCGGCGAATCGATTTAGAACATAGGCTTATTTATCGAGTCAAACAGGATAGAGTAGACTTTCTACAGGCTCGTTATCATTATTAGAGAGCGATCGCCTGTGGTAGTGCTAGAAGCGATCTCTCCCTTCAAATTTTTTAGGGACAAAATCTCCACTCCTTAGCAACCGAGAGATATTGTCATTTAATATTGGGGAAGTTTTTCGATTGGGTTTGCTTTGCATAAGTTCTTTGATCAGCTTTAACCGACAAAGCTACTGCAAGCTTCTTAAATGCACAATAAATAAACCTTAAGGTAAGACTAATACTTGCAAAGAGTTTTGCAGTAGTTTGAGGCGATCGCTTTTGATGGAGAGCGTGACTTTCGCTGATAACTACTACCAAAGTGCTAACAGTCTTGATAGTCAAGTAATACTTGCCGCCGATCTTAATATTGCTTTGGGTGGCGTAGAAATAGTTCAAAGCCGACCTGGATTTACTGGTGCTAATTCTGAAAACAATGAGGGTATTACCAGATATTGTTAGTGATGACGATGTTTCCGATCCAACTACAAACTTGTTAGCTGAATTGCCTTCAATCCAATCGCAGCAAATATCAATCGAAGTATTCGGGACCCTCAATCGTGTACCCTTCCGGATCGATGGTGTTATGGAAGAAAGCTCCAGCAAAAGCATCCCCGACATTTCTGGCACCAGCCAAGTTAGCTCCTTCAAGATTGGTTCCTTGCATAGCAACCATCTCAAGGTTTGCCTCACTCAAATCGGCACTAGTGAGAACGGAACCGATCAAACTTCCCCCGCTCAAATTAGCCTTGGAAAAGTTGACATGGCAGAGATTGCATCTACAAAAATCGATTTCTAGCAAGTTAGCTCCACTCAAATCAGCCCCACTCAGATCGATTTCAATGAAATCTCTCTCCCCAGCAGCATAACGCTCCAACAACTCCTCAGCAGTCATAACATAACCCCAACCTCCAAAATACAACAGTACCCGCTTGGACAGATTTTAGCCAAACCTTTACGCCATTTGACCTCAAATTAGAGCTATCAAACCTCCCCAGACGACGCGGGAGTTATAAATCAAGCAAATGCGATCGCACTTGGCAATGAGTTAGTAATAGAGATAGTGCTAGGTGATAATCATGGCTGTTGAATACGATTTAGTAGTTATTGGCGGTGGTTCTGGCGGTTTGGTAGTTGCAGGTGTCGCCGCCGCTCTCAAAGCCAAGGTAGCGCTCGTAGAAAAGCACCGCTTAGGCGGCGATTGCTTGTGGTATGGTTGCGTTCCTAGTAAATCTCTAATTTACGCCTCTCGCGTGGCTTATGAAGTGAAAAATGCGGGGAAATTGGGCATATATTGCAAAGATGCTCAGATTGATTTTGCCAAAGCGATCGCTCATGTGCAAAATGTCATCTCTAATATCGAACCGAACGACTCGCCAGAACGTTTTGAAGGCTTGGGTTGTGAGGTAATTTTTGGCGATGGGGAATTTATAGATCGGCAAACTTTCAAAATTAATGGCAGAAATATTAAAGCTAGAGCTTTTGTAATTTCTACAGGCTCAAGACCAGCTATTCCGTCTGTTAGAGGGCTTGAGGAAGCTGGCTATATTACTAATGAGGAAGTTTTTTCGATAACCCAGCGCCCAGAAACACTAGCTATTATTGGTGGTGGACCAATTGGTTGCGAATTGGGACAAGCCTTTTCTAGACTAGGCTCAAAGGTGACAATCGTTGCAGGAAGCGATCGCATTTTACCAAAAGAAGACCCTGAAGCGGCGCAAGTAGTTGCCGAGCAATTTACCATAGAAGGTATCCAGGTACTAACTAATACGCGAGTTGACAAAGTAGAAGTTATTGGCGGTAAAAAGGTACTTTGGGCAAAAGAACAAAAAATCGCTGAAGTAGACCAAATCTTAATTGCTGCGGGAAGACAACCTAATGTTGAATCTCTTAACCTCAAAGCTGCTGGTGTAGAGATGCGCCAAAAAAGTGAGGCTGGATATGGCAATTCAGATAAAGGTAAAAAAGGTATTCACGTTAATGCCAAACTCCAAACTACCAATCCCCGTATCTACGCCTGCGGTGATGTCATCGGTGGCTACCAATTTACTCATGTCGCCTCTTATGAAGCAAATATTGTCTTGAAAAATGCGCTATTTCTACCCGTCATCAAAGCTGACTACAAAGTAATTCCCTGGGCAACATTTACCGATCCAGAACTTGCGCGTGTTGGTTTGAGTGAACAAGAAGCAAAAGAGCGCTACGGCAATGATATTCAAATAATAAAACAAGAATATGCTGATGTAGACCGCGCTCAGGCTGAAGCTGCAACTGTTGGATTTGCCAAAATTATTACTAGGCGCAATGGGCAAATTCTCGGCGCGCACTTGGTTGGCGCAGCCGCAGGCGAGTTAATTCATGAAATTGTTTTAGCAATGTCCCATAACCTGAAAATTTCGGCTCTGGGTGGCATTCATATTTACCCAACACTTGCAGAAGTAAATAGTAAAGCCGCCTTTGCTCTTACTCAGCAAAACTATGAAAAAAGCTACAGACTCCAAAAATTATTAACAAAGGTATTCCAGTTACTACGAGCATTAGGCTAAGTTCTGTTAAGCTGGAGGCGCTACGGAAGAGGAGTGAAGCCAGCCTTTATGCATCGGTTACTATCGGGACCGTTGAGTGTGGAAAAATTGACTGTGGCGATCGCAAATCTGCCACCATCATTGCAAGGTACGAAGCTAGTACAACTGTCAGATTTGCACTATGACGGTTTGCGGCTATCGGAAGAAATGCTAGCACAAGCAATTGCTGTTACTAACGAAGCCGAACCAGATTTAATTGTCTTAACTGGCGACTACGTAACTGACGATCCATCTCCCATCCATAAATTAGTCTTGCGGCTCAAACACTTGCAAAGCCGTGCTGGTATCTATGCAGTTTTGGGAAATCACGATCTTTATTACAATAAGTCGCAAGCAGAAATTACTTCTGCTCTCGCTAGCATCGGTATTTGTGTCCTTTGGAACGAAATAGCTTATCCCCTGGGACGAGAATTGCCTATTGTCGGACTTGCTGATTATTGGTCTAGTGAGTTTGATATTAAGCCTGTAATGAGCTTGGCGGCTGATATCCCTCGGATCGTACTGTCTCACAACCCTGATACTGCTCAACCTCTAAAAAAATGCCGAGTAGACTTGCAACTATCTGGTCATACTCATGGCGGACAAATTATGCTTCCAGGTGTTGGTCCGGCTGTAAACTTGTACAAAAGCTTCCGCCGTCGCCTGTCTAAATCAGCGCGTCGCCGAATGCCGTTTATGCAGAAAGACTGTGCCAAAGTAGTGAGACATTGGGAATGGGCGCAAGGCTTTCACAAGGTAGGCACTAATCAACTATACGTCAATAGGGGTTTGGGGACTTATCTGCCAGGACGATTGTTTTGTCCGCCTGAAGTTACGGTAATTACTTTGGACTTGTTGCAAAAGTCCGAGATACTTAAATTAATTTAAAAGTTTTGGTAGTCAGCGCAGGCGGACGAGTGCCTAGTGTAGCTGCCAATTATATTCGCCCTAAAACTAACAATTAGACTTCCTGCATGTGCCTAGCGACCAAAATCGCGGCTTGTGCATCCGCGCGTTCACCTGCGTAAACTGACTTATGAAATAGTCTTGGTAGTGTGCGCAGGCACACTTTGTTTATTTAGCCCCGACTTCAGTCGGCGGGCAATCATGATTGGTGCAGGAAGTCTATTGAATAACCCGCCGCGCTACTAGGGTGAAGAATTAAGTAGCAATCCGGCGGGTTATCAACGATGGGATGATTTTATTTAGATTCAAACTAGAGAAATTTAACTCAAATAGGGTGGACTAAACTTGCAATCTTTAATTGTCCAACTCGTGCATCCAAGCATTCTACGGAGACAGTAACCGAAGAAGCAGACTTTTACAACACCTCCAATCTAGTTAACCCTGGAAAAACCCTAAAAGCAATTTATAGACCTCCATCAACAAAAAGCAAGACTTGTTAGCAAAAACGTACATTAATTGGATGCGACAAAGCTTAGTTATTGCAAGGCGATCGCGCAGGAGGCACAGGCGCTAATCTCAAAGTGTTTGGTTGAAAGATTTGTTCTTTGTGCCTGCATTTAAACTAACATTGAGTATTTTGGATAACAATTAGTATTTTACTAAAATTGATTAGCATTTATATATTGCAACAATTCACAAAATCTATTTACTAAGGTAAAAATCCCCTCCTATTTTAGGAGAGGATTTATCTATCAATTAGCGTTTATATTAGCTATTACTGAGCGGGCGAGTCACTAGTAGAATTGCCACTAGCAGGAGAAGGACTAGCGCTGGTACTGCCTTCACTAGAATTATTTTCAGTTGGAGTAGCGCTTTGCGTATCTGAAGATGTAGAACTACTTTCGCTTTGGCTAGGTGCAGGTGCTTGTTGCGTTGCAGGTGCTTGAGGTGCAGTGCTAGGAAGCGTAATATTGATATCTTGCTTAGGAGCAGGTGCAGGCGCTTGAGGTGCGGGCGCTGTCTGTTGCTGAGGAACGGGAACTAATACATCTCTAGTTTTTTCGATAATTGTAGTTTGTGTTTTAGCTTCAGGAGATGGACTAGGCTCTACTCTATTTGGTACAGGAACTACTACAGGCGCAACAGGAGCTACATCATTTTGTTGGTTGAGGAACCACACAGCACCAGCAGTTAAAGCGGCTAGGGAGGCTAGGAGAATGCCAAGTAGTAAACCACGTCCAGCATTTTCGTTATCGCGTGCCACTAAACTATCTTCTTGGTAGCGTTCTGATGTTTGTCCGTTGACGTAACCATCGCGGTAAGCATTGCCACTTCCATCTGTTTTAGTTACGTCAGTATGTTTGTTGCCGCTAGCATCTGTGTAAGATTCTTTACGTATTTCGCGACCGTAATTTTGCGGATCATTGAGGTTAGACATAGCAATATAATTCCCTTTGTTAATACAATTTTCTTAGCAGTTTAAAAAATACTATTTGTGTATCTCTTTGTGTTATTTGTTACTGCAAGCTTTAGTTGTTCCTAGAATAACTGCTGCGATCGCCCAATCGGCTCTATCTACAGATGGGATTCATTCCTCTATCTAAGGGCTGATTGTGGCAAGAACAAAAAGTAAAGATATTTTGTTAATGTAAATACAAAAACCACCGCCAATTACTCAAAGCGGTGGTTAGGTTAGCAAGAATAAATTGTGCTAGCTAGTAGGCAGCGTTACCAAATTATTTACAACTGCTTCAGGACCAACTACAGATATATAAGGGGCAGTCAAATAGCGACAAGCTGCTTCAACAGCATCAGCAGTAGTAACAGCCGCGACTTCTTGTTGAAACCTAGTATCAAAGTCAATTCCTAATCCTAAAATTTCGTACCAGCCATAGACTTGAGCAATTTGAGCATTAGTTTGTTTGCCCAGCGCATATTGTCCCAGCAGCTTATTTTTGGCTGTTTGCAAAGCCTCTTGACTGAGCTTTGCACTGCATAGTAGATCAACTTCTGTTTGCAGTCCTTCAATAGCGATCGCTGTATTTTCAGGAGCCGTACCCATATAAACTACAAATGGGGCGGTATCTTTCCTCGTCGGATAGAACGCCGAAACATCGTAGGCTAAACCGCGTTTTTCCCGCAACTCGACAAATAATCGGCTAGAAAGCCCGTTGCCTAAGTAGGTAGATAATAATTTCAGTGCTATGTAATCTGGATGTTGTACTGAGGGCGCTAGATAACCAAGCATAACGATCGCTTGCTGCGTTTGCTTGGAGGTTATTGTCGGATAAGGCTGAGAAGTTAATTGGGGTAATTTTAGCGTTGGTAAGGGGTTTTGGGGAGCTTGCCAATCGCCAAAAACCTGCTCAACCATAGCAACAGCCGTATTTGGAGTTACTCTGCCAGCGAAACTAATTACAATATTGTCTGGGCGAAAATGAGTGCTGTGAAATTGCTGCAAGTCTGCTCTACTTAAACCTGGTACTGTTGCTTCTGTCCCTAAAGCTGACATGGCGTAGGGGTGGTTGCAGTACATAGCGTGGCGCAACTGATCAAAGGCGATAGTAAAGGGTTGCTCTTGCTGAGAACGAATGCCTTGCAATACCAAACGCCGCTCTAGTTCTACTTCCATTTCTGGGAAAGTGGGCGACTTCAACAATTGTCCTGCCAATTCCAACAGTAAAGGCATATCTGCCGTTACTGTTTTGAGGCTGAGAACAAAATAATCTGCGGCTGCATCAGTACTAAGACTCGCGCCTAATGATTCTACGCGATCGCCAATTTCAAAGGAAGAAAGTTGCCCAGTTCCTTTAGTAATTACAGTGGAAAATAGATGGGCTAACCCCGCCTGCTGAGGCGATTCCCAACAACTACCTGCACGCAGAAATATCCGAGCCGCAATAATATCCGCCGCTGGGTTTTCGCTCACCAAAATTGTGATGCCGTTGTCTAAAACCGTGCGCTGGATAGTTTGATTTTGTAACTGAGTTGTCACGCTGGTTGATTATCCTTTATTTTTAATTAGAAGCGAGGGCAAGGAGCAACCGCCCTTACTGTTTAGCTTTAGCAAGGTTTCAGTACCGTTACTGCATACTCGTGGGGTAATAAATAACGAGTAGCCAAATTTTGCAGTTCTTCAGGTTGGAACGATTGAATTTGCTGGGGATAAAGTGGTGCTAATTGGGCAGAGGCGATCGTGCTGTAATAGCCATAAAGTCCAGCAATTTGAGTTGGGGTTTCGGTATAAAAATTGTAATCGTTACACATCAAACGCTTGCACCGCTCAAGTTCTGCTAGGCAAATTGGCTTATTTTGCAAGTCTTCTAAGTGAGTGCGAATCAGGAACTCCACTCTGTCTAATTGTTGTGGCTCTAGCAAAGCACTAATCGTAAATAAACTTGCCTCTCGCTGCAAAGAAAAATCGCTACTAATTGCTTGTACTAATTGCCGTTCTTCTCTTAATTCTCTAACTAAGCGGCTGGATCTGCCTCCACCTAAAATTACTGACAGCAAATCTAAACCGTAGGCATGACGGAAATTATCTACCCCAGGTCCTACCCATGCCATCATCAATCGCGATTGTTCTAAATTTGGTAGCTTTATTTCTTGACGACGAATGCCCAAAAGTATTGGGGGTAGGGCAGATTTATGATTACTTGGTGATATTTCTGCTCCTGTTTGATGAGCGTTGAGGTGGTGCTTTGAAGTAGATGCAGTATGCTTGGAAAAGGTGCGATCAATCAGTTCCAAAGCAGGATTTTGTTCAATTCCCCCGACAATCGCTACAGTCATATTTTCCGGTCGGTAGTGAGTGCGATGAAAAGATCGCATCGCTGCTGGTGAATGTTGCTGCAAATTTTTTGCTGTACCGAGTACCGATCGCCCGTAGGGATGAAGTTGGTACACGCTTTCGCTCAGGGATTGAAATCCTATCCAGTCGGGATCGTCATAACAAGAACGAATTTCCTCTAAAACTACATCTCGTTCTCGCTCGAATTCGTCTTCTGGAATTGCTGCATTAAACAGCAGTTCTGTTAAATAAGGCAGAGTTTGTTCTAGATAGGGTGTTGCTGTAGTCAAATAATAATGAGCGTAGTCGTGACTAGTCGCTGCATTTGTCATCCCACCTTTATTTTCTATTTCTCGGTCAAATTCTCCTGGTTTTATGACTCCAGTGCCTTTAAAGATCATGTGTTCTAAAAAGTGAGCCATTCCCGACTCATTTTCCGGCTCTTGCACCGCCCCTGCATTCAGCCAAACATCAGCGACAACTACAGGGGTTGCGCTCAAGTATTGATGAATAACAGTTAAACCACTATCTAATCTAAAATAATTAGCTGGAAACACTAGCGCGATTTGCAGTTTCAATAAACTGTTTTAACTTAAACTTAATCTTATTATCCTAGCGTTTCCTAGCTCGTAAAATCGAATTAATTGCTACAATAGCGCCGAAGGCGCAGAGGAACGGGTAAAGGTGAAGAAAAGCAGTTTCATTTCTTGACCTTTACCCAGCGCGTAGCTTATCGCGCGATCGCACCTTTATTTAACTAATAATTTAAATTCTTGATAAAAGTTGACCGCAACGCCGTCTTACCTCAGTTTTAGACCTGGATAAAACCAGGTGGGTACTAGCGGGTTTAGCTTAAAGTTTCTGGGTACATGCCCAGTCTACTGCTGCCGAAACCTCTTAATTCCCTTATTGGAAAAGACATAGATCAAAAACATTATTGGCAGTCACCAACGTCGCAGCACAACTTTAACCATTATAACTGAAGCATTCTCAAGCAGCAGGCTAATTTATTTTGCCCACCGCTGTCAATAGTAAGAGACTGGTCACTGGTCACTGATTTAAGCTCTACCGCGTAAAATCTGCGCCATTTCGTTTGGTTTGGGAGAAGCTTCTAAGGCAGTTTCTTCAGTAATCCGTCCTTCTTCATAGAGTCTGTAGATTGATTGGTTCATCGTACACATACCCTCGAAGTTGCAGCGAGGAATAATTGACTCAATTTCTTCAACCTCATTGCGCATGATATAGTCTTTGATTGCGTCTGTGTTAATTAGAATTTCGTGAATCGCCGCGCGTTTGCGATCGGTGGTTCTTAATAAACTTTGGGCGATAACTGCGACTAGAGATTCAGCCACTTGAATTCGCATTGGTGCTTGTTCGTCGGGGTTATACAAGTTAAGAATCCGCTCGATAGTTTTGACGGCGCTATTGGTGTGCAAAGTACCAAAAACTAAGTGTCCGGTTTGAGCCGCTTTGAGGGCTGTATTTACGGTGTCGCGATCGCGCATTTCCCCAATGAGAATAATATCGGGGTCTTCCCGCAACGATGCTTTTAAGGCGTTATCAAACTTTAATGTGTGAATGCCTACTTCCCTTTGCTTGATCAGCGATTTTTGGCTTTTATGGACGAATTCTACAGGATCTTCAATAGAGATGATATTTTTAGGCATCTCTTTATTGATATAGTCAATCATTGCTGCCATCGTCGTAGATTTACCCGAACCCGTTGGTCCTGTAACCAAAATCAAGCCTTTATGGTAGTGGCACAAATCCCGAAACACAGGGGGCAATGCTAGCTGTTCCATAGACAGGATTTTTAAGGGAATTAACCGCAGTACCATTGCTGGACCGTTAAGCGAAACAAAAATATTGATCCGCACGCGCACTAAGCCTTCGTATTGAGTAGCGCCATCATATTCAAGATCTTGTTTAAATTGTTCGATTTGTTGTTCGCTGAGAATTTCCCCTAACCAGCTATAAAACGTTGCTTCATCAGTTTCGGGATACTGAGTAATAATAATTTGACCGCGATCGCGGAAACGAGGAGTTTCGCCAACTCCTAAGTGCAAGTCTGAAACTCCCTGTTCGTAAGCGTCTTGTACCAATTTTTCTAAAGTTGGTTGTACGTCCTTACCAAATGTAGGTTTTGCTGCTGTCGCTAGGGGTGGATTTGTAGGGCGATTGACAGATGTTGGTGGTAAGGGTGGTGGATTTGTAGGGCGATTGACAGATGTTGGTGGTAAGGGTGGTGGATTTGTAGGGCGATTGACAGATGTCGGTGGTAAGGGTGCGGAGTTAAGGTCGCTGTGAGCAATATTATTTGCTGGTATATTTTGCAGTTGAGTATTACCAATGGTTGTATTGCTAGCAGCACTTTGTCTTGGTGGCGGTGGCGGTGGCGGCGGAACTTGACGTGCAGGTAGAGGTGGAACTGATGGGCGCTGTGAGTCTGTCATATATTTACAACTTTTAAGTAGGTAATTTACGCAAGGCAAAAAATATAGCGGCTTGGAAAAAATTGCGATCGCTCTATCCTCAGCCTATCTTGACTATTTATAGCCTCGATAGAGAAACCAGAATTATTATCCTCAGTAGACTTCATGGCATTAGTAGGTTTTAGGAAAAGATGCGTTCGACTGAGACGTTCGGACTTCACATTCGCTTGCGCCCCAATTTAAACGCAATAAGTACCTTTTGCGCGTAGGTCTAATTTGGTAGAGGCAATCTAGATCTAGCTGTCTCTCCTTTCGCTAGTCTTCCCACGATATGCACCTTTTTATCACTTTGATGAAAAAATTTCTCTGACAGCTAGCACTGGGCTGTTTTACTTTCAATTTATATGTATAAGTTTCTAACTAGATAATTGCGCTCATTTTTTGGTAAGTCTGCTTAACTATTTATGCAAATATATGTCTTTATATAGATGACATGGTAGATAGTTTTTTGTGTTTGCTTGTGCTTAATTTTTTGTAATTAGATTGCTATGCAGTTAAAGCAAAGAACTCTACCTATTTGCTTTCTTGATAAGTGCTACTACTGAGGATTTGAGATTATTAAACGATATAAGTTGCCCATCTGTTTAATTATGAGAACTGCGCGCCGTATTTATAAGAAATATTAACAAAAGAAGGTATCAAACCGTTTGTTCTCAGTTGAAAAATAGCGCGGAGCCGTTCAGTTTGGTGTTATTAAAAGCTTAAATCTTTGTTCAACAAGGCTTTCCCTTTCTACTTCTAAAGATAGAGAAAGACAGTAATAATGATAAACATCGCAATAACAGCTTAGTATTCATAAATACAAAATGTTAATTGTAAACTTTAATAACTAATCGATCATATTATTAGTTGCTATCTATATACTAATTTCTAACGACCAGACTAAGTTGCATTTAGTCAACCGAATTTTTACTCAATTTAAAAAACTCTATTACCTGTGGAGGTAAATTATGGCTTTAGCTCAAAGCTCCAATCTGGGCAAAACTTATTTTCTGTTTGTACTCAAAAGCTTTTTAATTTGGACTTTCACGCTAGCAGTGTGCTTGTTAGTGGTAGGTTTTCCATTAGTTGTTTTGATGGCGACAGTTGGCTCTTTACTATCACTTGTTTTGCAATCAGTGATGCCAGTTAGTGCAGTTCTATTAGTAGCAGGTAGTTTAATTGGCTTTAATATATTGGCTGTCATAGCTGGTGCTGCCGTTTTAACTTTCAAGGGCGTTCATCCCAAGGAAGTTGTTTGGTTGAACTGGCTGCATGGTCAGGCAGATACTACACACACTTCCGTTTATGCTGCTTGTCCTTTAACTTGCGATGTAAAATAACAAGCGGTGCTGAACTGGAGGACATCTTACGCTGAGAAATAAGATTTCCAATAGATAAGTGCATCTGCCCAGTTGAAGCTGGGTTTTTTCATGGTTAAAATTGGTAAGCTGTTGTCCCTTTGTTTCGGGTTGCGCGTACTTGTAAACAGAAAAATGAATATTTAGCGATCACTAGAAAAATTAACTGGTAAGCTTGCTAAAAGCTTACTTTTTGACATTGTTGACACCTGCCTTTTCTCTATACCTTGCTGCGCTATGGACTCCAAGTAAGCAAGTTTTTATGGTAGTATATTATACGTCTTGAAGTTTTGGAAGTATAAATTATTGCCTAAAGCTTGCGCTAGTAAATATTTATAAAAAATATATTATATATATGGAATCTTTACAGATTCTTCATCTAAAATGAGCTACCAAATCACGATCCTAACTACCAAGAATGATCATCAAAACTCTTGAGCGCATTCAAAAAGCGATGCTAGGTCAAATTCTAGTCCGCAAAGGGCTACTTTCTGAAGCAGAACTAGAACGAGCTTTATCAGAACAACTTAATAGTGACAAAAGGCTAGGCGAAGTACTCCTAGACAGAAACATGATCTCTCAAGCTGAATTAGAGAGAGTTTTAAGAGAACAAAATATGATGCTCGGTCATCTCTTAGTTCAAGAAAAATTCGTTTCCCCAGCCCAGCTAGAACAAGTATTAAGCGAACAAAATCGCAGCCATCAAAAGCTTGGCGAACTACTGGTGGAGAGAAATATTATTTCTCTAGCCCAGCTAGAGAAATTGCTAGAAAAGCAATACTGGCAAAAAAATGGTTTCTGGCTAATTTCTTAGCTTCCTTGGGGTGCCAAGAGTTGGCATAAATCTTTAATAGATATATGAGAGCGAGAAGCGGTAAGAAAATCTCGCGTAGAAATCTAATAATTATTAATAATCAGCGCCTAAGAGCAGGAGATAATTTCTAGTTCTAAGTTTTCTCCTGCTTTAAAATTGCAGGTGTTGCAAGCGTTAATATTGGTATCGCTAAATTCTAAGTTATAAAAATCAATGAACTCGCTGTCAAAATCAGGTCCGGCGTGCCAAGTTCCCTGCTCTAATTTAATAAAGATT